>SDBT01017790.1_pt1 | contig 11205 bp, 8 predicted proteins | sample 2277101 | NCBI WGS metagenome assembly SDBT01 (sample SAMN10404973, study PRJNA504765) | marine sediment metagenome | isolation source: marine sediment core GS10_PC15, 103 cmbsf | place: Arctic Ocean: Southern Knipovich Ridge | collected 2010 | reverse complement strand
TCGCACAGGGTGGGCATCAGGTCGATCAGGCCGACCAGTTCCTCCCGGACCTTCCCGGCCGGCAGGACGCCCGGCAGGCGGATCATCATCGGAATGCGCATCGTGCCGGCGTAGCCGGCGACGGTCTTGGTCCAGCTCCGCTGCTCCGCCGCCATCTCGCCGTGATCGGCGGTGTAGACGACGATGGTCTTGTCGGCCAACCCCAGCCGGTCCAGTTCGTCCAGCACTCGGCCGATGTTGTGGTCCATCTGGCTGGTCAGACCGTAGTAGTACGCGAGCACCTGGCGGTGCTGGGCTGGGGAGAGCTTGGCCGTGTGTTTGCGGAGGAGCTTGATCGCCTCGGGCAGATCGTCGCGCTGGACGTCGAAATTGGCCGGCAGGGTCAGCTTCTTGGGGTCGTATTGACTGGCCCAGGGCTCCGACGGGCAGATCGGCGTGTGCGGGCCGTAGAAGGAGTACCACGCGCAGAACGGCTTGTCCTTGTTGGCCCGGAGGAACTGGATGGTCTCGTTGGTCCAGTAGCCCATGGGATGGTAGTCGTTGTGGACGGCGCTGGCCCCGACCGGGCCGGAGATCCACACGTCCTTCATCCACTTGCCTTCCTTGAGCCAGGTCTCCTTGCCGTTCTTGCGGCAGTGCCGATGGTACATTCCCATCGCAACCGTCTGATCGAAGCCGATCTTCGTCAGCGGCGCGAAGATGTGGTGCTTGCCGAAGCTGGCCGTGGCGTAGCCGGCGTCGCGGAAGATGCTGGCGATGTAGGTCTCGGTCTCGACCGGATCGGCGACGCCGTTCCAGCGCAGGCCGTGGCTGTGGGCGTACCGGCCGGTGAAGATGGTCGTGCGGGACGGGCAGCACTGGCCTGTCTGGCAGACCGCGTTGGCGAATCGCACCCCGCCGGCCGCCAGCCGGTCCAGATTGGGCGTCTTGACCTCCAGGTTGCCGCTGCAGCCCATCGCCCGGACGTTGTGCTGATCGCTCATGATGAACAGCACGTTGAGCTTGTTGGCCTTGGCCAGCCTCTCCACGGCCCCGAGCGCCCGCGTGCCCACCAGCCCGGCGGTGACCATCCCCGCCGCTCCCGTGATGAATTCCCGCCGCCCGATCCGTTCAGCCATTTGCGCCCTCGACTTTCTTCTGCTGGCCCCGCCCGGGCCGGTCCCCGCCGCAGCACGCCTGCCGCCGCGAGGTGGATATGATACGATTCGCGGGCCGCCGTCTCCAGGGCGAATCGCTCGTCCCGGCATTGACAACTCCCCCGGCCTCGGCGACGCTATCGGTTATGGCCGACGGCGCGACGAAACGGCAGGCGATCTTTGTCATCCGCACCCTCCGCAAGGCCGGGCACGAGGCCCTGCTGGCCGGCGGGTGCGTGCGCGACATGCTGATGGACCGCCGACCCGCCGACTACGACGTCGCCACCAGCGCCACCCCCAAGCAGGTCAAGGCGCTCTTCCGGCGGGTGATCATGGTCGGGGCGAAATTCGGCGTGGCCATGGTCGTTCACCACGGGCGTCCGATCGAGGTGGCCACGTTCCGCACCGATCTGTCCTACTCCGACGGCCGACGGCCCGACAAGGTGCAGTTCGTATCCGCACGCGAGGACGCTCGCCGGCGCGATTTCACGATCAACGGCATGTTCTACGACCCGCTCGACGGGCGGGTGGTGGACTACATCAACGGGCAGGCCGACCTGAAGGCCGGCATCATCCGCGCGATCGGCCGGCCGGATCGCCGGTTCTCCGAGGACTACCTGCGCATGCTGCGGGCGGTGCGGTTCGCCGCCCGGCTGGGGTTCCGCATCGAGCCCGCCACGGCCAAGTCCATCGCCCGCCACGCCGAGAAGATCGTCCACATCAGCGGCGAGCGCATCCGCGAGGAAATGGAGAAGATGCTCTCGGACAGTTCCGCCGCCTGGGCGGTCCGTGAGCTGGACCGGCTGGGGCTGCTCCGGGCCGTGCTGGGGGAGTTGTTCGTCCAGGGCGACACCTGGCCCGCCGCTCGCCGCCGAGTCGATATCGCCGGCCGCCGCGGCGACCTGCTGATGACGCTGGCCGCCCTGCTCGGCGATCTGCCCAAGGTTACCGTCACCAGGATCATCCGACGCTGGGGGGGCGCCAACAGCACCCGCGACGCTCTCGTCTGGATGGGCGAGCATCGCGACGACTGGCGAACGCTGGAGACGGCCTCCCTGGCTCAGGTCAAGCAGCTGCTGGCGCATCGGGCCTTCGACACGCTCCAGGCGTTGTGGCGCGTGCGCGAGCGGGCGGAGACCGCCGCGGCCAGACGGTCCGCCGCCATCGCCCGGCGCATCGGCAGGATCGACCCCGACCAGATTCGCCCCGCCGCCTTCGTGACCGGCGCCAATCTCAAGAGGCTGGGCCTGGCGGAAGGGCCGAAGATGGGCCGCATCCTCGATGAACTGTACGAAGAGCAGCTCAACGAGCACTTCGCCAGCCGGCGGGAGGCCCTGGCCCGATCCCGGCAACTTGTCGGGCCGCAGACGCACGGCAGCTGAAGCGCAGCAGATGGGCCCGCATCGCCGAAGCGACCGGGCCCGGGTTGGATTTCATCGATCGGCCCGCCGGGGGCTACTCCTCAAATTTCTTGATGACCAGGACGACGTTGTGCCCGCCAAAGCCGAAGGAGCTGCTCATGGCGACGTTGATCTCGGCCTGCCGCTTGGTCAGGGCGCAGTAGTCGAGGTCGCACTGGGGGTCGGGATTGTCCAGGTTCAGCGTGGGGGGGATCCACCTGGACTGCAAGGCCTTGACCGCGACGATGATCTCCGCCCCCCCGCTGGCGCCCAGCAGGTGTCCGACGGCGCTCTTGGTCGAGGAGATCAGCAGTCCCTTGTGGGCGTGGTCCCCAAAGACCGTCTTCATGGCGAGGGTTTCCATCACGTCGTTGAGCTGGGTACCCGTGCCGTGCGCGTTGACGTAGTCGACTTGCTCCGGCGCGATCCCTGCGTCGTTCAGTGCCATTCGAATGGCCTCGGCGGCGCCGCGGCCCTCGGGGTCGGGGGCGGTGATGTGCCCGGCGTCGCAGGTGGAGCCGTACCCGACCATCTCAGCCAGGATGTTCGCTCCGCGGTCGAGAGCGTGCTGAAGCTCTTCCAGCACGATCACGCCGGCGCCCTCGGCCAGCACGAACCCGCCCCGGTCCTTGTCGAACGGGCGTGAGGCCTTGCCCGGCTCATCGTTACGGGTGGACAGCGCCCTGAGGGCGCAGAAGCTCGCCAGGCCGACCCGGGTCAGGGCCGCCTCCGACCCGCCGGTGATGATCACGTCCTGCTCGTCGTGATAGATCAGCCGGAAAGCGTCGCCGATGGCGTTCGCCGCCGAAGCGCACGCGGTGGCCACCGAGCTGTTGTGCCCGCGCAGCCCGAACAGGATGCCCACGTTGCCGCTGGCGGCGTTGCCCATGAGCTTGGGCACGGTGAAGGCGCTGACCTTGCTGGGGCCCTTGGTCATCATCCGCTCGTGCTGGGTCTCCAACTCCTGGAGTCCGCCGATGCCGCTGCCGATGAGCACGCCGCAGCGATTGCGATTCTCAGCCTCAAAGTCCAGCCCGCTGGCATCGACCGCCTCGATGGACGCCCCCATGGCAAACTGCGCGAACCGGTCCAGCCGTTTAACCTCGCGTTTGCTGGCGCGAGATTCAGGGATGCCGACCCAGTCGCGCACTTCCCCGCCGATCTGAACATCGAACGGCTCAGGGTCGAAGCGCTGAATGCGCCCAATGCCGCTCCGGCCGGCAAGCAGGGCCGACCAAAAGCTCTCCACGTCGTGGGCGAGCGGATTGACCGTGCCCATGCCGGTTATGACTGCGCGCCTCTTGGCCATGACTGCGTTACTTCCTCTGCGCCGGAGCCGAAAGCCGCCGCCGCCGCTTGCGGCGGGGCTACGAACTCTTGGCGTGCTCCTTGATGTGGTCGATGGCCTGACCCACAGTCTGGATCTTCTCGGCCTCCTCGTCGGGGATACTCATCTCGAACTCATCCTCAAACTCCATCACCAGTTCGACGGTGTCCAACGAGTCGGCGTTCAGATCGTTGACGAACGAAGTTTCGCGGGTGATCTCACTCTTGTCCACGCCCATCTGCTCACTGACGATCTCAATGACCTTCTCTTCAATTTCGTCGGCCACTATACATCCTCCACGCTAGCTGCCCAGGGTTTCAGTTCGTTTCCGCAATGTGGCGGTACTATATCGCCGTCGGCGGGCCCATGCAACCAGCCGGGGCCTAAGCCGGCGGAACATTTTTTACGTGTGCATGCCTCCATCCACGCTCAACACCTGGCCGGTGATGTAGGCCGCCGCATCCGAGGCCAGGAACGCCACCGCCCGAGCCACGTCCGTCGGGGTGCCCATGCGTTTCAGCGGGATCAGAGACAGCGCGATGTCCTTGGCCTGCTGGGGTAGCGCATCGGTCATTTCGGTCTCGATGAATCCCGGCGCGACCGCGTTGGCGCGGACGTTCTTGCTGGCCAGTTCCTTGGCGGTGGTCTTGGTCAGCCCGATCATCCCGGCCTTGGAGGCGGCGTAGTTCGCCTGGCCGCGGTTGCCTTCCAGTCCGCTGAACGAGGCCATATTGATGATTGCGCCGTCTCGGGCGCGAATCATGTGGCGGCAGACCGCTCGGGTGCCGAAGAAGGCGCTGGTCAGGTTGACTTTCAGCACGAGTTCCCAGTCGGCGTCGTCCATGCGCATCAGCAGCCCGTCGCGGGTGATGCCGGCATTGTTTACCAGCACGTCCACGCGTCCATGTTTGTCGGCGACGCCGTCGACCAGGGCCGTGAATCCGGCCGAGTCGGTGACGTCCTGGACGCGCGTTTCGAGCTTGTCGCCCGGATTGTCCAAAGCGGCGGGCAAGCCCGCCAGCAGATCCTCGCGAATGTCCACCGCCACAACGGTCATGCCCATGGCCAGCAGCTCGCGGGCGATTTCGGCTCCGATGCCGCGGCTGGCTCCGGTTACGATCGCGACCTTTTCGTTATCGGCCATACCTGGTTCCGTTCCTTTCGTTGTTCGAGACCGGTCGTCAGCCTGCCTGTTCACCGGCGAGCTTCGCCAGGGCGTCGGCGGAATTGATGCTGTGGACCCGCTTCGTGCGGTCGATCCGCCGCATCAGTCCGGCCAGAACGCGCCCGGGGCCGATCTCGTAAAGCTCTTCGGCGCCCGCGGCCAGAACGTGTCCCATGGATTCCGCCCAGCGCACGGGGGACGTCACCTGCGCTATGAGCTTCTGCTTGATCGATTCGCCGTCCGTGTGAGGCTGGGCGTCCACGTTGGCGATGACGGTGCACTCGGGGGGGCGGATTTCCACGCCGGCGAGGACCTCGGCCAGTCCGTCGGCGGCCGGCTGCATGAGGGAACTGTGGAACGCCCCGGCGACCTTCAGCCCAATGGCCTTGACGGCGCCGAACCCCTCCGCCAGCTTGACGGCGCGCTCGCAGGCGCCGGCCGAGCCGGAGATCACGATCTGCCCGGGGCAGTTGAAGTTCGCCGGCGTCAGCACCTCGCCCTCGGCGGCGGCCTCGCACAGTTGGCGGACCTTGTCCTCGTCCAGACCGATAATCGAGACCATGCCGGAGGACACGGCCTCGGCCGCGGCCTGCATGAGCCGCCCGCGCTGGGCCACCAGGTCCAGGGCCACCTCAAAGTCCATCGCCCCGCCCGCGTAAAGGGCCGTATATTCGCCGAGGCTCAATCCCGCCATGGTATCGGCGACGGGGGCGCCATCGCCGAGCGCTTCCCGCATGGCGGCCAGCGCCGCTGCGGAGGAGACGAACATGGCCGGCTGGCTGATGTCGGTGGCGTCCAGGCGTTCGGCCGGGCCGTTGAAGCACAGATCGCTCAGCGCGAACCCCAGTTGGGCGTCGGCGGATTCGAAGACCTCCCTCGCCGCCGAAGAGGCCTCGGCCAGGTCGGACAGCATTCCGACCTGCTGTGCCCCCTGTCCCGGAAACAGGAATACCGCGCTCACCGTAGGGGCCCTCTCATAGCGTCACCACCGCCCCGGCCCAGGTCAGTCCCGCGCCGAAAGCAATCAGCACGACGGTGGAGCCCGGACCGATCAGTTTGCGATTGACGGCTTCGTCCAGGGCGATCGGGATGGACGCCGCCGAGGTGTTGCCGACCCGCTCGATGTTCATGTAGACCTTTTTCATCGACAGCTTGGCCTTCTCCGCCGCCGACATGATGATCCGGCTGTTGACCTGGTGCGGGATGATCATGTCCACGTCGCTCGGCTTCAAGTCGCAGGCTTTCATGCAGTCGCTCAGCAGCCATTGCATCTTCTCAACGGCGAACTTGTATACGTCCCGCCCGCGCATCTTCAGGAAGTGCTGCCTGCCGGTGACGCTCTCGATCGAGGAGGGCATGCGCGACCCGCCGCCGGGGATCCAGATGTAGTCCCAGCCCTCGCCGTCCGCACACAGCACGGAGTACCGCAGGCCGGTGTCCTGCTGGGATGTCGGCTGGAGCACGGCCGCGCCGGCGCCGTCCCCGAAGAGGATGCAACTGCTGCGGTCCTGGTAGTCGGTGACGGTGCTGAGCGTTTCGGCGCCGATGACCAGGGCCTTCTTGGACCGGCCCGTCTCAATGAAGCTGCCGGCGACCGCCAGCCCGTAAACGAACCCGCTGCAAGCGGCCGACAGGTCGAACGGGACGGCCTTGGACGCGCCCAGGTCCCGCTGGATGTAGCAGGCGGTGGCCGGGCAGGGCGTCTCGGGGGTGATGGTCGCACAGATTATCAGGTCCAGCTCCGCCGGATCGATGCCGGCGTCCCGGCACGCGCGCCGGCCCGCTCGGGTGGCTATCGTGGCGGTGGACTCGTCCTTCCCGATGATCCGGCGCTCCCGGATGCCCGTGCGCTTGACGATCCACTCGTCGGACGTATCGACTATCTGCTCCAGGTCGGAGTTGGTCAGCACGTTCTCGGGAAGGAAGGAGCCCGTGCCTGTGATGGCGGCTCGCACTGCGTCACTCATCGGCCGTGTCCTGGCACTGGGCGATCCGCTTGGTGATGCGGTCGTTGACATGCGTGCTGGCAAATGTGTTGGCTACGCGGATCGCATTGGTAATCGCCTGCCGCTTGCTCGCGCCGTGGCAAATGATGGCGATGCCGTTGATGCCCAGCAGCGGCGCCCCCCCGTACTCATTGAAATCGTACTTCACACGCATCTTGGCAATGGCCTCCTCAAACTCCTTGCCGAGCTGCATCCCGGTCTGGGCCATTTCCATCAGGAGCGACCGGAACAGGCCCTCGGAGAGGCCTTCGATCAGCTTGAGCGCCACGTTGCCGACAAAGGCCTCGGTGACGATCACGTCGCAGGCGCCGTGGAACAGCTCGCGCCCCTCCACGTTGCCGACGAACTTGATGTTCGGGTCGGTGCGGAGCAGCTCGCGCGTCTCCTTGACGAGCTGGTTGCCCTTGGTGTCTTCCTCGCCGATGCTCAGCACGGCCACCCGGGGCTCATCGACGCCGCAGATGCAGCGGGAGTATTCCGAGGCCATGATGCCGTACTGGTAGAGGTGCTGGGGGCGGGCATTGACGTTGGCGCCCACGTCGATCATGGTCAGGGGCCCGGCGTAGGTCGGGATGACAATGGCGATGCCGGGCCGGTGCACGCCGCGGAGGCGCCGCAGTCGCATCTGGGCGGCGGCCACGCACGCGCCGGTGTTGCCGGCGGAAATAATGGCGTCCACTTCGCGCTGGCGGGCCTTCTCGGCCATCCGGGCGATGGAGCTGTTGGGCTTCTGGCGGATGGCCTCGACGGGCACTTCCTCCGAGCCGATCACCTCGGGGGCGTGCTCGATCTCGATGAACCGCTCCCATCCCTCCTGCCCGTCGAGATGCTCGCGAATGGCCTGCTCGTCACCGAACAGCACAATCCGATCGTCCTCGGCCAGCAGATCGGCTGCGGCCAGCGCACCCATCACCGGTTCAGCGGGGGCGAGATCGCCGCCCATAGCATCAATGCCGACCCGCATCCGCTAGTCCTCTTTCTCGATCTGCAAGCTCAGGCCGGGCCTGACGTACCCACAATTCTCGCACGCGGCGTGAGGCAGCTTCGGCGAATGACATCGCGGGCAATCGACCACATGGATCGCCCGCAGCGCCCCGTGGGCACGCCGAGACCGGGTGCGAGACCGACTGAGTTTCTGACTTGGTAGCATCAGTACGCCTCATCTCTGTAATGTGGGCCCGGCCGCCACGGACGTTCGTGCCGGCGCAAACAGGGCCCTACTCATTCGCACAACTCCGGCAGGAACTTATCGGGACAGCCGGATATTGTCAACCAAAAACTACGTCTACATAAGTACTTGCAACAACTAATGATGCGCCCTGGCCGGTTATCGCCCCCGGCTCGGCGCGTTATCCGAGTTTGTCGAGGACCCACTGTCGAGCGGCCTGGAGGGCCTGGGGGAGCTTGTCGGGGTCCTTGCCGCCCGCCTGAGCCATGGTAGGCTTGCCGCCCCCGCTGCCGCCTACAACGGCCGCCGCCGCCTTGACCCAATCGCCCGCCTTCAGCCCGGTCGATTGGACCGTCTCCTCGGCCACCATGGCGATCAGCACGACCTTCTTGCCATCGGCGCCGCCGATGAGCATCGCGGGCGTGCCCTTCTGCCGCTGCACGTCGCACAGCTTTCGCATCGCGGCGGCGTCGGCAGTGTCCGACTGGGCGATCAGGACCTCCCCCGCGGAGGTCTCGACCTTCGTCTGCGACGTGACGCCCCCCCCGCCGCCGGCCGGACGCTTCCGCAGTTTCTTGATCTCCGCCTGCATGGCCGAGACACGCTCGGCAATCTGCTCCACCGGCACGCGGAGCGCCGTCGCCGCGGCCCGGGCCGACTCGTCCAACTGCCCAACGTACCGCACGGCCTCCCGGCCGGTCACCGCGGTGATCCGGCGCACGCCCTTGGCTACGGACTCCTCCGAGACGATCTTGAACAGACCCGCCTGGGAAGTCCGCTCCAGGTGCGTGCCGCCGCACAGTTCCACCGGCGTATTCTCGATCCCCTCGGCCAGCGGGTCGGCCACGCCGATGCTGATGATCCGCACCGGGTCGGGGTACTTCTCGCCGAAGACCGCCCGGATGCCGGGGATCTTCTGCGCCTCGGCCAGCGGCAGCGAGCTGCTGTAAACCACTTCGTCGGCGAGGCTTCGCTCGTTAACCAGGCGTTCCACTTCGGCCAGATCGGCCGAGCTGACGGCCTGGGAATGCGTGAAGTCGAACCGCAGCCGGGCCGGCTCGACGACGCTGCCGGCCTGGTCCACGTGCTTGCCCAGGACGTTCCGCAGGGCCCAGTTGAGCAGGTGCGTGGCCGTGTGGTTACGGCGGGTGTCCATCCGCTCGGCGCCGACCTGGGCCGTCACGGTCGAGCCGACCTTCAGCGAGCCGGACTCCATCACGCCGACGTGCAGGACGCAATGGCCTGCGAGCTTCGCGTCCGTCACGGCAAAGACGGTCTCGCCGGCGGCGAGCCGGCCGGTATCGCCCACCTGCCCGCCGGCCTCACCGTAGAAACTCGTCCGGTCCAGCACGACCGCCGCCTCGGCTCCCTCGGCCAACTCGCCGTCGGCGACGAACTCCCCGCCAACGACCCAGCCGAGGACATTCGCATCGACGGGTTCCGACAGGTACTTGGCCGAATCGTCCGTTTCCGGCAGCCCCACGATCGCCTCCGCCTGGAAGGCCCCCGCGCCGGCCGAGGATATCTCGCGATGGCGGGCCATTTCTTCCTCGTAGCCGGCCATGTCCACCGTCAGGCCGCGCTCCAGGGCCATCTGCCGCGTCAGGTCCGTCGGAAAACCGTAGGTGGCGTACAGCTCGAAGGCCACCTCGCCGCTGATCTGCTTGTCGGCCTTGGCCGCTGCCCGGGCGAACAGGTCCAGCCCGCGGTCGAGCGTGCGATTGAACGACTCCTCCTCCTGGCGGATCGTCTCGGCAATTACGCTCTGCCGCTGGGCCAGCTCGGGGAAGAACCCGCCCATCTGCTCGACGATGACGGGCACCATCCGGTGCAGGAAGGGCTCATGCTGGCCCAGGGCTCGCCCGAAGCGGGCCGCCCGACGGAGGATGCGCCGGATGACGTAACCCCGGCCCTCGTTGCTGGGCAGGATCCCGTCTGCGATGGCGAAGCTGCACGCCCTGGCGTGGTCGGCCACGGCCCGGAAGGCCACGTCCGTCTCGCCGGCGGAGCCGTACTTCAGGCCCGAATGCGATTCGATCCACGCCAGCAGCGGCGTGAAAACGTCCGTATCGTAATTGCTGGAGACGCCCTGGAGCCTGGCGCAGATCCGTTCGAACCCCAGGCCGGTGTCCACGTGCTTGGCCGGCAGCGGCTCCAGCACGCCCTCGTCGTTGCGGTTGAACTGGATGAAGACCAGGTTCCACAACTCGATGAACCGCCCGCAGCCATCGACGTTCACGCCGCACTTGGCGCCCGGGTGCCGCGAGGCGTCGCAACACGCATCGCCCAGGTCGATGTGGATTTCGGTGCATGGCCCGCACGGGCCGGTCTCGGCCGGCTCCCAGAAGTTGTCCTCGCGCGAGCCCAGGACGACGCGTTCGGCCGGCAGGTCCGTCAGCTTCGGCCACAGGGCCCGGGCCTCCTCGTCGGCTCCCAGCCCGGCCGCCTCCTCCCCGCCGAAAACACTCGCCCAGAGATTGTCCTTCGGCAGGCCCCAGACCTTCGTCAGCAGCTGCCAGGCCCATTCGATGGCCTCGGCCTTGAAGTAATCCCCGAACGACCAGTTGCCCAGCATCTCGAAGAAGGTCTGGTGGAAGGTGTCGTGGCCGACGTCTTCGAGGTCGTTGTGCTTGCCGCCGGCGCGGATGCACTTCTGCGAGTTCACGGCCCGGCTGTACGGGCGCGTGCCCATGCCCAGGAACACGTCCTTGAACTGGTTCATGCCCGCGTTGGCGAACAGCAGTGTCGGGTCGTCCGCCGGCAGCAGCGAGCTGCTGGGCACGAACGTATGGCCGCGGTCCGTGAAGAACTGCATGAACTCGGTTCGAATTTGCTCAGACGGCTTGTTCATGTGGGCCTGCCCGCTGGGGCTCTCACGTCCATCTCGGCAAAAGTTACCCTCGTAAAACGCGGTATTTTACGGGAAATGCCAACCCCGATGCGCAACAAAATAGCCCCCCGGGGCCATCACTGCATTCGATCCGCCCTCAGGCCGGCCAAGGC
>SDBT01017789.1_pt1 | contig 11206 bp, 9 predicted proteins | sample 2277101 | NCBI WGS metagenome assembly SDBT01 (sample SAMN10404973, study PRJNA504765) | marine sediment metagenome | isolation source: marine sediment core GS10_PC15, 103 cmbsf | place: Arctic Ocean: Southern Knipovich Ridge | collected 2010 | reverse complement strand
GGAAAAATATGGAAAAATACCCAAACGCGGATTTGAAATGCTCGGCCGCAATACAAAACGTCTGAAAGATTTAGTCCAGGATATGCTGACCTATTCCAAAGATAGAAAGCCCGAGTATAAACTCACCAATCTTAATGAATTAATTTATTCTGTAATTGAATTAATGCAGGTTAAAGCGAGGGAGCGGAAAATTCAATTAGATTTTAAATTAGATGATAACATTCAAGAAATTGAAATAGATCCAAAAGGTATTTACCGGTGTGTATTGAACCTCGTTTCAAATGCAATTGATGCGTGCGAAAAGGAAGGTGCTTCTGTAACTCTGTACACTAAAACTTCTGATTCAAATTATATTTTAATTGAGGTTGAAGATCAGGGAAACGGAATGGATGAAGAAACACTCAAATCAATTTTCCACCCTTTTTTTAGCAAAAAAGGGTCAAAAGGTACCGGTCTAGGGCTTTCGGTCACACAAAAGATAATTAAAGAACACGGGGGCCGAATCGAGATTGATTCAATACTCAACGAGGGAAGTAAATTTACTATTTATTTGCCGTTAAAGAAATAGGCAGATAAACTTTTTGATAAAACCATAAATATTTCACAAAAAATCCACAACGATCATGCAGAACAATAAAATAGACAGGATAATTCGTTCCAGGAGAAAAACACTGGCGCTTGAAGTTACCTGCGATGCCCGTCTGATAATTCGCGCCCCTGTAAAAATGACCGTAAAGGAAATCAAGAGGTTCGTTGAAAGAAAACATCACTGGGTGCAGGAAAAACAGAGGGTTGCTCGAGAAAGATTGCGGAAGCTGGCCCCTAAACAGTTTGTTGATGGAGAGAATTTTTTATTTTTAGGAAATACTTATCTGCTTTCAATAGTTGATGATAACAGAAACCCTCTTTCCTTTGACAGAGAGTTCAGGCTTTCGAGAGCACATCTTCACCGTGCCCGGCAGCTGATCGTTGACTGGTACAAAGAACAGGCCTATAAAAAGATCAGAGAAAGGCTCCACCGGTATTCATCTGTTTCAGATATTCATTTTAAAAATTTTACGATAACAAATGCTCAGAAGCGCTGGGGGTCCTGCAGCAGCAGGGGGAACCTGCATTTTAGCTGGCGATTGATACTGGCAGCTCCACGTGTGGTGGATTATGTGGTCGTCCACGAACTGGTACACATAAAGGAGCAGAACCATTCAGCGAAATTTTGGAAAAAAGTGGAGCTGCTGCTGCCGGATTACAGGTCAAACAGGCAGTGGCTGAAAGAAAACGGGTATTTATTGGCAATATAAAAGAAAAATAATATTGTTCATTTCACAGCAGCTTGGTAACCTCGTCCTTCCCGGTCGGATGGATCTCCCTGAGCTTCTGCTGCTCCACAGCATAAACAGCATCACCCCGCCGGGTGAACTCGCCTATCTTGCTGAGATAGGGTATACTGCCCGCCTTTTCTATGAATGATTTTTCCAGCAGTACACTTTCATTCTTCGGTACAGCGATAAGGAGGGACCCCGAAGCTATGGAGCTGAATGGAGATATTTTAAAGAACTCACAGAGTTTTTTTGTTTCCTCGTATACAGGGACCCTGTCAATATATATTTTAAGCCCGATCCCTGAGCCGCGGGCCATTTCATAGGCCCCAGCTAATATTCCGCCTTCTGTTGGATCGTGCATCCCGGATACTTTCGCGGAGGTCCGAGCGGTCCGGGCGTCACCAACAACACTTATACCGGGATCATCAAGATAGGAAAGGCATCTCCGGTAAAACTTCTCGCCGAAATTCCTGATAATTTCATCCTTTTTCTCCCTGGCAATGATCGATGTCGCTTCGATAGCAACACCTTTCGTCATGTAGAGGAGATCGCCTTCACCTATATCCCCATTTTTTATCAGCTCGCCTTTTTTCACTTCTCCAAGCATGGTTCCGGACAGTATCGGGTTCTTCAAACCGTGGGTAACCTCCGTATGCCCTCCGATTAGCGCTATACTCAGCTCATCACAGGATTTTCTCAGATCCTTCATTATATTTTCAATAAACCGGTTTGTAGTATGCCCTTCCGGCAGAAGCATAGTAACCAGAAACCAGCGCGGTCTGCCCCCCATTGCCGCGATATCATTCGCATTAACATTTACAACATACCACCCTATTCTATCTGACACAAATGTAATCGGATCACTCTTTACAATAAGATAATTTTTCCCGACATCAAGGACCGCCGCGTCCTCTCCAATACCGGGACCCACCACCACCCTTTCATCATCTATCTCGATCGCTCCTAAAAGCTCTTCTAAAAAATCACTCTTAAGTTTTCCGATTTCAAGGAACTTCATCGTCTATTTCCTGTTTAGTTTTCCGATTTCAAGGAACTTCATCGTCTATTTCCTGTTTAGTTTTCCGTTTTCAAGGAACTTCATCGCCTATTTCCTGTTTAGTTTTCCGATTTCAATAACCTTCTCAGTATCTCCCGGCACAAACCCTGTTACTTATAGAGGAATTCCTTATATACAAGGTAATTTAAAAAAGGATGTTCTTTAGCGCTCTGATTTACATTCATGAGCCGGTTTGACCAGTCAATAAGTATCCTTGAATAGTCAGCACTTTTCCTGTGAAAAAAGTAAAGCGCGATGTCAAGGAGCATTTCACTGTAGAAGGCTCTTCTGGCAGGGGTAAAATAGGAGGAATAGATCCTGCTGATAATATCCCCCGCCCTCTCTTCAGGGGTTCTGCCCATTAATATAAGCTTACTGTTCCCGGCTGTTTCAATTTCCCTTTTAAAACCCTCCACCTCTTCCCCGAAGAGGGACAAACCGCCGACTTCCCTCATCTTAAATATATTATTTTCTTCCTCAGGATTAATTATGTGCGATATTTTTACAGGCACAAGATCCAGCACCGGATGACGGGATTCTCTTTCGTCCTTCAAAACAAGAATTTCAGGAAGAGCACTCAGGCCGGATATCTTCTTTGTCTCTGTTTTCTTCAGAGCCCTGTTCAGCCTTATGAGCCCATAATCCGGAGCCACGGGAAAAAACACGGGGTTTTGAGCCTTAAATGTTTCCAAAACTTTTTTTCCTGCATGATCCGAGGAGTATTTCTGAATACCGTGTTCCTGGCTGATAACGAATCTTAAAAAATCAAACCCCAGAGTTTGCGTATTGGCCAATATAAACACCAGCAAATTGTTTCCCGTTGAATCCGGAATCGAAAGCATGGCAGAGTGAATGGCTTTTTCCGGTTTCCCGGACCTTTTCACGCTTTCCTGCTCAGGTTTGTACCTGTCAACATCAATCCCCCGTGATTTAATGATATACAGGGTCTTTTTAGCCGCTTTACGTACAGATTTTGACTCCCCTTCATCCCCGGCAAAGTTCCAGAGGGCTTTGATTATGTGCTGCTCTTCTTTTTTATCAAGTACGTTCAGGATCTCCCCGGGATTCCTCGTTATGAGATCTCCAATTTCGGCCAGCTCCATAATTTATCCTTTCAGAAAAAGTGTATCCCATCCGGCGTTGTAATACCCTTCCCTTTCCCCTGAAGTAAAATTGAAAAGCTCATATATACAGTGTTCTGTTTCTGCTAATTTCATTAAGGTTTTTACAATGAAGCTGCAGGGCTTTCACAATCTTATCGGCCGAACCGTATCTGTCGATGTCAATTGTATTCAGGCTCTCCTCGTATCTCCTCATATAGAACAGCGCGATAACCTTGAGAGGATCAAAAACATTTTCCGCCGGTTTCTGAATTTTCTTAAGTATATCATTAACTTCTGTGCCGGTATTGGAACAATCAAAATCATGATCCAGTAGAGGAATCCTGTTTGAAAGGAAGTATAACTTGAGCATCCCTTCCATGCCTGACGGGAGAATTAAAATTTTGTCGGAAATATCCAGGGGCCGTTCCGGAATATTCATCTGTTTATTAAACCGGGGCTTATGGGCATCAATCAATCTGTATTCCTGTACCAGCGCCTCAAGATCGGATCCAAGCACTTTATATTTTATACCGGACAGCCGGTCCAGTATGCCCTGTATCTTTTCAACGCTTTCTCCTGTATTCCAGAAGTAAGAATTTATCCTGATTTGAAGGTTATTCGTCTTTCCAACGTAGATAACCCTCCCGTCACTGTTAAAAAAAAGATAAACTCCGGGCATCCGGGGTATGGATTTTAGATACTCTCTGTCAAAATCATACCTGGAAAAATCCACTTTCTTTCTGCCCTTTATAGAAAACTCGATGAGCTCCTCAACTTTTGTAATACCTTTTTCACCGACTATATTCAAAATGTAATCAAAGATATGCCTGAGGGTTTTCACCCTGGAAGAGGGGTTTTCAGAATGAAAGTTCATAATCCCGAACTCTTTTACAATATCATCCCATGTTTTAAGCTGTTTGCCCGGAAACAGGACCGATACCAGCGACTTTATTGAAAGCGTGATTATCTCAGGTTGAAGAGGAGATATTACCCTGTATATTTTTTTAAGCCGTCCCAGGCTACTCAAATCGTAGGGGAGGAAGATGTACCGGCCCGCCCTTTTCAATACATCCCTGACCTGAATATCTTCATCAATGGTCCCCCCTTCATAGAGGAAGAAGGAAGAATAACTTTTAAGAACTGAAAATATATCGTCTGCCTTATAGAGCTTACGGTCACCCGGCCTTTCAATGTCATCGATATAAAAAAGAATAAATGAAGCCTCTGAAATAGGCAGCTGGTCCACAGTTATTTTTTTCACAGCGGTCCATTTACTGTCTTCGAGCTGTTTAAACCGCGCGTCCGGCTTTAAAAGCGGCTCAACTATTTTCCCTGCCATATCGTCATTATCTGATTCAATCTTAAAAAACTCCCTGAGTAATTCCTGGTTTGTAAACTCCTTCTTTTTATCGAGTATATGGCTGTATATTTCATCAATAATACTCTTCATCTATCCCTCTGATGAAAAAAATACAAAAAGTACGTGAAAAACTTTTATAAGTATAATATAATAGTAATAAGAAAAAAATCACAAAGATAGGCAAGTAAACTTCCAATCATTATGAGATTTTATTGATCGCCTATGGTTTTTACATATTAATTCGTTTAGAGTAATAAAGCCGGTATTAAAATACCGGAGAGAGCTGGTATAAAAGCCCGTAAGCGGGAGGAAGACCATCATCCTCTGGTACGTAGTACCAGCTATTAATAGATAAAACCATAAGGAAGGAGTATAAACTATGGCACAGGTTACATTGAAAAATGATGATTCAGTTAAATACAGTTTTTTTAAGGCAGGATCAATGATTTTCAACCAGGGAGACAAAGGGTCCGATATATTTATATTAAAAAAGGGGGCCATTACAGTCATTGTAGATAACCAGATAATAGGGCTTATCAATACTCCAAACACCATAATCGGAGAAATGTCGTACTTCCTGGGGGTGAAGCGTACGGCTTCAATAAAAGCTGTTGAAAACTCGGAGTTTATGATTATTACCGGGGAGACTTTTAATGATGCAATTCTTAAAAATCCAAAGGTCGGCATTGAATTAATAAAGATCCTCTCCGAACGTCTTGAAAAAACCACAAAGTACGCGACCAAACTTGAAAATGACATTACCCGGTACAGGAATGAAATAAGAAAAATAAACGGCCAGAAAGAACAGAAAAAGCCCGTATTCTCGGAAGAAATGATATTTGACGCTCACATTACAAAGGAGCAGCTTGACGAGTCCGTAAAAGAATTGGAGACCAGAAAAAATAAAGGGGAGAAAGTGTCACTGGCTAAAATACTCATTGAGAAAAACTATATTACAGCCCAGCAGCTCATACAGCTACTCGATATGAAACAGCAAACATGAAACTTCCATCCCTCTTCAAAAAACGCATTATACTTCTTTATTTTCTATCAATTCTTCTATTTTCATCGGCTTTACCCGCCGGAGCGGACGAGAAAGCTGCGGACGCAGCACACATCCTAAAAGAAAAGGGGATATCCCCCCTGCTGGTGACGGGCCTCATCTCAATGGTGCCTATTTTTGAGCTGAGAGGGGGGATCCCTGTTGGAATTGGAGTACTAAAACAGAACCTCTTTTTAGTGTATCTCTACGCGGTTCTTTTTAATCTTATTCCTGTTTTTCCCGTGCTTCTACTGTTGAATCCTGTAAAAAGGCTCCTTGAAAAGCTGCCTGTATTCAGTCGATTCTTCGGTTTTCTCACAGCAAAGGCGGAGAAAAATAAAAAGCTTATCGAAAAGTATGAAGAGTTCGGCCTTATGCTTTTTGTCGCGATTCCCCTCCCTGTAACAGGGGCCTGGACAGGGTCCCTTGTCGCGGTGGTTATGGGACTGAATGTAGTAAAATCCTTCCTGTTTATATCGCTCGGGGTTTTAATAGCAGGTGTTGTCGTTACACTTCTAACAGTGCTTGGCACAACAGGTATTATTCTTGCTGTCGCAATCCTCCTAACATTTATCATAGTATACACGGTGAATATTATCAGGAAACGTTCGGATACAGTATGATGATTAGTACCGGCACAGGAGTAATCGGGCTTTTCGGCCACCCGGTTGAGCATTCATTATCCCCTTACTTTATGAACTTCGCGTTAAAAGGCCTGAATCTGAACTTTCTGTATTTAGCCTTTGATATTGAAAAGGAGCATTTAAAAGATGCTGTAAATTCTCTAAAGGTTTTGAAATTCCGGGGGGTCAATGTAACAATACCCTACAAGCGGCCTGTAATGAGCCTCCTTTCATCCATTCAGGATGACGCGAAGGCGATCGGAGCGGTAAACTGTATCTTAAACAGTGACGGTTTTATCCGGGGATACAACACGGATTGCGCCGGTTTTATTGAGCCGTTGAAGAAGAGAAACATAGAAATCAGAGATACTTCAGCATGTATAATCGGATGCGGCGGAGCAGCAAGAAGTGTCCTGTACGCCCTGGTAAAAGAGAATGTTAAAAGAATATACATTGTCAACAGGACTGAAAAAAACGCCTCTGATTTTATTGCCTGGTCAAAGGAAAGCCTGAAATTCGATAAAATTTCATACATTGGAAATGGTCAGGAAACCTCCCGGCCGGTGCTTGACGATACCGCTTTAATTATAAACACAACCCCTGTAGGAATGTTTCCCAATACAGAGGAGAGCCCCCTGCATGAAAATCTATCCTTCAATCACACCCACACAATATATGACCTTATTTACAATCCGCCGAAGACGCGGCTTTTAAAAATGGCGGAAGCAGACGGGGCCGCGGTAATTAATGGTTTTGAAATGCTTATCATTCAGGGCCTCTACTCTCTCACAATCTGGTTTCCTGATAAAAAAGAAGATATCTTTTCCATGCGGGAGCGGATCATCGCGCATACTGCGGGTTATTTAAAAAATTCTAACAAAAATTGAAAGCAGAGATTGGTATAAAAAAGTGAGCGGAAAATCTTTTAAAACATCGGGAAAAGTATTATAATCAGGCAGATATCGTCATTATTAACAGCAATAGTAATCCCCCTGAAAAGACAGCAAAGCGCATTATGGATACCATAAAAATAAAAACCCGGGATACATACAACGTTTACACAGGAAGAGGAATATTAAAAGATTTACCTGAACTGCTTAAAAAAACCTCTTATGAAATAGACCCGGAAGGCTCATTAATATTTATCGTGACAGACAGGAATGTTTCACGCTGCTATTTGAAAGGTGTCACAGGCAGTCTTAAAAAAAGCGGATTTAAGGTTAAATCTTCGATCTTCAAGCCCGGAGAAGGCCTGAAGAACTGCCGGAACCTCTATAAAATGCTCCGCATAATGGTAAAACAGGGCCTCACAAGAGATTCTGTGATCATTAGCCTCGGAGGCGGGGTCATTGGAGATTTTTCCGGATTTGCCGCGTCGATCTACATGAGAGGCTGCCACTTCATACAGGTCCCCACAACCCTTCTGGCGCAGGTGGATTCATCCATAGGAGGAAAGGTCGGAATTAATATGAAAGAGGGAAAAAACCTGATCGGCAGCTTTTACAATCCCCTTTTTGTTTTGAGTGACACTGATACACTTAAGACCCTGAACGGGCGGGAAATTACATGCGGTCTTGCCGAGATCATAAAGTACGGGTTAATATTCAATAAAGACCTCTTTGAAAAGACAACAAAATTTTTTAGTGGTTATACCCGGAACAGCAAAACAATCACGGCAAAAGATTTAAAAGAACTCGTCCTGAATGACACGGAATTTTTACACGAAATGATACATAAATCCGTCAGAATAAAAGGAGAAATTGTACGGGCTGACGAAAGAGAAAACGACCTCAGGATGATCTTAAACTTCGGACACACCTTCGGACATGCTGTTGAAAAGCTGACCCGCTACAGAAAGTTTCTGCACGGGGAAGCAGTAATGCTTGGAATGAAAATGGCCGTGGAGCTTTCTTCGGCATGCGGTTTTATAGATGCTGAAAAAAAACGGGCCGTAACAGGGCTCATTGACATATTCGAAATACCATCTGTGAGAGGGTTAACTGCAAAGGCCATTTACAGCCAGATAGGAAGCGACAAGAAAAAGAGAAGAGGTAAAATTCATTATATCGTATTAAAAAAAATCGGTTACGCTGTATCAGAAACAGAGATCGAAAAAAAAACAGTGGTAGACTGCATCGGGAAGGTGCTGTCCGGTTATTAAAAAGATACTCGAGCCCTTTAATGAAATTTATAGTAACAAAATCCAGCATGGAGGGAACGGTGACCATACCGGGATCAAAATCACATACCATCCGTTCCGTATATATAGCCAGCCTGGCTGATGGTCATTCCGTTATCCGGGCCCCTCTTTTATCCCAGGATACAGAGGCAGCCATCCGTGTATGCCGGGCCTTTGGGGCAGAGATAGTAAAAGTAAATAATCAGCTCGAAGTAACCGGATTCGGAGGAAATCCCTCTACTCCGGAGGATGTGATCGATGTAGGCAACTCCGGTACGACCCTCAGGCTGGGTGTTTCCACAGCCGCCCTGAATGAAGGCTATTCCCTTTTTACCGGCGATGAACAGATCAGAAGCAGGCCCATGGATCCGCTTCTGAGTGCTTTAAACAATCTGGGTGCCCGGGCAATTTCCACAAGAGGGAACGGGAAAGCTCCTCTGATCGTTAAAGGCAGGGCCCGGGGAGGAAAAACGGCGCTAAAGGCAGTGACTTCACAATACCTGTCCTCTCTGCTGATCAATGCCCCCCTTTTTGATAAGGATACGGAAATCATTGTGACAGAATTGAATGAGGCTCCCTATGTGGATATAACCCTGTCCTGGCTGGATGAGCAGGGTGTCCGGTATGAGAGAGAAGGATATAAACGATTCCTGGTGCCGGGAAATCAGTCCTATCATCCTTTTGAAAAGACTATACCCGGTGATTTTTCCTCTGCTTCCTTTTTCCTTGTTCTGGGTGCCCTGTCAGAGGAAGGGGTCCGTCTGAAAAACCTGTCCATGACCGATCCCCAGGGTGATAAAAGAGTTATTGAAATATTGAAAGATATGGGAGCTGAAGTAAGGATAGATCAGGACAGTATTACAGTGAAGGGCGGAAAATTAAAAGGGCGGAAAATCGATATGAACGATATTCCTGATGCCCTGCCCATCATGGCTGTTGCCGGCTGTCTGGCAGAAGGAGTAACAGAATTATGTAATGTTCCCCAGGCCAGGCTGAAAGAGACGGACAGGATCAATGTCATGTTTCGCGAGCTCTTCAAAATGGGTGCGGATATCACAGAGAAAGAGGACGGTCTGGTAATCAAAAAAAGCCGGCTGAAGGCTGCCCCGGTATCGGGATTTTCAGATCACAGGGTGGTTATGGCCCTGACTGTAGCCGGACTGCAGATTGACGGAGAAACTGTAATTGATACGGCAGAATCCACCGAGGTAACTTTCCCTGATTTCTTTGATTTTATCAGACAGTGTCAGGGTAATATAAAAAAATTTGAATACTGATTTTAAGGGAGGGCATCATGATTGGCTGTCATTTAGGCCGGTTGTTTCAAGTAACAGTGGCAGGCGGATCCTATCAGGAAGGATTATCCATTATTCTGCAGGGTATCCCGCCCGGGATTGCCTTAACGGAAAAAGAGATCTATGCTGACCTCTTATTAAGAAAACCCGGGGCTGATGAACTCTCCTCCCCAAGAAAAGAGCCGGACCTGCCGGTGATATACAGCGGTCTGAATGTCGAAGATACGATACAGGATGCCGGGAACAAGAACCACACGAACGGAACCCCTTTGACCATTCTTATCCCAAACCTGGACAGGCATTTTATCCATATAAAACAGTACCAGGACACGAACCGTACTCCCCGTCCGGGTCATGCCTCCTACGCTACTTTTAAAAAGTACGGGCCTGATGATGATGCCATTGGCGCCGGTTTTTTCAGCGGCCGGTATACAGCTACTATTGTCGGGGCCGGTTGTGTGGCCAGGAAGATCCTGAAAAAATGCGGGATCGATGTCTTTTCGTTTGTCAGGGAAGCTGCCGGGGTTCGGTGTTCAGAAAAAAACCTGGCAGCCATTAAAAAATATACAGATTCCTATAAACAGATGCGCAGAGACTACGATCCTTTCTATCAGACCGTTTATGAACAGGGCATAGTCACCATGGACATGCGATACCTGGAAAAAATGAAGATCTTCGCTGAGATCGAGAAGACCATAGATGATATCAGGGCCGGGGCCCCTGAAATGAAGCGTGAGGTAATTCTTGAGAAATACGGTGTGCATCCTGTTATAAACTGCCCGAACCTAGAAGAGGCGGATGCCATGGTGAAAACCTGCAACAGGGTTTCCGCTCAGGGGGATTCCTCAGGCGGTATCATAGAAGTGATTGCAACCGGTCTTCCGGCAGGTCTGGGTGAGCCTGTTTTTAACAAGCTGGATGGGGAACTTGGACGAATGCTCGGGATAGGAGCCGTAAAAGGTGTGGAAGTGGGAGCCGGCTTCAAAGTGAAGGACATGACCGGTTCTGAATGCAATGATGAGATGAGTGCAGAAAACGGCAGGGTTATCTTCGATTCAAATAACGCCGGAGGTATCACGGGAGGTGTATCGACAGGTCAGCCTCTTGTTGTCCGGCTGGCGATCAAACCCACACCGACCATAGACAGGAAACAGCATACTATTGATAAATACACATTGGAGAACAGAGAACTGGAGGCCATTACCAGAAGGGATCCTACCATTGTCTC
>SDBT01017788.1_pt1 | contig 11206 bp, 6 predicted proteins | sample 2277101 | NCBI WGS metagenome assembly SDBT01 (sample SAMN10404973, study PRJNA504765) | marine sediment metagenome | isolation source: marine sediment core GS10_PC15, 103 cmbsf | place: Arctic Ocean: Southern Knipovich Ridge | collected 2010 | reverse complement strand
GAGGTATCCGCCGGCATCAGCCCTAGCTTCCCTCCATAGTTGCCATCTCCTGGTAGGCGGGAACGAAGGCAACCGAGTCAATGGTAAAGCAGCGGCCAACCGGAAATCGCGAAGTCGAACAGCTTGTCCGTCATATCATTTCGCCAAACGAACTCACCTAGCACATATTGCATGAATCCACTGTGTGGATACCTTGAATTGAAGTTCTTCTTCCAGCACAAAGCAAAGTCCTTGCCACCTCTTCCACGACGTGGTACATCTACCGTTGTGAAGGTTCCTGGCACAACTCTTAGGTAAGTTGCGTGCACGTCTTTGCACTCGACTGGCCGGGTACACTTCCCGGGGTAAGTCAAGCCAATGTCCTCGCCCATCTTCGTTCTTTCCGATGGCAAGTCGATATCCCACAGAGAGCCTCCACCTCTCTTAGGAGTGTCCCATCTGATCATGTAGTTGTGGTAGAAAACGTCCAGAATCTTCAAGGGGCCATCAGTAGCCCACTCCTGGTGAGCTTCACTAGCCTTACCCTGATACCAAAAGGGAATACCTCCACTCCATACTACTCTTCCTCCAGCATCAAGGTATCGCCGAATCAAGCAACTCTCGTTAGCCACCTCTGCAACAGTATCCGGCATAATATCTTGCGCAAAGACGATGAGAGACTTGTGTGCCGATCCATTTGGGGGCAGCACTTCCTCAATCCAGTTTTTCAACTCCTGAGCATTCTTGACTATGAAGTTTTCACGCGAGAAATAGTCCCGCACCCTCGTTGCATTGGCTCCAGTGATCCAGGCCCCAGGGTAGTTCGAGTCATAGTAGACTACCTTAGTGACGTGATGGTGTAGAGCCTCACCGGTACACTTGACGGCTCGTTTGCTCGCCTCTATCGCGCCGTGCGGTTCTATCTCGTCGGGATTGGGAAGTGGCGAATCGCACAACTTGAGCACTTGCTGGCTTAAAGTCACCAGTGCATCAGTTAAGCCGTCAATTGTCTTTCTCTGGGCTCCACTCTTCTTCCTCTCCGCCTTTAGGTCCGATTGGCACTGTTCCAGGTCACCCCTCTGGTATGCGCGAAAGCGCCCAATGCTGCTACTTATTGAATCAAACACCGCGGTCGCTTTGCTCGATACCGCCATCCATAGTCTGTTCAAGCCAGTCGTGGCTGGGCCTATTAATCTTGTCTCCAACTTATCCCATCCAATAATGACGGCCACGATGATGCCTATGATGGTGCCCACTCCAGCGACCATCGTCCAGTCGATTCCGCTCATCACACCCTCCTAAGGGCGAAGGATGACCATCTCTAAGCTGTCCATACCCTGAAGATCTGCTTCAAACTGATCCCTCCACGATCGCGATCTCCTCTTCAGTGAGACCATACAACTCATACACCAGGGCATCAATCTGCTGATCCGTGGAGTCGATCAATCGCTGGAGTCGCTCCTTCTCACCGGAGCCCTGCGCGGCAGCCAGACGCTTGTGCAGTTCCAGCATCTGTTCGACTAGCGCCACTATCCGGTCATGGCGGGCTTTCTCGGCGGGGTTGGAGAAGTTGATGGTGTGGATAGGAAGTTTTCGAATGAAGCGCGACTCGAAGCTGAAATAGCCGCCTCGCATCTGTGTTGCAGACTGCCTGATAAACCACTCCAGTAGTTTGCTGTTAAGTAGCCCCAGGATGTACTCGCGTGAGTAATCCGACAAAACAAGAATGCCGTACCCACCGGCAACGCCTCCAGTGAAGAACACGTCACCTACTTCATCCAAGGAAAACGACGCGCATGCGGCAATGTCAGGTGTGAATATCTTGGGTAGTGGCATGACATTCAGGGCTTTGGGATACACATAGCCGTACCATCTTGTCCCACGCATTTTGCCATGTTCGCGGTTCTCCAGGTAATCCTTGTTGTCCAGAAAATACGCCCAGGTGAGCGGATAGCAAGCCCTGAATATTGCATCGGGAATGAGTTCGATAGCGCCGCTCTCCTGTCGCGCGTAGGGAAATAGGATAAGCCTGTTCGTGCGTGAGAGATGATAACGCCTGCTGTCTCCACCCTTTATCAAAGGATGTAGCAGGTCAGGTTCGAGCCAATATTCTGCCTCCTTTGCTTTGGAGTAGACTTTAACATGCCCCGCATCACGCTCAATCTCCTCAGTAATGTATATCTTGTCTGCGCTGGTCTTGATACCCTGGAAGATGCGGCTCGTAACATTCTCTAGCCTCACTGGCATCTGACTGAGCTTCTCAAAAAGCTTTGCCCCTCTGCCCACCACAAAATTCCACTCCTGCGAGGTAGCTCTGACAGCGGGGATAGTGCCCTCGGCGGCCTCTCCCGTGGCGCGCCATCCTGTCAGGTCGTTCACCTTCACCACCCGGAACTGGTCAGCACCTGCCTTCTTCAGGAACAGCAGGCAAGTGTATGTCGTCGCTCCAGCGAACACTTGCTGATCGCCAAAGTGGACGATCTCTGCCAGGTGCTTGCCCTCGGATAGCAGGGCGCGTAGGGACTCTCCGTACTTGGCGTTGAAGAACTTGTGCGGCAAGATGAAGCCCAACATCCCCTGGCGATTCAACAAGCTCAGGCCCTTTTCAACCAGCACCACATAGATATCGTAGTTGCCTTTGCTGGCAGCAGCGTATCGCTGTTTGTAGATCTCCACCTCCAGCGGCGCCCATTCTTTCATGTTCTGGATGCGAACGTAGGGCGGGTTCCCGATCACCACATCGAAGCCGCCTGCACTCATCGCGGCAGGAAACTCTCTCTCCCAATCGAACGGGTTCACCCGCTTCAACTCCTCGTCGTCCGGCATCAGTTGTCCGGCGAAGTAGTCCGGCCCGATGAGGCTGTTGCCGCACTTGATGTTATCCCCCAGGTCGGGCAGGGCAGCCTCCCGGAAGAGCGACAATTGCTTACCCAGCGTCTCGTCGCTCTCACCTTCCAGCACCTTCAGCAGAAGGCTGAGCTTGGTCACCTCCACCGCCTGCCGGTCGATGTCCACCCCGAAGATGTGCTCGGTCAGGATACGCTTCCTCTCCGCCGTGGTAAGCCGCCACTCATCACGGTGTTTCCATACTGCCTTGGAATGCTTCTCCGGGTCGTGTTCGGTGTACCAGTTCAGGTAGTGGTCGAGCAGACACTGGTACGCCCCGATCAGGAACGAGCCGGAGCCGCAGGCCGGGTCCAGCACCCGGAAGCCCTTCAACCGCTGGGGACTCTTGCCCCTCACCAACTCGCCTACTGTGTTCTTCACGATGTAGTCCACGATATAGGCCGGGGTGTAATACACGCCCCCCGCCTTCCTCACCTCCGGCTTCTCCTCTATCTTGGCCCGGTGGGAGGGGGTGAGGCGGATCACTTTGCCCAGGAACTGCTCGTAGACGTTGCCCAGGATCGCTGGCGGCAGCACGCTGAACTCGTAGGGCGATTTGGGGAAGTACAGGCCGGATAGGATGGGTTTGAGCGCCCTGTCGTCCAAGATCAGTCCCGGCGTAAGCATATCGGCGTGGAAGTCGAACAGGCCGGAGTTGTATCTGGTGTCGGCCTGCTGCGATAGGTTGATCAGTCCCGCGTAGATGCTGTCATCATCCGCTAGCCTTTGCAGCCGCCCATACTCCTCGATGCCCCGATCTTCGGCCATTCGAAGGAAGATGATCCGGTCGATGGTGCGCTGCACGGCATCGTTGAGCTGCTCGACCGTCAGCCGAGGGTTGCGAAGGGCGAAGTTGCGAGCCAGGACTTCCCGCCATCTTTCAATCTCCTTCAGTAGCTCTGCATCGACTGCAGCCGTGCCGCGCTTGCGAATATCCGTCTGGGCGTACAGGTCGAATGCCCCGCTCCATACCGCCTCTCGCGAGAACACGTCCCAGATCTCCTGCCAGCGATCCAGGTACTCCTCGTAGGTCATGTAGTCGGTCCGCGCCACGCTGGCCTTGTCCTTTTCGGAGGGACGGGAGCGGCAATCGTAGAAGGCCAGCTCCTCGAAGTCGGTGAGGAGCGAGAGGGGAAGCTTGGCGCTCCAGGCGTAGCGTCTCAGCTGGTAGGCGGGATCGGGGTCTCGTCTGATGCCTACGCCCGGCTTCTTGGCCTCGACGAAGAACTTGCGCTCGCGGCCCACGCGGAAGACGTAATCCGGAGCCTTCTTCTGTCCTTGGATGTAGACGGAGCCTTCGACCACCACTTCCCGATAGTCGGGCGCGGCGTGCTGCCTGTTGTGCACGTCCCAGCCCAGGGCGAGGAAGAATGGGTTGAGGAGCTCCTGTCGGACATGGGCTTCCTTGTAGTCAGGGGCGTAATAGGCATCCCGGTTGGTGGCGAACTGCTTGACCAGTCGCGCGACCTGGTCTTTTCCCTGCTGCACAGAGGGGGCCATGAGGAGTTGCACCTCCTTCCGCGGTGCCAGAGCGCTACGTCACATCGCTACAACGTCCGAGTCTAGCTTCAAGAAGCTCCGTCGGCGCGCCCTTCTGCGGGCTTAGCCTCCGCCTCGGGGCCGGGGCTTTCCTCCATGAACAGGATGAAGAATCCCAGGAGGATGGTCCCTACCACCACGGAGCTGTCCGCCACATTGAACACCGGCCAGATGCTGATGTCGATGAAGTCGGTCACCTGGCCGAAACGCAGGCGATCCAGCAGGTTGCCCGCCGCCCCTCCTAGCTGCAATCCCAGGCTCAAGACGATCCAACCCCGAGCGCCGGAGAACAGGCGGGAATAGAAGACAATGGCGGCCACCACGGCGATGGCGACGATCATGAAAATGAGGCTATAGCTGGGGAAGATGCCGAAGGCGCCCCCGGTGTTGCGCACGTGGCTGATCTTGAAGACCTCGCTCAGCGCTGGCACGGGAGCCCACCAGCCGTTGACGGGCAGCGATTGGCGGACGATCCATTTGGTAGCCTGGTCGACCAGGAGAACCAGGGCGGCGATGCCGAGCAGGGCTCCTCTGCCCCACCGGCCATCCAGGAACCCTAGCAGCCTACGAATGGATTCTTTCAAGGCGATTCCTCATAGTAGGGGCGGTCCTTGTGGCCGCCCTCGTGTAACAGCGACGCGGTTCGAGGCAGGAGAAGTCCCTGATGTCAACCACCATCAACCCGTGCGCGCGATCCCGATGAGCAGTTTCTGTCCGTCGACCTTCGTCTCTTCGGAATAGATGCCATCCGGCGCCGCCGATGCGATCATGTTCCTGCTGAGCGTCTCCCGGGCGATGTAATCCTTGAATTCTTCTATCACCGACATGACGTCTTCCTCGCCCAGGTAATAGGTGGTGATGGTATCCTCGATGCGGAAGTCCGCCGATTTTCGCATGGTCTGGATCCGCCGCACCACCTCACGCGCCAGGCCCTCTCTCTGCAGCTCTTCGCTCAGGTGGGTCTTGATGGCCACCAGGAACCCGTTCTCCTCCATGGAGGCGAGTCCCTCTCGATCGCTGGCGTCCACCTGGACTTCCTCGGGCAGGAGGCGAACGGTCTCGCCCTCCACCTCAACGGAAATCTCCTCTCCACGCCGGACCAGATCCGCTACTGCCTTCGCATCCATGGCCCCCAGCGCGCCTCGGATGGCCGACAGTCGATCGCCGTGCTTGGGGCCAACCAGCCGCGGAACCGGTCGCACCGAGTATTCCACCAGATCGTTCTCGTCCTCCACGATCTCCAGGCGCTTGGCGTTCAACTCATCGCGCACGTAGGAGCTGAGCCCCTCCAGCATCTCCTTTTCCGCCTCGGATCGGACCTTGACGATGGCCGCTTCGATGGGCTGTCGGATCTTGATCTGAGCTTTGTTGCGGGCCGCCCTGCCCAGGCTGCTCGCCCGGATAGCTAACTTCATCGACTCCGTCAACTTTCGGTCGATGAGGGCGGGATCGGCGGAAGGATAGTCGGCGAGGTGAACGCTCTCCGGCGCCGTCGCGTCTGCGGAGAGCGCCAGGTTGCGGTACATCTCCTCGGCGACGAAGGGAGTGAAAGGCGCCAATAGCTTGCTTAGAGTCAGCAAACAGTCGTGCAAGGTCAGGTGAGCGGCGGCCTTGTCCTCGTCCTGCTCGCCCTTCCAGAAGCGACGACGATTCCGGCGCACGTACCAGTTGCTCAGGTGATGCACGAATTCCTCGATCAGCCTGGTGGCCCCGGTCACGTTGTAGCCTTCCATGGCCTCGTCCACGTCGGCCACCAGGTGGTTCAACTCGGACAGCACCCACCGGTCCATCGTCGTCCGGCGCTGGACGGGCACCTGGGCTGCCTGGGGATCGAAACCGTCGATGTTCGCGTAGGTCACGAAGAAGGCATAAGTGTTCCAAAGGGTGAGCAAGAACTTCCGAACCACCTCGCCCACCAACTCCGTGGAGAACCGGCGTTCGTTCCCTGGCGGGGAGGCCGAATAGAGATACCATCTCAGGGCATCGGCCCCGTGGGCATCGAGCACTTCCCAGGGGTCCACCACGTTGCCCTTGGACTTGCTCATCTTCTCGCCCTTTTCGTCCAGGACCAGGCCCAGGCACACTACGTTGCGGTAGCAGGGCTCATCGAACAGAAGGGTGGAGACGGCGTGCAGGCTGTAGAACCAACCCCGGGTCTGGTCGACCGCCTCGCTGATGAAGTCCGCAGGGAACTGCTCCTGGAAGGTCTCCTGGTTTTCGAGGGGATAATGCCATTGAGCCACAGGCATGGCGCCGGAGTCCAGCCAGCAGTCGACCACATCGGGCACCCGCCTCATTTCCCCGCCGCATTCGTCGCAGTGGAACGTGACCTCATCGATGGCCGGTCGGTGGAGGTCGAGATCGCTGAGATCGATCCGGCTCCTGTCCTCCAGGTCCTTCACGCTGCCTATGCACTCCCGACGATGGCACCGGTCGCACTCCCACACTGGCAGCGGCGTCCCCCAATAGCGCTCTCGACCGAAGGCCCAATCCACGTTGTTCTCCAGCCAGTTCCCAAAACGACCTTCCTTGATGTGCTCCGGGTACCAGTTGATCTTGGCGTTGTTGGCGATGAGTCGGTCCTTGAGTTTGGTGGTCTCGATGAACCAGGAGGTCTTGGCGTAGTACAGCAGCGGGCTTCCGCAGGTGCTCCGCCAGCAGAACGGATAGACGTGCTCGGTCTCGGTGGCGCGATAGAGCAGCCCGCGAGCCTCCAGATTCTCCATGATGTCGGGATCCGCGTCCTTCACGAACAGGCCCCTCCAGGGCGTCACCTCGTCGATGAAGCGCCCCCTCAGGTCCACCGTCTGCAGCACGGGGAGATCCTCTTCCTTGCCCACCTCAAGGTCATCCGCTCCAAAGGCGGGTGCGATGTGCACGACCCCCGTTCCCTCTTCGGTGGTGACGAAATCCGCCTCCACCACGCGGCAATGGTCTTTTTCCACGGGCAGGAACGTGTACAGGGGAAGGTAATGTTGCCCGGCGAGGTCCCTGGCACGCAGCGTGCGCAGGACCTCATAGTCCCCTTCCAGGGCTCGCTCCATCAGCTCCCTGGCCAGGATGAGCTTCTCCTCGTCCTGGGAGTGCTCGCCCTGACAGGACACGCCTTTCTTTCTCACCATGACGTATTCCACGTCCGGGTGAACCGCCAAAGCCACGTTTCCGGGCAGAGTCCATGGGGTGGTGGTCCACACCAGGAAGTAAGTGCCCTTTTGATCCCGCAGGGGGAACTTCACGTAGATGGAGGGATCTTTGGTGGTGCGGTAGCCCTGGGCTACCTCGTGGCTGGAGAGGGGCGTGCCGCAGCGCGGGCAGTAAGGAACCACTTTGTAGCCCTGGTAGACTAGGTCCTTATCCCACAGCTGCTTGATGATCCACCACACCGACTCAATGTAGCTGTTGGTGAGGGTGATGTAGGGATCGTCCATGTCGATCCAGAAGCCGATCCGTTCGGTCAGGCGGCGCCACTCCTTCAAATACCGGAACACGCTCTCTCTGCATTTCTGGTTGAACTGGGCGATGCCGTAATCCTCGATCTCCTGCTTGGAAGAGAGCCCAAGTTGCTGCTCCACCTCCAGCTCCACTGGCAGCCCGTGGGTGTCCCACCCACCCTTCCGAGAGCAATAGAAGCCCTTCATGGTCTTGTAGCGAGGGAAGAGATCCTTGAATGCCCGGGCCAGCACGTGGTGGATGCCGGGCAACCCGTTTGCCGTGGGAGGCCCCTCGTAGAACACGAACGGCTGCGCGCCCTTTCGCAGTTCGGTGCTCTTCTGGAAGATGCGGTGCTGCTCCCAGAACTGGAGGATATCGGATTCCAGCTCCGTGAAGCGCACTTGGCTGCTCACCGCTCGAAACATGGCCCCCTCCGCCTGGACCGTCGTGCAACCTAGCACAAAGCTCTCACCTCCAGGGGCGAGAGCCAAGGTATCGAACATGGTCAGGAAAACGCCAATCCCCGCCGCCGACGGGCCATTATGCCACATCGGACATCCAAAGTCAAAACTCCATCGCCGGGAGGTTGTCGGCTTTCAGCGCCTGGGAACCCATGATCGGGGTGTTGACAAAGATGGGTTTCTTCTGATGCAATATCTGGAACTTGCCCCGGATTTCCTGTGATGGGGCGGGACACAATTGCTGAGGAGGAGAGAGGAATGCGAAGATCGTTTCTGGTGGGAAGCTTGTTGGTACTGCTGGTGTTGTCGTCGACGTTCGCCTTGTCTTCGTGCGACTTGGGAGGCGGGGGAGAGGAAACTTACAAGATCGGGGCGCTCTTTGCTGTGACCGGGCCGGCCTCGCCTCTGGGAACGCCGGAGAAGGAGACCGTCGAGATGCTGCAGGAGGAGATCAATGCGGCGGGCGGCGTGAACGGCCATCCCATTGAAGTCATCATCTACGATACGGAGACCGATGAGACCAAGGCTGTCACCCTGGCAAAGAAGCTGATCGAGCAGGACAAGGTGCTGGCCATCATCGGGCCCAGCACCAGCGGCGAGACTCTGGCCATAGTCGACACCATTGAGCAGGCTGGAGTTCCCTTGGTGGCGTGCGCGGCTGCCACCCAGATCGTAGATCCGGTGAAGAAGTGGGTGTTCGCCGCCCCGCAGACCAGCGACGCCGCCGTTCAAGAGATCTATGACTATGCCAAGGCCAATGGCATCGATCGCGTGGCCATCATGACCGCGTCTGACGGCTTCGGCGATGGGGGCAAGGAATCGCTGGAGAAGTTCGCGGACGCCAAGGGAATCACCATTGTGGCGGCGGAGTCTTTCGGGAAGACGGACACGGACATGACGCCGCAGTTGACCAAGATCAGCGGCACTGATGCCCAGGCGGTCATCGTTTGGGGAACCAATCCCGGCCCCGCCGTCATCGCGAAGAACATGAAGCAGCTCAACATGGAGATTCAGCTCTTCCAGAGCCACGGGGTGGCCAACGCGACGTTCATCGAGCTGGCGGGCGAGGCGGCTAACGGCGTCATCCTTCCGGCTGGCAAGCTCATGGTGCATCAGGACATCTCGGACGACGATCCGCAGAAGGAAGTCCTGACCGAATATGCTGAGGCTTTCGAGGCCAAGTATGACAAGCCCGCCAACACCTTCGGCGGTCACGCCTATGATGCCCTTCACATCGTGGTGAATGCCCTGGAGGCGGCGGGACCGGACAAGGCCAAGATCAGGGACGAGATCGAGAAGATGAACTTCGTGGGCACCGCCGGTGTCTTCCAGATGTCACCCGAGGATCACAATGGTCTGGGCAAAGGCTCCTTCGTCATGATCGAGATCGTAGGCGGCGACTGGACCCAGGCGCAGTAGCGTCAATCTCCGATCGTTTGGAGTTATCACACGATGAGTCCCCTCCCTCTCATGAGAGAGGGGACTCTCTATTTCTGTATCATCCCCGCGAGAGGGAATAGCACATGACGTTTCTCGAGCAACTGGCACAGTACGTGGTGTCGGGGATCACCGTGGGCAGCATCTTCGGCCTGGTGGGCCTGGGCTTCACCATCGTTTTCAGCGTGACGGGCATCATCAACTTCGCTCAAGGCGAGTTCGTGATGCTGGGCGGCATGCTGTCCGTCTGGCTTCTCTCCTCTGTGGGGATACCGCTGGCCGCAGCCTTCATCCTGGCGATCGCTATCACGACGCTGGTGGGGCTGCTCGTGGAACGCCTAGCCATCAGGCCTGCCAGGAATTCCTCGGTGATCAGCTTGATCGTCATCACCATCGGAGTATCGATTTTCTTGCGGGGCATCGCCGGGCAGGTGTGGGGAAAGAACGCGGTGGCGCTGCCAGCCTTCTCCGGAGAGGAGCCGATCCCCTTCCTGGGAGCCTTGATTCCCCCTCAGAGCCTGTGGATCTTAGGCACAACCTTGGTGGTCATGGCGCTTCTACATCTGTTCTTGACCCGGACGATGATGGGCAAGGCCCTCAGGGCGACGGCCATCAACAGGCGCGCAGCGGGGTTGATGGCCGTCGACGTTAGTATCATGTCCCTCATCGCCTTCTCTCTGAGCGCCGCCGTGGGAGCAATCGGCGGCATCGTATTTGCTCCCACGGCGGTTTCTTATGACAAGGGCCTGCAGTGGGGCTTCTTCGCGGCAGCTCTATCGGGTTTTTCCAGCCAGATCGGCGCGGTAGCGGGAGGAATCCTGGTGGGAGTTCTGCGCGCCCTTTTGGCTGGCCTGATATCTTCGGCGTATGCCGATGCCATCACCATGGCCATTCTCTTGCTGGTGCTTCTGGCACGATCACAATGGGTCAAACGGACGGGGGGCAGCCTGTGATCAAGGTGCTTGGCTCCAACAGGGGGTTGCTGATCGGCATAGTGGGCCTGATCATTTTGGGGTGTGTTCCCCTGCTGGGTAACATATACTACACCGGCTTGATGATCATCATCGCCATTCACGCTATGGCTACCGTGGGGCTGTGCCTGCTCATGGGGTATGCGGGCCAGGTATCGTTGGGCCAAGCGGCCTTCTACGGATTGGGCGCCTACATTTCCGCCATCCTCAGCGGCACCTATGGATGGTCTCCCTGGCTGTCCATGGCGGTGGCCGTCGCAGCTACGGGCCTGGTGGCCTATCTGATCGGCGGGTTGCTATTTCAGCTTCGCGGGCACTACCTGGCCATGGCCACCCTGGGTTTCGGGATCATCGTCTACCGGATATTCGAGCATTTGAAGGAATTCACGGCGGGACATTCAGGCCTCACGGGCATACCGCCGCTGGCCATCGGGGGCTTGGTATTCGACAACGACTTCAAGTTCTATTACCTGGCATGGGCGAACTGCCTGGTGGTTGGCC
>SDBT01017787.1_pt1 | contig 11207 bp, 10 predicted proteins | sample 2277101 | NCBI WGS metagenome assembly SDBT01 (sample SAMN10404973, study PRJNA504765) | marine sediment metagenome | isolation source: marine sediment core GS10_PC15, 103 cmbsf | place: Arctic Ocean: Southern Knipovich Ridge | collected 2010 | reverse complement strand
GGTAAACATTCGGTAAACCCATTCGGATCTGAGCGTCACGACAGAGCACAAAGTGTTTGTCGGAAGTTTTTTTGAAGGGGATACAAGAAGATATCCTTTATAGGAAGAGAACACTGATTTTTGCGATCGAGTTTCCCGCATTTCGGACAGCGGCATTTTTCCTCGGGCAGCTTGTGGGTCTGTTCCACGCAGGGGAGATTCGTACGACGCTTTCGCCCATGGCCTTTGGCTCCTTTTTGTTGACCACGATTACGTTTTTCCTCAGGCGAATCGTCAGGGGAATCCCTGCAGGAATTGGAATTGTTGTCCACTTCATTAGAAGATTCACTTTCCGTCTGTTCCGTCTTACGACCAAATACCTGATGCTTGAGCCATATAAGTTCTGCTTTCAGTGCCTCATTCTGTTGCTTCAGTTGAGTAATCGTGGCATCTTGCTGGCGAAGCGTCTGGTTGAGCTCTTGAACTTTCGCCTTCAAAGCAGCTTCACGTTTAACAGTGCGAGCATGCATTGCACGCCAGTAGTGAGCTTGGTGACGGAGTTTAATCTGCTCAACGTACTCAACATCGATAAAAGTAGTGGACATACTTAGATTATACTGAATGAAAGGAACTGTGTCCAGTAAAAAATAGATGTTTTCTAAGAAAGAATGGTGGGGGAGAAAAGAGATGGGTTTACCGAATGTTTACTTAGAATCAACTTCTCCAAACCAGCTAAGCCATTGACGAATACTATCTTCTGCGTTTTTAATTGTGTCCATTGAACGGATCAGGTCAATATATTCACTTTCCGGCCGGTCGGAATAATGCATGTAGTGGCAAAGGGCTGTATGGAAGGAATTGCCTGCAAGAAGGCGCTTTGTTTTTGATTCGAGAATATAGGTATCTTTAACTTTGTATACTGTCTCAGGACATTCGTTGAAAACAACAAGCAAATGCCTGTCAGCCCAATTGGATACCCAGTTACTTCAAGTACCCCAAGCTGAAAACAAACTTGTATCCTGGCAAAGCACAACGCCGCTGATATTTCCATCAGAATCTATTGCCCATTCATCTTTGACGCCGTTTTCAACTGGCATAAGCGTTATATAGGCTTTAATACTTATGTTATGCTCTTTACTGGCGGATTTATTATCTATGAGGATTTGTCTTGATAGATACGGGTCGCCCTTGCAAGCGCTGTCAATCAAGTAGACAGTAATATCCGCCACAATTGCTGTGCCATAATAAATGCCTGTTTCTCGAGCTCGATGCATGTTAAAATTAATAGTGTGTGCCACGTCATCAATTACCAATCTAATTTCCTCACGCTTTATATAATTGGAGCAAGTATAATGAGGACCTGCTATAAAACCCCATTTCCCGTCAGTGGCTCCTCCAGCTATTGCCATTCCGCTACCGACAAGATAGAATTCTGGAGTGTTTAAATGCTGGACTTGCGGAGGTAAAGGTGTTGAGCCAACTAGTTTATCTACCTTCATATAACCTTTCCCCTTTTGTTTTATCCGGTTAAGTTCATTACATAAGAGACATACGGCGATTATCGCCGGCAACTTTCGAGTTGGGAAAAATGTCAGCTACGCGCGGGACGTCATCTGCTTCCGCGTCACAAGTCTGGATAATGCCGGGCGATCTCTTCCCGGACGATTTGCACCCATCGCGGGATGCGTTGTGGATCATTCTGCACCGTTTCCACGTCCTTCATCACTAATTCCAGTTGACAATGGCCCAGAATATCCAGCGTTTTTCGCATGTCGTCCCGGATCTCGTCCTCGTTGAACCGCGTGCAGACCATGGCCGGATTGGGCCGACGCGAAAGAACCAGGGAAGAGCCGACACCCACGTAACATTCCTGATTCGCCCAGGCGCTCACGCCGATCTTGCGCACATTGGGGAGATGCCGTCGGACGATGTCCAACCTGTCGTCCAGCGGCTCGCAACACCCGTAGGAAATGTAGCCGAACCTCCCGGTGATCGGAGTCAGATATGGCAGGATGAACTCCTCGAACATCTTCGGAGAAGCCATGATCATCTCCTGGCATTCGGCGAATCCCCATTGATCCGCCAGTCTGGCTTTTTCGTCGGTCGGCGTTGAGTTCCCGCTCGGGGTGACGTCGCCGAGTCCATTGTCGCTGTTCCAGAACGTTGTGAGCAGGCCTTTACGCTCAATAAAATCCAGGTTCATCATTCGGTCGTGCTGCAGAAATGCCATCAGCGCGCGGACGCGATCCGGATTTTCGCAAAGGGACCGGAGAAACTCAGTGAACCCGACAAGGTGGACGGCGTCATAGGCCAATGCCAGCGTCCACCAAAGGTTGGCTGGACGGAAAGAGAGTCGAGGCGGAAGAATACTTCCGAAAATTTCAGCGGCGAGATCGAGTTGTTGATGTGTGGCGTCCCGATCCACCTCCATCCTCTCGTGGGGCAATCGGCGGACTTCCTCCTGAAGCCGGGAAATATCCCGAATCAGCGGAACGTAGCCGTAACCGTGGACTCCCTCCGTGCCCTTGCTGTAATCACGGGGAAGATCATGTCCGCGGTGCGAGTCGTGAATTCTGACCTGCCATGCTACCGGAAATTCCGGCCAGACGAGCGCGTCGTCGTCCACGACGTAGAAACGGTAGATCGTCTGGCGAAGCCAGTCCTCCCATGACCGCAGTAACGGATGATCGCAGACCAGAGGCTCCACTCGGCTCTCATGCCAGCAGGATTCAGACAGGATGAGGGGGCGTTCCGCCTTCAACTCGTGCAGCAGCCGCCAACGCCGGCGCCGTTCCAGCGTCCGAGGATGCTCCGCGCTGGCCCGCACCTTCTCAGCAAGCCGGCGCAGGACAGATATCTCCTTGTCCGTCGGGACTATCGGCAGATTCGTGTCGTTCACGGAGGCACCTTTGATAATTCTATGTGTTTTCACTTTTCTGTTCCTCATATATTGCCTGATTCCGTGACAGGATTTCCTGTCGCTTGTTTCCGCCCCTCAGAGACCAAAGGGACCATCTTCAGTTTCAACATCCCGGGGGACATCCCGTCCTTTGCTAATGGTTGCTGTTATTTGTAAACCGCGAACCTGCGTATCTGTGGGTTATCAGCGAACTGTTTTGTGCATTGTATACGTATGGCGGCGGCAATGACAGGGTCGGTGCGGTGAAGGCGTTTGTGACCGATGCTCTGGCCTTCAGCCAGCGTATGCCAACTACTATTCTTAAGGATTTCTATGGTATAGGCGGCGATTTTCTGCCCTTGGCACAGGTCTTCCATGATTTCAATGTGGGTAAAGGGTTCTGAGCGAAGTTGGAGTTCTGCCCTGTCGCCAGTATTTCCCACAGTAGCTATTGGATGAGCGTAGATACTCCTTATTCTTTCGCCGAAGGCGCTGGCATACTCCAACACCTTGTCTGTCATTCGACCGTCGGGTGCAGGGGCGAAGTTTGGCAGAAAGGTGGAACCACGCCCAATGGTGGCATAATAATGTTCCATCATTTCATCGACCGGCATGACATAGTCGCCATTCCAGAACCAATCACCACTAAATATAGTGTTAGACTCCCAGACCAGATACTGATCACCGTTTATTGGATCGGATATGGGATCCTGCTGACCCTCGTTAGTGTCCACTCTTCGGCAGGCATGCCACAATGGGTAAGCTGCCCGTCCGCCGTGAACACCACTTTTTGCTTCATTATCACGACTAAGGTATAAGTCACATTTCAATAGTATACAATCAGTCTGGCAGGCGCGGGCTTCCTCAACGATCGAGTCCCAGAACTTCTCCACCGCCACAGGATCAAGAATACCCTGTGTTTCGGTAATGTGGTCCAACCATAAGTAGGTAATATCGCCATATTCCGTGAGCAGTTCATGTATCTGTTCCCTTTGCACAGCGACAAAACGCTCTGCAGCTCCTGATTCGGAGAGCCTTATATTAGTAGTGGCAAACCATTCCTTGTGCCATTTAGTAGGATCCCCTGGCTTAAAATATGATAAGCGTCCATATATGAAGGATGGTACAGGCAGGGCCTTATACCGTGGCTGTGGCAGGCGTCGATAAACTCCCGGACGATGTCTCCCTTACCTTTTTAAATTTTCATTAATTTCTCTGGTAAGATTATTCAGTAGAGTTTGCAAATCTTCACTAGTTGTGCCCGCCAGATTTTCCTGAAGATTATATCTGCTGAAAGGTTCACTTATTGCTGTCATACCCGCAGGCTGGACAAGCCTAAACTCTGGATACTTCAGGCAATATAAATAAGATTCAAGGTGTTTATCAGGCAATATGGAAAGGAACTCATCTTTCAGGCCCGTTCTCGAAAAGGCACCAAAAGACTGCCATTCTTTTTCTTTCACGCCCTGGGTCCATTCTCTTAATACTTCCTCTGATGTCAGAAACTTTAAAAATTCCCAGGCAAGCTCTTTATTCCTGGAACTAGAAGTTATGGCATAGCCCCAGAAACCTCCATGGAAATATTTTTCGCCCCCTTTCTTTTCCGGAGGAGCAACAATATCCCAATCTAAATCTTTGGGGAATTCCGTATAAACTGAAAAATCTGCATGCATCATACCTATTTTACCTGTACCAAAAAGATATGTCTCGCTTATATCTCTTTCTGTTTGTATCGGCATCAGTGCAAATACCTTATCTTTGGTATACATATTTTTTACAAACTGGAGTGTTTCAAATACTTCTTTTGAGTTAAAAACACAAACTCCATTCTCATCCAATATCCTGCCTCTATTTTGAAATATCATCGGCATCCAAAACCATACTTCCATGCTCAAACAACCAAACTGTTCCATTTTTCCGTCACCGTCTTCATCAATGGTAAGTTTCCTGCAGGTTTCTCCGAATTCCTCCCAACTCCATCCGTCCTGAGGATAAGAAAGACCCTGTTCCTTAAAAAGGGCCTTATTATAGAAGATTATCTGTGTCCCGAATGTAGGCGGGATACTATATATTTTATCATTAAATGTAGCACACTCTATTGCCTGGGGAAAAAAGTCATCTATATCAAAAGTGCTGTCATTATCTATGAAACTATTTAAAGGCTCAAAGACTTTCTTGTTTATAAACTCAACAAAAGCAGTATCATATAGATAAACTATATCCAGAGGAGCATTAGCTGTTGTATACATAAGTATCTTCTGTCGCACTGGAGCTGCAGGCTGGACATAATCTACTTTTATTCTTGTGCCCGGGTGGCTTTGCTCAAACCTTTTTATCACACCGTTCATTCTCTCTATCTCATCCGGCATATTTACATCAATAAAATGAAGCGTTTTGACTCCTGTCTCTTCTTTTCTAGCACAACCAGTTCCTATAATAATAGAGAGTAGAAAGAATAGAGAAATAAGACATGAAATTTTATATTTCGGATTCATTTTAAACCCTCCTCGCATTTCTTTAGTCTGTCTATTAATTACCATTAAGTTGTCTTGCAACACTTCAGGCCAAAAACATCTTCTCTTTCAAACTTTCATTGGAAATGAACCTGCATATTGCTCATGCCGCGGTACAGAGGCAAAATCAAGCTCTATAACTGTAACCCCTGCTATTTTGTCCGGGCTTGCCAGAGGTAAGCTTTTAAATACTATTCTATGTAATTTCTGTTCAAATTCAATCTTTTGCCCGCCAACTAGAAAACGGGCTGATTTTAGCCTGCTTCTAAAACCTCCTATCGCGAATTCTCTGCCGGGCCAGCACCGACACCAAAAATAAACTTTCTTGTCCTTGCGTGAAAAACCACCGCAGGCAGTAGCGCCTACTAGAGGTGCTTTATTAAGGCTGCCGTAAACAGCCTGACTGTTTTTTTTCAGCCATCTACCTACTGTCTTCAAAATAGGAACCGCCTCGTCAGGTACACTGCCATCTGGTGAGGGGCCTATGTTTAAAAGCAGATTGCCTGTACCGGCACAGGCAGTATTAAGCATCCTAATTATATCGCGTGGTGTATGACTGTCTATAGCTGCCGAAGGCATGTATCCCCATGAGGTGTTATTAAGAGTCATACAGGCTTCCCAACAGCGATTTTGTTCCGCTGGTGTCACATGTTCTTCAGGTGTTGAAAAATCTTCATCTAAGAGTGCGCGGTTATTAATGATTATATGCGGCTGAAGTCTGCGCACCATCTGGCTCATAGCCAATGATTCCCAGCCCTCATGACTATCAAATGGTTTGGCAACATCATACCAGAGGATATCTATCTTGCCGTATTTTGTCATTAGCTCCTGCACACATCCTTTGGTAAAATCAAGAAAGCGCCGCCGCGCGGCAGGATTATATGCAGAACGGGCACCGTCAGGATGATGCCAGTCCATAAGAGAGTAATAAAAACCTATTTTTAACCCGTATTCCCTGCAGGCATCTACATATTCTGCCACAAGGTCTCTGCCGCAGGCACTCTGTACTGAATTATAATCTGTCTGCTGAGTATCCCAGAGACAAAATCCTTCATGGTGTTTGGTCGTCATAACCATATATTTCATGCCGGCCTCTTTAGCCAAACGCGCCCACTGCCTTGCCGGCCGCGGTTTAGGACGAAACCGGTCTGCCAGTTTTTTATATTCTTTGGGGGGGATACATTCCAATGCCTGTACCCATTCATTACGGCCTATCAAGGCATATAACCCCCAATGTACAAACATACCAAAACGTGCCTGATTCCACCATTTCATGCGTTTTTGACGAGTACGCTCTGTTGCGGCCTCATATTGTTTCCTGCTTTTAAGTTTCATTTCCTCCTCCTCATTCGCTTACTGGACTAACATTCACTCTGCTAATCGTAGCTTGGACACACATTGCATCTAAATATTCGGTGAAAACGGGGGCGGGAATGACCCAGGCCGGCGTTCACCGAGTACTTGCATTTTACTATTAGACGGGGACCTTGTCAATATTTGTTAGCGGAAAAAAAAAGACAAAAAAATAGATTATTCCCTTACAACAAATTTATTGGACACCACCTGCTTTCCATCTTATACTATTGCTGTGCCTACGTACTGCACTAGCAGACTTTTTCACCGTTGGTTTTGGTAAACTTTTACGCCGTTATTAATAGAGTGGAATAGATTGTCGAAAAAGATCCAAGTTCCGACCAGAAAATGGAGATAAAATGAAAGGCATACCTAGTACAACCAGGGCTATTATATTTGATTTAGATGGAGTTTTGGTAGATACGGCTAAATTACACTACAAAGCTTGGAAACAACTTGCCGATGAAATAGCGATCCCGTTTGATGAAGCAGCCAATGAGGGACTTAAAGGGGTTAGCCGTATGGATTCTCTTAAGATTCTTCTGGGTGGGAGAAAACATTTTCCCTCGGAGGAGATGGTAGAACTTACGGAACGGAAAAACCAATATTACCTTAAATATGTAGAGACCCTGTCCCAGAAAGACCTTTTGCCGGGGGCTTTGGATATCCTTGCTATTGTCAGATACAAAGGTTTAAAAACGGCTTTGGCTTCGGCCAGCAGGAACGCCAAGAACATTATTAATAGAGTTGGCATTTTATCTTTTTTTGATGTAGTGGTTGATGGGAATGATATTGTCAATGGGAAGCCAGACCCTGAATTATTTTTGAAAACGTCTGAATACTTAGAAATAGTTCCTTCTCATTGTGTAGTAATAGAGGATGCTGCTGTGGGCATTCAAGCGGCAAAAAGAGCTGGAATGTATGCAATCGGAATAGGTAAACCGGAGATACTGGAAGAAGCGGATATGGTCATTCGTCATCTTGATGAACTTAAAGATAAGTTTCATAGCGATAATTAAAGACAAGCCAAAAACAGAAGAGGAAGCAGTACTTTGTTAAGAATTGTAACAATGCGGAAATCCTAACAAAGTACTGTCTTTCCTCTCTTTTCCTATCTATCTGTCTCTAGTAGCACAGATTAGATTTTTCATAAACCAGGTTACGGTGTTCTCACCCTTTCTCTTATGTTGTGACCTGGAGGAAAAATCAACATATCAATTGCGGTCGCGGCAAAGTCGCCAATCTCGCTGCCGCTGCTTTCCCAGGTACTGTCTCTGCGACCCTGTGGAGTTCCAATCAGTCTCTCCATCTCAGTCAAAGCTGACGTCGCCTCAGTGATGTCACCCTCTAATGCAGAGCAATCTACAACAGCCCTCCAGAGTTCATCAAGAATCTGACCCGTTTCAGCATCTACATTGAAACGAACCTCATCCTGCATAGAGTAGAACATTATGTCAATCGCATCAAGTTCGTCAGGCGCTGTCCACACATCAGGGGTACCACCATATTTGTAAGTCAACCCATTTGGCCCATACAGAATATAGAGGTCATTCTCTATAGTTACCATCTCTTCAACACTTCCACCACCTGTCCAAGGCCATTCATCCGACGCGCCCGGGGCATACTCAACAACGTACTTACCGCTGGGATTCTCGAGCACATACAGGGTATCATTTGTAGCTGCTATGCCTTGAACACCCCAACGAAGCGGGCGAGTAGGCGATAGAGCTTCATAAACTATCCCATCCGACATGAGCACATACACCATATCGTCTGTAGCTGCTACATTAACAACTGTCCCCCACCACGTACCTAGAGCGTTTGCCCACTTACCGTAGGGATACTCTACTTCATATTCATACCTCCAGAGCGTTTCTTCAGTCCACATATACGGGTTCTCAGATGCATGTCCGAGTAGGTAGCCTACCTCACCGGTGTCTGGTCCTTCAGGGATCTCTTCCACCAGTGCCGCATTTGCACCGGTTGACAACATCAAAATGCTTCCAACCATAACAACCGCACAAACTAAAAATCTCTTAATCATTTTACTCTCCTCTGTCAAAGAACAGAAACTACTTTCTCACTGCGCCTGATTTCCCAGTTAAAGTGTCAACTAAACTGGCACCGCAGGACTCTCTTATGACTAATTTTGGTTTTAGGGCCACCCTTTTTACGTTTAGGTTTACATTCACATCTATATCAGTTGTCCGACTTTTAATCTCTTCAAGAAGAATCCGCACTGCCTGCTTGCCAATCTCACGTGTCGGCTGCCTGACCAGACTGCTGGCAACCATATTGCGGCGGTAGTTCAGTTGCTCAGCTACCTGCCGGATCCTCTCTGTGGTATCCAGACTAATGCGTTTTTCCTGCCATTTGTCATTTAAGACATCAGAGACCGTGGCATGAGAAATACCGATCTTTTTAGCAATTTCTTTGATGGTTACAGCCAATTTTCTTCACCTCTTTTTTGCCGCATGTTAAAATTGAATTTTTCACTGTGCCCAAACTTTGTATCGGGAAGGTTCCTTTTTGCCTACACGTGTAGGCTGGGTGCACTAAAAAAATTTTGTCATCAAATCCAACAATCTTCTTCAAATGTCAAAGAGCCAAAGCTACTTTTTACATACGCAAATGTCGTAAGTCTCCTGTTTTCGGGCAGTTACTAAAATTGCGTATTTTCTTAGACAGTCAAAAAGTGGCGGAGTTTCACCACCCCTAAATGCCAAATTGGCATAAGTGGTTATTATGCGGTGACTTAACAGGTGGCCAAGTTTGGCCACTTTTCTGTCTTCTCTCTCCTTCCATACCCTCGCTCATGGTCTCATCATCCATCTCTTTTGTTTTGTTGCCTGATGCATCACGTTTTGATGTTTTTACAACTTCTGAAAATGCACAAATTTCCTTTAGAGCGGACTTTGTTTTTGATGGAACAAACGGAGATAAAAGAAGAACACCGGATTATCCAACAGTGCTTTCTTTGACGTAGATCTCAAAGATATCGTTTTGTAGGTTTATTCTGGTGGGGTTTTGCCGAGGATTTCAACGCAGACGCGGGTTATACCGATTTCAATCATGTCAAGTTCCTTCGCGGCAGCTGGTGAGAGATCAATTATCCTTCTCCATTTGTAGGGTCCCCTGTCAGTAATTTTCACTACGACAGTTTTGCCTGAATCAAGTCTCTTAACACGGACATATTTGCCGAAAGACAGCCAGCGGTGTGCGGCTGTAAATTTTGTTTCATCGAATTCTTCTCCGCTTGCCGTTGATTTTCCCCATTTGTCATCTTCGGTGTACCACGATGCATCTCCGTAGAACTTCCTGTTTGGCGTGGTGCTGCGGAAAGTGCATCCTGCAGTCTGCAAGATACACGCAAGAATTACAAATAGTATGGCTATGCGCATCATTTAGTCATAGAGAAGATACTGCTTTCTCTCGCCCCTGAACTTTTCTATTTCCTTCTCCCAGCTTTCCAGGATGGTCTCCACTTTTTCTCCTTCTCTCAGTGATGATGATACACTTCTTCCCAGGTGTTTGTCAAAGCTTTTCCTTCTCGTCTCATTGAATAGAGAATTAAACTTCTCCGGATAGAGTTCTCTTATTGCGCTAATGATATACATGCCTGTGGTAATAGGCATGAATTTGTGGCTATCCACAACATGAATATGAATTCCTTCACATTTTTCTCTACTGAACTTATAACTGCCGGGGAACGGCTCAAAGTAGAACGGACGGAAAACTACACCGGGCAAATGTTTCTCCCTCATTTTTTCTGCAAGCTTGTGTGAAGATATCCATGGAGCACCTGCTATCTGAAATGGCAGGGTATAACCAATTCCAATCGAAACCAGTCCTGTCTCACCAAGAAGACCTATTCCGGGATAGAGCGTGGCTGCTTCAACTGTTGGTATCCAGGGGGAAGTCGGTATCCATGTGAGGCCCGTGTCGCCCCATACCATGGAACGATCCCACCCTTCCATCCGGATGACACGAAGTTTAACAGGCAGGTTCTCCTCCCCCTTATAAAGATTCGCAAGTTCGCCCACAGTCATTCCATGGACAGTTGGGATCGGGTAAAGCCCGATAAAAGATTTCAGATTTGGATCGAGAAAAGGTCCTTCTATTTTCAGTCCTCCAAGAGGATTGGGGCGGTCCAAGACGATAAATTCTATTCTGTTTTTGCCTGCCTCCTCCATCGCATATGCCATCGTACTGATGTAGGTGTAACTGCGGGCTCCAATATCCTGGATGTCAAATATAAGCACATCCAGGCCACGAAGCATTCCAGGTGTAGGACGGCGTGTTTTCCCGTAAAGACTGTGTATGGGAAGTCCTGTATATTCATCATGTGAAGATTGAATCTGCCGACCTGCCTTTACCATGCCGCGGAGACCATGTTCAGGAGAGAATAGGGCTACCAGATTAACTTCTGGATGTTTGTGGAGTAAGTCAATCGTTTGCTCAAG
>SDBT01017786.1_pt1 | contig 11207 bp, 9 predicted proteins | sample 2277101 | NCBI WGS metagenome assembly SDBT01 (sample SAMN10404973, study PRJNA504765) | marine sediment metagenome | isolation source: marine sediment core GS10_PC15, 103 cmbsf | place: Arctic Ocean: Southern Knipovich Ridge | collected 2010 | reverse complement strand
TTCTGCTTCGCGACGGCGAAGACATGGAATACGCCGAAATCGCCGATGTGCTTAATACCCCGGTGGGCACGGTGAAAAGCCGCCTCCATCGGGCGCGAAACGAGCTGAGAGAGAAGCTCAAAGATTTGGTGAGCTAGAACCGGACTAACGCGTCCGGCCAATTCGAAGATATGAGTGAGTACGATAAAATCCGGCAGCAACTGTCCGCGTATCTGGACGGTGAGTTGTCCGACGCCGACGCCGCCAAGGTCGACGCCGCAGTCGAGGCCGATCCCGCCCTGGCCGACGAGCTCAGCCAGCTTGAGACCGTCAGGAAACTGGTCAAATCGCTTCCGCGCCAAGAGGCGGGCGACGTTTTCGTTGCCGACGTGATATCTCGCGCCGAACGTCGCGATCTGATCGGCTCTGATGAGCACGCAGAGCGCCCCGAGACCAATTGGGTTCGCTACGTTGCGTCGGCTGCGGTCATTCTGATCACAGTTGGCCTCGGAACACTGTTCACGCATGTGCTCAATCGCCCGGGGTTCATCGAGAATATTGCCGAGAACGAGGCTCAGCCGGCAGGGCGAATCGCTCTGGATTCCGACGAATACACCGAGAAGAAAATATCCATGCCCGGCGAAGCTGCCGGCGAAGCGCAGGCTGATGAAGCTATTGCGATGGAAGTTACGCCCTCACGCGGTCGCGGCGATCGCACAGCCGAAGTCGTCGCAGATATCAAAGATGAAATTGTGGAGGTTCCTCCGTCGCCGGTTCTTTCCCCGTTGGAGGCAGGCAAGATCAGCCGCAACGAAGAGATATCTGTAGGAACCGTGGTGCGAACCAAAGTTCGCGGTGCTGCTGATTCAAGTGGCGAGGACTATGACTCTTTCAGGCAGGTTGGGGTGAATGCGAGTTCTGTCTACAAAGAACCCGGTGGCGACAAAGCCCTGGGCCAATCCCTGCCGCTTATCGCATCATCTCAGCCAGCGTTGGCCGTCGAACTGGCATTCGCCGAGGCACGCCGTGAAGATATTTATACCGACGATCTTCCCAGGACGCAGAAACTTGTCGAAGCCGTACTGGCGACAAACGACGTCATTCCACTGAAAATCTTGCCGCCGGCAAACAACCTAGCCATGATCGCAAGCCAGCAGGCTATCGGGCAGGCCAACTACTTCCAGGTAATACCCGCCACCGAGAAGCAGGTTCAGTACATGGCCTACGTCACCACCGAGCAGATGGCGCGAATCAGGCGTTCGCTGTCTGTGGTGCGGATGGGCAATTCAGCCGATCTCGAAGGTCTTAATGTGGCGCGGCTGAATGAGCTCCGACAATTGCGCGGCGAGCCCGCCAGCAGACAGGCCAAATCCATCGCGTCGGTCACTATTACAAGAGAACGCCGATACGTAGCGATCAAAGAGGACCGCCGAGGCAGGCTGTCTCTGGCTGAGGATGGGCCGAGTACCATGGTTGCCAAACCGGTATCTCCGCCTGCACCACCTGCCAAGAAGCCGGCCACGAGGGCGGAGCGGGCAAACGCAATAGCGAAATTGCAGATGAAGCCTCTCGTTGACGACGTGGACTACTACGTGGAGTACGATTCCAATGCCCCCAACCAACAAGCTGGTAAGTGGCAGTCGTGGATAGCTGGAAGATCAGTCACAGATAACCAGGGCACTCCGCTATTGATATCGCTGAACTACCGCGAGCCTGCGGCGACTCCGCCGGTCGGGTCTGCCCGGCCTGTTCCGCCGCCGCCTGCGGTATCGCCAAGCGGTCCGGCATCGCTACCGAGCACCATGCCCAATTAGAGCAGCTTAAGTTTGATCTGCCGCATTCAAGCTGCCTGCGGCAGTGCCTGACTTTGTCCGTTTTCATCGCCATAGCGGTACTATGACTGCTTCAACGTCCGCGTCAACCTTGCCTCGCCAACGCAGAAACTGTTGCATCTCAATCTTAAACTGCTCTAGCCCCTGTCGCTACTGCCCCGAGATAAACACCCGCTCGGCGAACATTCGCTCTGTAAACGGGCTTGTGAACACAGCCTGCAGCACGAACTTTCGACCGACCGGGATCGGCGAATCCCACTGCAGCTTGAACTCGTAGGTTCGCGTGATCTTGTCCCAGTGCACCAAATTTTTCTTCGGGACAAAGATGGATTCTTCCCAGACGGCGATTCGCTTGCCCTTGGGATCGGTGCTGTTGGGTTTGAAGCGGAACAGCTCGAACCGCATCTGCCCGAATGCCTTGATCGGATCGCCGTAGTGATCGATCGCTTCGATCCGCACGTCGATGCCCCTGATTCCGCCCGCTTCGTCGAAGCTTCGCGTTCCGGTAAACGGATGTATGCGGACGGTCTTGGGCAGCAGCAGGTTGATCGGTTCGGGAACAGGCTGAGCGGCTGCGGTGGTGGCCAGGTAAGCGTTCTCGGTGCAGCCGACGGCTGCGAGCATCACGATTATTAAAGCCATGCCAGATGTCTTCACGGTTATCTCCTGAAGGGTGCCTTGCGTGTGGATTATAGACCCACGCCAAACCATCGGTCAACCGTTAGCGGTTACACTTGCATAACCGTATTTTGGCAGTTGGAGTTGCGTGTCGATTCAATTCCCATTGAGGGCTTTGTTGGTACTACTGATGCAATAGTCTCATTTTTCGTCAAATTGTGCGGTCGACCAATGATTGACTGATGGTTCAGCTACCATGTGCTGTTTGTGCAGTGTGTTAACGGGCCACGTCCGCCGCGAAGCCAATCGCGGGCGTGCGGCTGGCGTTGCATGTAGAATAGGCGCATCTTCCAGATAGCAATCGTGAGGCCACCGTACTGTACTACAGGAGAGACCACCCATGCACTCGCATCGAAAAGATAAAACTAATCATACTATGCACACCAATCAGAATGTAACTTTCGAACCACTGGAACCGCGGCTGTTGCTCAGCGCCGACGGATTGCCCAGAGGGCCCCTGGACATCGACCCGGCCAATTCCCCGCCGGCTATAACGAGCTTGTCGTTGGATGAAACTGTGATATCCGAAAACGACTCGGTCGATCTATCCGGCACGTTTGACGATATCGATATCATTGACACGCATTCCGTGCTGATCAATTGGGGCGACGGTTCGGCTAACACAGTCATTGATCTGACCGGTGGCGAGCGCAGCTTCGATGCGATGCATCAGTATCTCGACGATCCAGGCGGCGCTACGGATATTTACACGGTCTCCGTTACCGTGACCGACGATGACGGCGCCAGCGACAGCGGTGATATAGACGTCACAGTCCTGAATATCGCACCTGATATTACGTTACTCTCGCTGGCACAGGCCGTAATTGATGAAAACGGGATCGCCGATCTTTCGGGTATGTTTACCGATGCGGGCTCTCTTGATTCGCACACAGTCACCATCAATTGGGATGACGGTTCTACGGATACCGTTCTCGATCTGACGGTGGGTGACCGCAGTTTCAATACGACGCACCAGTACCTGGATGACGATCCGACGGGCACGCCATCGGATGTTTACACGATCTCGGTCACCGTTACGGATGACGATGAGGATGACAGTGAGACCATTCAGATCACCGTCAACAACGTTGATCCGGTTATCGATACGATAGTGTCATCGGCAGCCGCCCTAGGCAACGCCTCCGAGGGCGACGAGATTACAGTTTCCGGCAGCTTCAGCGATATCGGCACACTGGATACGCATACGGCTGTGATCGACTGGGGCGACGGAACAGTATCGAATGCCACGGTAGTTCAGGATTCAGGATCGGGCACCTTCTCCGGTGAACACGTTTACGCCTCGGGCGGCATCTATACTGTCTCGGTCACCGTAACCGATGACGATACGGGTAGCGATACAGCCACCGCCACTGCCGTCATATCGGGCATCGGCCTGCACGATGGCGTGCTGCAGGTCATCGGAACTGACGCCAATGATCGGGTCAAAATAAATCAGCAGGGCAACGGTTACACCAAGGTGCACTCGACTTTCATTTCCGATAGAGGCAGGCGGCGGACGTTCAAGAGCGACGAAATAGAGAGTGTTCAGATATTTCTGGGCGACGGTAACGACAAGGCGCAGCTGTCGGGCAATATCGATCTGGAAACGCTCATTGACGGTGGAGCCGGAAATGACATGCTCAAAGCCGGGCGCGGGGCTGCCGTGTTGCTTGGCGGTGATGGCAAAGACAAGCTGATCGGTGGATCGGGCAACGATCTGTTGATTGGCGGCGATGGGCCTGATCGTCTGGTCGGCGGGCCTGGCGACGATATCCTCATCGCTGGAACCACGGCATTTGATATCGACGACGATAACCTAGCCGACGGTTTTGCCGATCCGCTGCTGGCGATACTCGCTGAGTGGAATTCAGGAAACGACTTTGCGACGCGCATGGCGAACCTCGACGGCACGACGGGCGGCGGACTGAACAACGGGTTTTTTCTCCAGCCGGGCGTGACCGTGTTTGACGATGGCGAGAAGAACAAGCTTACCGGTTCATCGGACGATAACTGGATCTTCGATTCGCTGGCCGCAGCGAAACTTCAGGCGAAGCTTGCAAAGAAGGCCGCCAAGGCCGCCAAGGCCGCCCATAAGTCCAGAGATCTCGTGCCTTCGCTTGAAGTGACCGACCAAGGTACGATTATTCAACGCGGCAAAAAATTGGGACGCGGTAAGAAAAAGTAGATTCGTTTTGTGCAATCCAGGATGCAGACGCACAAGCTGCCGGCTTATCAGGTCGGCAGCTTCTTCTTTGGAAAAGAGGGAGCGAATGTGCTTGTGCGAGATGAATCACAATCTACTCCGCCATCTTTCGTATAATTAGGTGAAGCAAGTGGAAGGCGGTAACAATGAGAGTGTCAGTATGGATGGTGGCCTGCGTTGTAGCGGTGGGGGTGGCTGCATGTGGCGGGTGCGAAACTACAAGCCGACCAGAACGCGACTATGCGAGGATAGATGAAATGGCAGACGACAGCGACGCGACGGAGCAGGCGATTTTCGCCGGCGGATGCTTCTGGGGAGTGGAGCATCAATTCCAGCAGGTTGACGGTGTGCTTTCTGCGACGTCGGGCTATACCGGCGGCAGTGTTTTCGAGCCGACCTATCGGCAGGTGTGCACGGGAACTACCGGCCACGCAGAGGCGGTGCGCGTAGTCTTTGACCCGGCGAAGGTGACTTACGAGCAACTGGCGAGGCTGTTCTTTGAGCTTCACGATCCGACGCAGTTGAACCGTCAAGGCCCGGACCACGGCAGCCAGTATCGCTCGGCGGTGTTCTACGGCGACGATGCCCAGAAGGCGACGACAGAGCGTCTGATAGATCAGCTTCGTCAAAACGGCTATGCGGTGGTGACGGAAGTCTCGCCGGCCAGCGAGTTCTACCCAGCCGAGGATTACCATCAGGACTACATCGCCAAGAATCCACGTACGCGCTGCCACGCGCCGATAAAGCGATTTGACTTGCCAGCGAGGTGAGGGCGATCAGGTTACGTTCTCCGAGCTACGCCAGCCTGTAGGGCGTGCAACCTCACAGAGAATGCTTGAGATGAGATTCGCCAGACAGCAATTCGCATCCGCTCATTTTCGCTTCGCTCAGGGCTCGCTGCGTGAGCCGCTGTCTGACGGCCCCTCGCTTCGCTCGGTGTCGCTCGGGGTTGCGCCCTCACGGCACCTTCTCCTGCTTCGCCAAGGCTACGCAGAATTCGGTGTCGAACTCACGGGCCGTCTTGCCCTTGCGGGCAATCCGGGTGAGTTCAAATCCGACCGACTCAGTTATGCAAAAAGCCCACCGGCCTAAAGACCGATGGGCTTTCCTTCTAAGCGGGCGATGAGATTCGAACTCACGACATTCACGTTGGCAACGTGACGCTCTACCACTGAGCTACGCCCGCGATTGCGAAGAAGAATATGTTATCCGGATAGCGTCCGCGGTCAAGCGCTTTTTGCCTCGCTCTTGCCATTAGGCGGTCTGGCGGTTAGGTTTTTCGACATGCTGGCTGATATTATATCCCCCGAATTCTTCAGTAGCCAAGTCGATTGGCTGCTCTGGTGCATCATGGCCGGGTCCGTGGCGCTGCTCGTGTTCGGTGCCGATAAGCTCGTAGGCGCTGCTGCCAAGCTGGCCGCTACCCTCGGGCTTTCCAAGGTCATAATCGGTGCGACGGTCGTATCGCTGGGCACGACCTCGCCGGAGGCGGCCGTCTCGGTCAACGCGGCCTTCAGTGGCAACGGCGGGTTGGCGCTGGGCAACGGGGTCGGCTCGATCATCTGCGATACCGCGCTTATCTTCGGTTTGTGCTGCTGCCTGGTGCGGCTGCCAAAGGACCGCTTCGTACTCAATCGCCATGGATGGCTGCAGTTCGGTGCGGGACTATTGCTGGCCGGTGTGCTGCTGGTGCTTTGGGCGATCTCCGGCGACATCAACAACGTGGTGATCCCGCGTGTGATCGGCTTTGCGTTCCTGGCTTTGCTGGTGCTGTATATGTACCTGTCCGTGCGCTGGTCGCGTCAGCATCAGGAGATAATCCCCGACGAAGCCCGCGCCGCCCCCCAACGCGATAACGGACCCAGTAAGATGGCCGTTGCCATCGATCTTGCCCTGATCGTGTTCGGACTGCTGCTGGTCGTCGGCGGATCGGAACTGCTCGTCGGATCGGCGAAGGTGATCTGTGCGCGCTACGGCGTGCCCGAAGAAGTGATGGCCGTCACCGTCGTGGCGTTCGGAACGTCGCTTCCGGAACTCGTCACGGCGATAGCGTCCATAATCAAGGGCCACAGCGAACTGCTGGTGGGCAACATAATCGGGGCCGATATCCTCAACATTCTGTTCGTAATCGGGGCATCTGCGTCGGCGGTTCCGCTCGAAGTCGCACCGAAATTCTACTGGCTGCTCATACCGGTGATGCTGGTAGTCCTGGGCATGTTGCGAGTCGCTATCTTCTGGAAGGGTAGCACGTTCCGGCGATGGCACGGCGCTGTGCTGCTTGCGATGTACGCGATATTCCTGATACTCTCGGTCAAATTCGGCGTCATGGGCAATTAGGTCAATACACCCAGGCCGCACTGTTTTTCAGGCAACATCACCCATCCTGTGATATAATTCAAAGTCACCTCAGAGAGTTCCAATCGCAGTGCAATGAGGTAAGTCTGCGTTTACAGATGGATATTTATGATTAAATATTTGGCAATCATGTCTCTAGTGCTGATTCCCGCTCACGCGTGGGCGGATACCAGCGTCCCTGCCGCCGGGGCGATGGAGTTTCCGCACGCCGGAATATCCGTGCATCTGCCTGGCGGGTTTGTGCTCGCCCAGCCCGATGCGCCGAGCAGTATCCTGCGTGCGACGCGGAAAACCGAACCAGCTGGATCGCAGTTGCTCACGCTCTCGGCGTTTTCCATAGGCAAGGGCGTCTCTGCTGAGAAGTTTGCCGAATTGATGCTGAAAAAGCTTCGCGCCCGGCGCGGAATCGCCAATCTCAAAGTAGTGTCCCGAACTCCCATGGCGATCGGAGGCCTGCAGGGTCATTCGCGGCTGCTCGATTGTACCAGGGCGGGCCGACAGGTGGCCATCGCCGACGTCTGCCTTGTTCGCAAAATGAGCAACGGCCACGGGCTAATCGGTTACATGCTGACTCTGGAATCGCCCGGTCCGAGAAGCGCCGGGCTGCTGTCGCTGTTCGGTAAAATCGTCAAGAGCGTCAGTCTCACTGCCGTTCGGACGCCCATCAATACTCCCGTAGGTCCGCTCGGCGAGCCCGTCGTCCACGCCCAGGGCGGATACTCGCTGCGAGGGCCTCTCAACTGGTACGTCTCCATGACACCGAAGGGCCTGGTCGCCGGGCAGAGTAATTACTTTCACGGTGGCGAGGTTCGCCCGTTCCTTGGGGTGGTGGCTATGGATGTCAAACCGGGCACCACCTGCGAGGACTATGCAGCCCAGCAGCTTACGCGTGCCCTGGCCAGGGCGAGAAAGGCCGGTTTCAAGGCAAGTGTGCTCTCCCAGAGCGAACTCACACTTGCAGGCAGGGAGGCAAGGCAATTCGTCATCCTGCAAGAGCCAGCCTCCGCCACTACCAAACGCGCCATCGCGACCGCTGCGACCAAGCCCGCCGATGTGCCTCACTGCGAGTCGACGCTGCTTGTGTTGCGAACTTTCTGCGCAATGACCCCTGACGGCCAGAATCGCAGCTATACGCTTGGCTTGCTCTGTAACGGCTGCGAGACCGACGCAAGCAAAGCTGCCGCTTTCATGGATCGCATCGCCGAAGGTTTCAAGCTGCTAACCCCTGCGAAACTCGCCGCCAAAAGCGATAGAGCATTTCACGATTGAGATGCGACAGTTTCTGCGTTGGCGAGGCAAGGTTGACAAGGAAGGAAACCGAGGCACCCCTTTTGGGTTCCGAAGGTTTTCCGACGACGTCAGCCGCCGACGCAGTCAGCAGAAAGGTTGCAGCATAAACGTGAACTGCTCTAAAGACCATCCGGTCGAAAAATAGCCTTGCGCCACGCCGCATCTCCTGCAATAATCCCATCCATGAGTATTAAGCCCAATTCGATCATAGCCGGCGACTGCGTGAAGTTGCTGGCCAAGCTGGAAGAGCCTCTTGCCGATCTGATCTTCGCCGATCCGCCTTTTAATATCGGCTACAAGTACGACGTGTACGAGGATCGCAAGGCCTACGACGATTACTACAAGTGGACCGAAAAGTGGATCGCCGCATGCAACAACGCGCTCAAACCACAGGGCAGTTTCTGGATCGCTATCGGCGACGAATATGCAGCCGAGGTCCGCGTCATCGCTCGCAAGGCGGGTTTGCATTTGCGGAACTGGGTGATATGGCATTACACGTTCGGCCAGAACACCAAGAAGAAGTTCGCCCGCTCGCACGCGCACGTGTTCTACTTTGTCAGGGATCCCAAGCAGTTCACCTTCAACGATATGTCCGTGCGGATTCCGTCCGCCCGGCAGACCACCTACGCCGATAAACGCGCCAACCCCAAGGGCAAGGTGCCCGACGACGTTTGGAGTTTTTCGCGCGTCTGTGGAACGTTCAAGGAACGCGTTAAGTGGCATCCATGCCAGATGCCGGAAAGGCTTTTGGATCGCATCATCAAAGTCTCGTCGAATCCGGGCGATCTGGTAATCGATCCGTTCAGCGGATCGGGCACGACGTGTGCGGTGGCTGCCAGGCTTAAGCGTGATTACTGCGGTATCGACTTGTCCAAGCAGTACGTCAAGCACTCTGAAAAGCGCATCGCCGACACGCTGGCTGGTAATCGTATTGGTACGGACATCGCTGAGAACCCGGAACTGCTAAGAGCCAAGCGAGCAAAGAAAACAAAAGGCCAAAAAAAGCTGATCAAGTAGGATAGAGTTCACCGCAACGGGACATGAATCCCTTTTGGAGTATCCGAGCGATCTGTAGGGCAAGCACCTAAGGCATCCCTTCGGGACATGCCCGCCCTACGCGTTCTAATCCCGGTTTGGCAGGCTTACCGCAGGCCGGTTCCTGTCTTTATCTTGCAGAGTTTTTGGGCGGTGTGGGTCTTGCCCGTTACGTAATCCACGAACTCGACGCGAACGGTGATCCCGTTTTCTACAGGGGCGGTGATACCGTCACTGGATAGGGGGCAAATAAGGCTGTAGTGATAAGCTACCAAACCGCTCGACCACTGCTTTGAGAGTTCTTCAGGGGTCCAGTTGCACTCGCCGAGCAGGATTTCCTGCTCATCGGCCGACAGATCGAAGAGGCTTATCTTCACAGAACCGGCTGCTTTGATAACGCTGCCGTCGGCGTCGATGGGTTTGAGAAAAACCTTGATAGCATCGTGGCCGGGTTTACCGTCGGTATCGATACCGCCGGTATAGCTGCCGAGTGCGATTCGCTCGATGCGCGGAAAAGCATCGAACCGCTTATCGCCGAGTTGCTGCAGGGTTTCTATCTGGCGATTCTGTTCGGCGATCTGCTGGGTGAGCTTGACGTTGTTCCGCCGCAGTTGGGCGAGTTGCTTTTCGTGTGAGGCAAGGCTGACCGGGCGGGCGGGTTGGTCACACCCGCCGGTCGCCATAATTGCAATCATACAACCGGCAAGCAGTCTACCGGTACGTGTCATGAGTTTATTCTCCGCTGTCGTCGTCGTCGGACATGTGTTCGAGAATCTGATCTACGCAGCCGTATTCGATCGCCTCGTGGGCCTCGAGCCACTTGTTGCGGTCGCAGTCGCGCTCGATCGTCTCGATGGGCTGACCGGTATGTTTGGCGAGAATTTCGTACAGGCGATTTCGCAGGCGCAGGATTTCCTGTGCTTCGATATCGAGTTCGGTAGCCGGTCCTGTCAGTACGCCGCGAATGAGCGGCTGGTGAATCAGCACGCGGGAGTTTGGCAGCGTGTAGCGTTTTCCTGGTGCTCCGCCTGCAAGCAGGACAGCGCCCATGGAGGCGGCCATTCCAATGCAGTATGTCGCCACGGTCGGGCGGACGAACTGCATCGTATCGTAGACCGCCAGACCCGCCGAAACGCTTCCGCCTGGTGAGTTGATATACAGGCTGATTTCCGAGTGCGGGTCATCGTTGGAGAGGAACAGCAACTGGGCGGTGACGACGTTGGCTGCGTCGTCGTCGATGGGGCCGCCGACAAATACGATGCGGTCTCTCAGCAGGCGAGAGTAGATGTCGTAACTGCGCTCGCCGCGTCCTGTGCTTTCGACGACTATCGGTATTAGATGCTGATTATGAGCCATCTTATAAAGCTCTCCTTGCAGGCTTCGGCGCAGGTTTAGCTGGCCGAGTCGCTCTCTGACGAGGTTTCCAGGATTTCGTCCACAACACCGTACTCAACTGCTTCAAGCGGCGTCATGTACCTGTCGCGTTCGGTTTCGGTTTCGATCTGGTCTACGTCGCGGCCGGTGTGCTTGGCCATAAGTTCGTTGAGCATTCGCTTGGCTTTGAGGATCTCTTCGGCCTGGATTTTGATATCCGAGGCTTGTCCGGTCACGCCGCCCCATGGCTGGTGGATCATGACCTTGCTGTGCGGCAGGGCGTAGCGTTTGCCTCTGGCTCCGGACGCTAAGATCATCGCCGCACCGCTGGCGGCCTGCCCGACGCAGTAGGTGGCAACGTCGCACGCCAGGAACTGCATCGTATCGTAGATCGCCATCGTATCGTCTACCGATCCGCCCGGTGAGTTGATGTACAGGTGGATGTCGCGGTCGCGGCCTTT
>SDBT01017785.1_pt1 | contig 11208 bp, 9 predicted proteins | sample 2277101 | NCBI WGS metagenome assembly SDBT01 (sample SAMN10404973, study PRJNA504765) | marine sediment metagenome | isolation source: marine sediment core GS10_PC15, 103 cmbsf | place: Arctic Ocean: Southern Knipovich Ridge | collected 2010 | reverse complement strand
AATACACTCACTACGAAGAGTTGACGGCCCTGAATGAGAAGCTGCTCGCAGAAATAAGAAACAGCAAGTCTTCGGAGTATATCGTCGGGCAGTTTCATTCGTTTCTGAGCGATTTGGCCGGGAAAAGCGAAAAAACAGAAGTGAAGGACTATTTGGCCGCCTATATCAAGAGACTGGAAAACCGCATGTTATCACGTGTTCCTGTTACGGACACACCGAAAACATATTCTTTGGGCAGAGGTACTGTCAAGAAGACCGGCATCGCTTTTGCCGTGTTTCTGATGGTGTCGGTTTTCGCAGCTTTCCTTCGAGAAGGTGTTTGTCGCAGGCATGCCGTGGCTGTTTAGGAAGTTGCAGTGAGCCGACAAGTTCCGTGGCTGTTGTTATTGAAGAGGGCGGGATATTTGGCGATGTGAAAAATGGGTTGCAGAAGAGGGAAAAAGTGCTTCATTTTTTTTTTCATGAAAGCAGTAATTGCAACTCACGGGGACGGAGTCCGAAAAGATTGATTGTTGGTGATTGGAGGAGAAGGTACAACACCCTCAAAGTGACAATAAATGAAAAGAAAATGAGATTGGACGACTTAACCAGGCAGTTGGATATATGCACGAGAGCTTACGGCAATCTGTCTTCCAAAATAGAAGAAGCCCGCATTGTCAAGGCTATGGAACTGGGCGAAGTGAAGCTTGTTTCGACGGCTTTCGAGCCTCGGCGTCCGGTTGCACCAAATAAAAGGCGAAACGTTACTGTTGCCGGCATTGTCGGCTTAATGGTAGGCGTATTTATGGCGTTTTGTCTTGAGTTCTGGCAAAAGAGCCAGGCTCCGACTTCATAGAAGTAGATGCATGGTTAGACGAATAAGAATGGCGGCGTGATCAGTGGTTAATTGCAACCTGCAGGCTTGCCCTGAGCGCAGCCGAAGGGGACGGAGTCTAAGAATACTGATTAGTGATAATTGGCTATTGGCCAGTTCCTGTTCTCCTGCGGTGAAAGGTGGCAATCAGTGGCAAGAAAACAGTAGTCAGTATTAGAATATCTTCGTGGACTTTGTGTCCTTCGTGGTGATGTAAGAGACCAGAAGCTGGAAGGAAGACGACAAGAATTTGTGAAGTCAAGAATGTTAGCGAATGACTCGCTACCTGGAGTGGGTGGCCTGTTCCGTAAATCCGATGACTCATTCCTCGGAGCGGATGATTCACTCTGTTGAATGAGTGGCTCGTGCCGTGGAACGGATGGCCCGTTCCCTTCAACTGATGATTCGTTCCAGGCAACGGATGGCTCGTTCCCTGGAGCAGATGACTTACTCCTGGGAGCGGACGACCCGCGGAGCTATAAAAACGGCGTTTTGAGCCTGAAAAGCCAGAAATTAGAAGTAGAAAAGTTAACCACGAAGTTCCCGAAGAGCACAAAGGATTAGGTGTGATATATGGCAAATGACGCGTGATTTGCCATATATAAAGTGTTATCCTTCGCAAATCAGGCGTTGCCAAATGCTTCTTAAACCGACAGAATATGGTGTAACCTCTGGATTTTAATAAGGTTACAATAAAAACAGCGCTAATCCGTGTCTGAGAAACAAGTACTTACTCTAAGCATGTTATGAACGATGGCAAGATTTCCAATCACAGAAGCAGATATTGTAGCATTGGCACAGGCAATGGCAAGTGGGCTCACAGCTAACGCCGCTATTTACCAGGCCCCTCCGGTAGCGTCCTTAGACCTGTCGGCACTGATAAGTGCCTATAACATCCTCTAAGAACGCCGCTATCGCGGCCCGGGCGGCGGCAGAAGACGCCACAACCACCAAGGATGAGGCGCTGGATGATTTGGCGGATGCAATGAAGAGCGATATTCGCTACGCCGAGAACACCGTCGATTTCGATGATGATAAGTTAAAGCTCATCGGCTGGGCCGGACGCAAAGAACGCACGCCATTAGCCCCTCCAGGCCAGGCACGGCTGCTGGAAGCTCCCAAACAGGGTGAGGGCTGGGTGTTTTTGGACTGGAAAGCGCCTATCGACGGCGGCGCACCGGCAGCTTACAAAGTAATGCGGCGTGAGCGTCCTGCAGGACCCTGGGAAGATGCTGCTACCGCGGTCATTACTGAAGCAACGCTGGTCGAGCAACCCCGCGGCAAGGAACTGGAATACCGCATCATCGCAGTCAACAAGGCCGGCGACGGTGAACCGTCCAATACGGCTATGGTCGTGCTGTGAGGATTGATACCGAGGGTGCAGAGTTTTAGGGATTTTCTGCGCCTTCGGCGTTTTTTCACTGGTCAAACCCTCACACCGTCATACTGTCACACTGTCAAACCGATAATAGCCTCAGAGTGCACTGCGAGCACAGAGGAAAAGAATGCAGTTCTAATATTGCTAAGTCCTGATCTCTTAATGCTAAAGGCTAAAAGCTGACTTAGCTGGCATGTTCAAACCAAAAAGGCGGCATTTTGGCAGAAGAATCCTTTCAGAACGACTTCTTTAATACTGAATATCTAATGGCGGATTTGAAAGGCCGGTCTGTCCGGGGCGGTGCTGTTACAATAGCTGCCCAAGGGGTGATGTTTTTCATTCATATGGGTTCAACGATGGTATTGGCCCGGCTGCTGACGCCTCAGGACTTCGGCCTGATTGCAATGGTTACGGCAGTTACCGGCTTTGTTGTGATGTTCAAGGATATGGGCCTTTCGATGGCGACCGTGCAGAAGGCTGAGATTAATCACGGGCAAATCAGTACGCTTTTCTGGATAAATGTGGTATTGAGTCTCGGCATAATGCTGGTAACAGCGGCCCTGGCACCGGCTATTGCCTGGTTCTACGGTGAGCCACGGTTGACGTGGATTACGTTAGCTTTGGCAGGTGCGTTTGTTTTCGGAGGCTTGACTGTCCAGCATCAGGCTTTACTGAGAAGAAGTATGCGCTTCGGGACTCTGGCGCTAATCAGGATTATTGGCATGTTGGTTGGTATTGTTGCAGCTATTATCGCTGCCTGGTACGGAGCTGGGTATTGGGCATTAGTAATTATGCAATTATCAGGAGCAATTGCCGGTGCGATTGCGGTTTGGGTGGTTTGTGGATGGCGTCCCGGCCTGCCTGTTCGCCGTTCAGGAGTCCGCGAGATGTTGGCCTTCGGCGGTAACTTGACTGGTTTCAACATCATAAATTACTTTGCAAGAAATCTCGATAATATACTCATTGGATGGCGTTGGGGTTCTGGACCGTTAGGGTTATACTCAAAGGCGTACGATTTATTGACGTTACCTTTACGCCAGGTTAGTGGACCATTATCCGTCGTTGCAGTACCGGCACTCAGTCGGTTACAAGAAGAACCACGGAGATTCCGGTCGTACTATCGCAAGGGCCTTACACTGACAACAATGATTAGCATGCCCATAGTTGTCTTTTCGTTTGTCGTAGCCGACAAAGCAATCTTGATTGTCTTGGGAGAACAATGGACCGGAGCAATACAAATCTTCAGGGTTTTAGGTATAGCAGCATTTGTAGGAACTACAGCCGGCCCTGGTTTGGGATGGGTTTACGTGGCATTGGGCAACGTTCGAAGGCAATTTTTAGTTTCCATTGTGGCAACAGGTTCGCTTGTAATAGGCTTTGTCATCGGCCAGCGCTGGGGACCAATCGGTATCGCGGCTGCATTTAGTATCCATGCTTTAGTATGGCGAATACCCGGCGCAATAATTTGCTTCTGGCGTACTTTTTTGAAGCTAAACGATTATTTGGGTGCAATATGGAGACCAGTTGTGGCTTCTATCATGGCTGGGGTCTGTTTGTTTCTAATCGATAGTTATTTCCTTACTAACATGAATCTTCTCGTCAGATTCTTATCAAATTTCATAGAATACTCAGCGTGTTATTTCCTGTGTTGGATGTTGCTGCCAGGCGGGAAGCGTATCGTATTTGATGCGCTTCGTTTGGTCAATGAGCTGAGGCCAGATAGGACAAACATCGGAGTGACGAACATAAATGAAAAAGTATAAATATATTCCAGAACCTATTAAGAATGTTGTTGAAAGTAATCTATGTACAGGATGTGGCACCTGTACAGGGATTTGTCCTAACAAGACATTAGTAATGGAAATGACGCCTGAAGGTACATACATTCCCCAGATTGCAGCCGATAATTGTAAAGTGTGCTACGTGTGCGCCGAGGTATGCCCTGTCAATAAGGAAAATATCACAGAGCTTAATCAATTTATTTTTAATAAGATGCCTGATAACTTGTTTATGGGAAACTTTGTTGATTGTTATACAGGATACTCGACCGATTCAACAATTAGATGGAACGCAACTTCTGGAGGAATCATAACATCTTTACTAATTTTCCTTCTAAAAAATCAATCAATTGATGGGGCTCTTTTGACAAGAATAAGTAGGGATGACCCCTTAAAAGCTGAGCCTTTTATAGCTCGTACAGAAAATGATATACTTTCAGCTATGGGGGCAAAATATACTCCAGTAGCATTGAACCAATTACTCAATCAAATCTCGTCTGAGAGTGGTAAGTTTTCTGTAGTTGGCCTTCCCTGTCACATACAGGGAATAAGAAGAGCAGAATTGAAAACAAAAGGGCTTCGAGACAAAATAATCTATCACTTCGGTTTAACTTGCTCACGGACAATGAGCTTCCGAGGGGTGGAATATATACTTCGCAAGATGGGCATTTCTCCAAACGATGTTTGCGAATTAAAGTACAGGGGTGATGGTTGGCCTGGTGGTATTAAAGTATCACTCAAAAACGGTGAGCAAAAATTTCTCCCTAACCAAGGTTCATTATGGAGCGGAATTTTTGGTGGGTACTTCTTTGCTCCTTTTTGTTGCACTACATGTTATGACCATCTGAATGAGTTTTCCGATATAAGTTTTGCTGATGCATGGCTGCCAGAGATTGTGAGAAAAGATAAAAAAGGAACATCTATTATAGTGGTGCGAACCCAAGTGGGGCAGAAATTGATAGATGATGCTGTATCTGCCAATAAAATACAGGTTTCCATGATGGACTACGAGGAGGTGGTTCAGTCTCAATTATGGCCGTTGCTTTTCAAGAAGCGCAACATAAGCGTACGAATACGGCTCTTACGGATGTTGCGCAGACCTGTGCCGCGCAGTCTGGACAGTTGTTCGGGGACATTCTTGAAGCCCACAGTATGTGATTATATAGCGTCTCCGATACCCTACATCAACATCCGCATATCAAGGGGTAGATGGCTTTCGAAGATTCTCGAACATACTCCTTTTTGCATAATCAGACGCTACAGAGGATGGTTTAAAAGGCTACTGATGCACAATGCTGAGGAAGCAATCGAGCATCAGGATGAACCCAACAACTCGGGAGAAGAAAGGCCAAAGATCATCATTACTAATTCTCATGCTAATAATAGAGGGGATGAAGCCGCCCAAAGAAGTATGATAAACTCTCTCAAGCAGTTGGTACCCGATGCTAAGTTCACCGTGCTGACTATTTCGCCTGAAGGCCTTGATCTGCAACAAGAGGACGTGAGAATCCTCAAGACATTTTCTGTATTCGAAAAAAAAGCGATCCCTATTGTGCCTATTGTGCTGTGGGCACTGATAAGGTTGTTGGGCCTCCGGCTACCTACTTTCCATACAAGAACACTTGAAGCTTTAAGAGAAATGGCTAACGCTGATATAATCATTTCGGCTCCCGGAGGACCTTATTTTGGAGATTTATATTCATCCCATGAGATACGAGAACATTTATTCCATATCTTCCTGTCCAAAGTTCTACGAAAACCAGTAATGATATATGCTCCGTCAATGGGACCATTTCAATCACGTACGAGAAACATTCTCCGAAGATATCTACTAAATAAAGTAGAAATAATTACATTGAGAGACCAGATTTCTAAAGATTATTTGGGCACTTTAAAATTGACCCATCCTCTCATTTATCTCACCGCTGATTCCGCCTTCCAAGACACGATCAACATTGATAGAGACGAGATAGAGGCCATAATGGTCGCTGAAAAGATTATCGATCATCAAAATGAGAATTCGAATGGAAAACCCTTGGTTGGAATAACTCCCACTGGGGCAAATTGGAATTTTCGAGACTCGGCAAATCCGCAGGAAAAACAGGAAAGGTACAATAAGATAATAGCCAAGGCAATCGATTATTTAGTTGATAAATTTAATGCCAGGGTCGTATTTTTCCCTCAGCTCTACGGAAATAGCGATGATGTTCCTTTAATAAATGAGATTATAAGCCTCGTACGTAGAAAAGACGCTGTGAGAGTTCTCTCAAACAAGTGGGATTCAGAAATACAACAAGCAATTATTTCACAAATGGATTTTGTTATTGGCAATCGTTATCATTCAGTGATATTTGCATTAAAGGCAGAAGTACCTGTTGTTTGTGTGGCTTACGAACATAAGTCTGTTGGTATTATGCAGGCAGCGAAATTAGACAGGTATGTTATTAATATAGCGAACCTCACATATGAGCTCCTGCTTGATAAGATAAACCAAGTATGGAATCAGAGGGAGGAAATACGAAGGGTATTAAGAGCGCAAATACCAGCAATCACAAAACTCTCCTTAATGAACTCCGTTTTTGCGACGGCACTATTGAGATGTGCGTCAAGAGGTAGTATCAAGAAAGAAGTGCTTGAGAAGGAAATATCTCAGTTGAAAGACGTTGTAACACTCATTGGGAAAACATCCCACTGTTAAGTTGCTGCAAAATGAACATCTCAATCCTAACTCCTGATTTATTTCATAACTGTCTCGATCGAGCATACTTATTAGCTAAAATTCTTCAAAGACGTTATGAGATAGAAATTGTTGGGCCAGTTTTTGGTGATGTAATACTATATGGATAGTATCACCAAATTAGGGTTAAAAAGATTGTTACAAATTACTGCCATCAGAAATCTTTGGAAATGACCCTACAAACAATAGGAGATATTTACCACACAAGACAAACCTCAAGGTTTAGCGATAAAAATGTAGAAAACCATAGTTACTTCATAGCCATTTGTAAAAAATAGAATGGTTAATAGGAAAATGTGCATTATCTTTGTTAATTGCAATGGTTGGCAGGATACGACGGAGTCTTTGGAAGGATGATTCATATTATGAAAGAGTTTCCTGTCAACTTATTGGATGATGGCAGAGCTTTGTTGAATCTTGCATGTGAAGGCAAGTCAAAAAGCAATGGGACAAATATATATTTTTCTCCCATTGTATTTCTTGCTCATCACGTGCCAATTGCCAGAATATTTAGGCAAATAAGAATATTATCAGAAACAAGATATCAGAAGGTTTTGAAGGCTGATGTGGACTTATTAGCTGGGATTTACGAAAAGGAATACAATCATACAGGATGGTACATAATATGTAGGCAGGTTATAGTTGCTTTTTACCTGCTGTCCGGGATTGTTTTATGCTTATTATTGCGGGTTTTGTCATATTAGTTTTTGTAATTTCGACTTCGAAAATACTTTATAAGTCTTTTCTAAGTCCACTATCCATTTATTTTTTTATTTGGATTGTCACTTTTTCTTTATACCAGCTTCGGCTAATTAGATATAGGGAGAGCAGCGATCTTACGCTTTATCTTTTATTCGGTAGTTTTCTCACTTTCTTTTTGGGCTCGGTGACAAAAGCCCTCCAGTTCTCAAAAAGCAAAGATAAATATAAAATACGAAGCAAACCCTCGCGACAAAGTTTCAAAGAACAGTGTATAAGGAACGAGAAGAAGATTCTATGGCTGATTAGAGTTTTTCTCATTATATCTTTTCTTGGCGTAATTCTTCTCTGGAAGAATCTGTATTCGATAATAGGTAGTTTCAGCGATATCTTCTCGAGTGGTCATATTATTAAACATGAAAAATTGGGAAGGATTGTTTTTGCTAATTATATGATTGCCTTTGCGTATCCTGCGGCTGTTTTGTCAATATGCTATCTAAGTGTTGTTAATTACAAAAAGTTAATATGCTATTTGCCTTTTTTGTGTATGGTGCTATATGGGTTAAGTATATTTGGCCGATTTCCGATCGTTGCGGGTATCTTAATTTATGTCAATGGTTATTTTTTAGTTCAATTTCACAATAGACGTAAGAAGGCTAAGCATTACTTGCTCCTTACCCTGCTTTTGTTGCTTACTTTTATCGGGAGCAATTTCTTATTGGATTTGCGGACACAAAGTATGCGAAATCCGTACAGCATGTATGCCAGTCAAGAAGTTTTAGATAAGTTTGACAAACTACCCTCATTTTTGGGTTCTGAAAAGAGTTTGTTAGCAGCCTATAGTTATTTCGCAGGTCCATTTGGCGCTTTTGATGCAACATTGGAAAATGGCGACAGGTATTATTTGGGGAAAGCATCGTTCACGCCATTTTTTCGACTATTGGCGAAATTTAATTTAGCTAATGAGCAAGAGCTAAAAAAGATACGGCAAAGAAGCCGTTTTTACATTCCTGCTCCAGTTGTCATGCCCACCTATTTAGGTAGTGCATATTTGGACTTTGGTATTATAGGTGTATTGGTTTTTCCGTATATACTTGGCTTTCTGTCAAGTGGATATTATTTTCAATTTACAAGAAGGGCGGCTTTTTTGTCCTTATTTTTAAGTATTGTTTTGCTTGTATTCATTGAATTTTCAGTGCTGGTAAATATTTTCGGGCAGACCTTCATGTTTATTACGCTTGTAGTTACAATCCTTGTGGGTCTCTATTTAGATAAGCAGTCCGATAGAGTTGCGACCGGAGACAATTGCGATATTCAGCCTGTCGCTTCAGCATAACGAGATCGCATGAAAAAAGAACATCCCCTTGTTTATATCATAGTCCTGAACTGGAACAACTACAAGGATACTGCGGAATGCATAAACTCTTTAAATCTAATATCCTATCCCAATTATAGAATTATAATTGTAGACAATGATTCACATGATGATTCAGGCCGGACCTTACACAAAGAATTTCCGGAACACATATTTCTTTTTAACCGTCAAAACTTAGGATATGCTGGTGGTAATAATATAGGAATCAAGAGAGCTATTGATTTAGGTGCAGATTATAGCCTGATCTTAAACAATGATGTTGTAATAGAATCACATGACTTCATGGAGCCACTAATAGCATATATGGAGACCTATAAAGAAGCCGGCATCTTAGGCCCGAAGGTGCTGTCATGTCGCGACCATGCTGTTATTTCCGATTATTCTTGTTCATTATGGTGGAATATATTGGAAAGGTTCTTTTTGCCACAAAAACATAAGCACAAAGATTCCCGGAATGAAGGTGAAAAAGTCACGAGAGTAGGCGGCTGTTGCATGCTTATTAAAAACCAAGTGTTTCGGGAAATAGCTTTTCTTGATGACCGATTCTTCATGTACGGCGAGGAAAATGACCTTTGTTTGAGAGCTCTTTTGAAGGGGATTGATGTTATTTATTATTCTAAACAAGAAGTTGTTAGAAAAATAAAAACCGATAACAACTATCTTGCCTTCAAAGGATACTATGGAGCAAGAAACAGTTACTATATGATAAAAAAGAATTTTGATGGTTTTAAGCAGACAGTCCTCTTGACACTATATCTTTTAGGCGAAATAAAAAAACTATTGAGCTTATGTATTAGCGGAAGGTTCCATGCAGCCAGGTTTTTGATCAAAGGCATCGCGGATGCTTTCAAGGGCCGACAAGGAGAAAATCCTGATCTTTGTCACTTGCGAACCTGATACGTGCTGTGGTGTGAATAATCTGTTGAGGTAATCGGAGGGGCTCGACATTTTACCGATAGTGAGTCCCTTTCCAAATGTTAGTTTGTCGTTTTTATGAGTCTGAAAGCAGGATAGAGCTATAAATATTTCTTTTGTATTACCATATTGGGGTGAACGTTTCGGAGGACCTGTCACGGTAGCCAGGAATATTGGAGGGACGCTTAGTACCAAAGGGCACAATATCTCCTATTGGGCTGCCACCGATAACGGTGACCGAGAAGAAACAAGTTCGATCGACTCGGTTCATTTGTATGATATAGGTTGGCCTCGCTCGTGGCGGCGGTCGAAGAACCTTGTTCGGGGCCTGTCGGCAGGGATCGGGTCGGTTGACATTATGCATATCAGTGGGATGTGGCTGCATCCGACATATGCTGCAAGTCGTATAGCCCGTGGCAATGATATCCCCTACCTAATCAGGCCAGTGGGTAGTCTTTCTCCCTGGATGTTGAGAAGCAATCGTCTCAAGTGGTTGAAAAAAAAAGCATATTTTAATCTCGTTGCCAAATCTATGCTGCATGGCGCAGCCTGTCTCCATGCAACTTCGGCACAGGAAGCTGAACATTTTCGGCAGGCAGGTTATCGCGGCCCCATAACGGTTATCCCAAATGGTGTTGACATAAGTGAGTTTGCCAGCGGAGACCGTTCCGAGGCCGAAGCCTATTGGCCCGATCTGAAAGAACGCCCCGTAGTGCTGTTTATGTCACGCTTAAGTCGGGAAAAAGGGCTGGATCAACTGATTCCAGCATGGGCGGACCTTGTCAAATCCGCTGCTTACAAAGATGCGATGCTGGTTATTGCCGGCCCCGATGACCGAGGCTACCGAAACGTGGTCGAAGGTTTAATCGATAAATACAATGTTGGCTCCCAAATCTGTATGACGGGCATGGTCCAGGGGCGGCGAAAATTAGCGCTTCTTAGGCGTGCGGATATCTTTATCTTACCCTCCTATTCGGAAAACTTTGGTATCGTTGTTGTGGAGGCATTGGCTTGCAGCACACCCGTCATAACTACCACGGGTACTCCATGGGAGCAATTGCAGGAAGTTGAGGCCGGGCGATGGGTGTTGCCGAGAGCGCCTGAGTTGGCTCAGGCTCTTAGGGAACTGCTGGATATGTCCCATTTACAACGTGCGGCAATGGGGCAAAGAGGGCGGAATTTGGTCGAGAGTAATTATAGCTGGGACAAAATTGTAGACAAACTGTTGATGGTATACAACTGCATTTTAAGCGGCGAGCCTATACCAACTCATCCGGGGCGAGAGGGGACAGATATAAAATGAGTTACAACCCTGTAGACAAGAAGCCGGTTATTGTAGCGGCAGGAACATGGTCAACAAATATAGGTAACGCATTTTTTCAATGCGCAGGAAAGTATATAATGTCCCAGGTATCAGGCAACCGTCGCGTTGAAATGTTGACGGATCAGCCGGGCTACTGGATGTACGGGAGG
>SDBT01017784.1_pt1 | contig 11208 bp, 14 predicted proteins | sample 2277101 | NCBI WGS metagenome assembly SDBT01 (sample SAMN10404973, study PRJNA504765) | marine sediment metagenome | isolation source: marine sediment core GS10_PC15, 103 cmbsf | place: Arctic Ocean: Southern Knipovich Ridge | collected 2010 | reverse complement strand
ACATTGCCGGAGTTTACTGCTTTAGTGGCAGGCGACATACCGGATGTTTCAGCGACTTATTTGATACTTGCCGATACTACTGAGTTTAGAACTTTTAGTGATTTGAAATATGAGGTTCAACTTGACAATGAAGCCGGATTATATGCTGTATTAAGTGATGTAACTCAATTTGTAGAAATCGATGATAATCTTACACTTCTTAATGGTACTAATTGGAGAGTGTTCTATACAGATGGTTCAAGCAATGTAACTGAATTAGCATTGGGCGCAGACGGAACTTTCTTGCAATCTGGTGGAGCTGCCGTATTACCGGAATTTACCGCTTTGGTGGCAGGCGATATACCTGACGTTTCAGCTACTTACTTAGTTCTAGCCGATACTACGGAATTTAGAACTTTCAGTGACTTGAAATATGGAGACATGAATGATTTGATTGATGATCTTACTCCGCAACTTGGAGGTAATCTCGATATAAACGGCAAGGCTTTATTCTTAGCGGGTGAATCTTGGGAGGCAAGTGTAGCAGCCAACGAGCTTTGTTATTTCTCAGGCACTAATTGGGATGAAACAGATGCGGATGCAGAAGCAACTTCTAATAAAATGCTCGGTATTGCAATAGGCACTACTGATATATTGACTTTCGGTGTGTGGACTACAACCGGATTAACATCAGGAGCTATTTATTATGTATCAACAACAGAAGCAGGGATAACAACTACTGCACCAAGCGCAACAGCCGATATAGTTAGGGTTGTAGGATATGCTTTAAGCACAACGGAACTTTATTTTGATCCTTCAAAAACTTGGATAGAGATACCATAATGATAAAAATATTAATATCGTTTTTATTCTTAGTACAAGTAGCCTTCGCACAGGTCGCTTTTGTAAGAGCAACACAAGGCAATGCCGTTGCTGCAACACTAACACTCAACATACTAGTTTCGGCAGGTACCGATAGGATGCTTGTTGTTGGATTAGCTTATAAATCTAATTCTGTAATTATTCCCGACAGTATATCATTTAATGGTGGTGAGCTTTTCTCAGTAGAACACGCAGGGACAGATAATGCTGATGCTCAAGTTTTACTTTGGTATTTAGCTAATCCAACCGTGACTACTGCTGATGTAGTTATATATCTGCCATCTTCTCAAAGAATGGGTGGTTATGTTGCTTTGTTCACAGGGATAAATCAGTCCGATCCATTTACTGCGAATACAGTACAAGCAGGGAGTTCGAGTAACAATCCCACAGATGATATAAGTAGTTCTTCTGCTGAAATATGTGTAAGTATTATGTGCCAGGTTTCAGCCGGACCGTTCACGATTGATGCTAATAGCGGAACTCTTATTTGCGATCAGGCTGCAAGTGGTGGTGGAACTGATACAAGAGCCGGAGGACAATATGAAGTTGGAACAGGCACAAGAACTATGAGTTATACTTTGTCTGATGCTGAGGATTGGAACATTATCTCTGCTGCCCTGCAAATACCCTCTAGCGGATGGACTGGTAAAATAACAGGGGTAACAGATCCTAAACAAATTAAAGGTGTAAATACTACAAATATTTCAAAGGTAAACGGACAATGAGAATAATCTTATACATATTATTTTTTACTTCAATAACATTCGGGCAGGTGTCTAAGCTATTGTTGGGAGATATTAAACCGGATGGTGTTGTGCCTACAATAGCTTTTATTGATTCAGCTACTACCGGAAGCGATGATACACTTATTACATTTACACATTGGGGAAGTATTGTTGAAGACCAAGTAATTATACTTATTGTTTTCAATGAGGGCGATGCAATTCAACAATATGCCACACACCCTTATCGTGAACCTACCGATTTTACTTATATAGATGAATCTCCGACTGGAGTAGGTATGGGTATAAATATTGGTGCTTTTTATAAAGTAGCGACAGGTAGTGAAACAGGAACATTCGAGGTGCACGTAGATCAATTAGGTGAATTGTGCGGATGGTATATTGTTTTGGATAATGTAGATGTCACCGATGTATTAAATGCGTCAAGCACTCCGTCTTGGGTAACTGCTGATTCTACACTTGTTATAAATGAGTTAACAACTGATGAAGATAATTGTTTAGTCTTTGGAGTAGCAGCTTTGGATGGAGCTGATGAAACTAAATGGGAATATACTGATACAGGATGGGCTTTTGAAGACGATACACGAAATAGTGTGTCACCATTTTCTATTGCTGCATCTTTTGCATTAAAACAAATGGTTGCAGCCGGAGCAACAGTAGATGTAACGGTTAATACTGGTGTAGAGGATGGACTTTGCGGATTCCAATTTGCAATCAAAGGTGCCCCATAATGAATACAATTTTTATATTAATATTATTAAACTTTACTTGCTTTCCACAAACGGTAGATTGGTTGATTGGTCCTAGTAGTGTGGTAGTCCCTAGTGAACCGTTGCCGGAAGGTGCTGCTGATTGCAATGATGCTACTACTGATGCTATTAATGTAGCATCAACAATAGATATTTCAGCTACACAGGATTCTATTATTTTCATAATTACTCACGCTGATGAAGATTCAATTTGGGATGTTTATTGGATGCTCGGTGATGAAAATGCGTTAGGGGATGCGACAGGGCACCAATGTTGGGATTCAAGTGGAGTGAGAGGCACTTTAGCATTAAGGTATGCAGTACATATTGATTCGGTAGCTGAGACAGATACAACTATTGGTTTGAATAGAGGCTCTTTTTATTCTTTGAAAACTAGAATCAAAGGCGAGGATATAGTTGGTGTTTCTTCTTGGAGTGATTGGGACACAGTTAATGTTCCGATTGCTACTGGACCTGACACGACAAAGCCTAATCCATATAGTAATGTTGTGGCTGAGGGATTTAATAATCCGACAATACCAAAATCCTTTATCGTTATCGATTTCGATACTTCATCATCTACCGATGTTAATTATACGAGAATAATGAGGGAACGAGCAGCAGTATATGTTTCGGGTGATTCTATTGACATAGTACCTCCTGGTGCTGTTTCATATACAGATACTTTAGTGGAGCTTGATGAAACTTGGGCTTATCTTTTTGAGGTTGTAGATGATACTGGAAATGTATCAATAAATAATCCGAGTGATTCGGCTTATGTGCCTGAATTTGCAGCGTTACCAAATCCAGATCCTCCGGTACTCGCAGCAGTAGCCGATACGTTCTTTGTAACGCTTACGGCAGATACTACCGGCTGTAAGGTGGATGGTGGAGGTACAATAGATTCACTCAAGTTCTATGAAAGTGGCACTTTGCTAGTAACTCAGATCGCTTTAGTCTATATCCATACCGGCTTAATACCTGATAATCCTTATTCCTATACCGCTAAGGTAAAGGATAGCAACGGAAATTTAAGTGCTCAAAGTAATACACAAAACGTGACTACGATAGATTCAACCTTGTTTAGTGGCACAGAACACTTTGTAGATAATAATGCAAGTGGTGATAATGACGGCAGAAGTTGGACTCATGGGTGGGAAAGTTTTGCTGCTATCCAATGGGGTAATGTTGCTCCTGGTGATATAATATATATTTCAGGTGGTCCGGATTCAACCAAGTATTTTGAACGTCTTGTGGTTGGAGCAAGCGGAACTCTTGAAAATCGGATTACAATTAGAAACAGTTATGATGCAAACCATAATGGTAGAGTGATAATAGACGGATTGGCAACTTTAGGAATAGATGGATTAATCTTTACTAACGGTAAAAGTAATATTACTGTTATAGGATTAGAAGTGTGGGGATTCAGACGAGGTATTTATATACATACTAATCCATTCAACATTACTATTGATTCTTGTATTATAATGAACTTCGCTTCCAGAGGGATAGACTGTATTGCTAATGATATTGCGACAGGTGCGAAAAATCTAATTTTTGAAAATCTGGTTATCAAAACTATTTTTGATGGCGGTCAAACTGATGTCTTTTATGTCAAATATAGCGAAAATGTAATTTTAAGAAATAGTTTTCTTCACGTTAGAAATGCAAGTCCGATAAATAGCCATTCAGATGTTATACAGACAAATCCAGTAAAAGGATTCAGAGTTTATAATAATATAATGATTGTAGATTCTAATTCGTATGGAATAGTATATATTGCCGGTGCAATAGCCGATAATGCGACTAGTGATTCAGTTATAATTTATAACAACTATATGTATGGTGGTGGAATTTGGAAAAATGGTGATGAACCGTGGGTTTCTTCATTAAATCCAGAATTTGCAAATAGATGGGCACCTCCGTATGTCGCAGCTCCACACTATATAGCACATAATACAGTTGTTGTTCAAGGACCGTGGTATTCTGCTTGTCATATTGTAGTTCCTGCTACAATGGTAAATAATATAATAGTCCAATTTGAAGGTTCTAATAGTCCTGTCACTCCCCCTGCCGGTGGTGGAACGGATTATGTCGATGGATATTTATGGATTGAAAACTTTAGAAATTCAGGTGTTCCTCACGTTGATAGTATAAGAGCTAATCTTATGTGGACTGAATGGAGCACAGGTAAATTTAAGGGCGGTCCATTTGTAGCAACTACAAAGGCTAATACTTGGGCTGAGTGGGTGGCTATGGGTGGAATTAGTCCAGGCGTGAATGGCGATCCATTATTTGTAGATCAGATTGGGTTTATGGGAGATCAAGGAGATTTAAGCGGTCATTTATTATCGGGTTCACCTGCAAGGAATCAAGGCGAAGACATACAAGCAATAATTGAGGCAATGGGCTTGCCGTGGAGTGATATAGACGGAGTTGCAAGAGATAGTACGCCAGATATAGGAGCTTATGAATATGTTCCTTAGCATCATAATAGGTTTAACTATAATTGCAGCAGCTTTATACGGTTTAATTACTGGATATAGAGAAGTACAAATACTTGTTAGCAGAGGTAGTTGGAGGTGGATAAGATTTAAGAAATGGCTATATAAATTTACAGATCAAAATAGTAATGATAAAAATGAAGATTCGTTTCATATAAGTAATGGAATAGCAGTTGTTATTGTCTCATTAGCTTTCTCGTTTATAATCTACCTGGTATTAAATCTAGCCTGGTGGTGGATCTTAATAAACACAGTTCTCTTTTGGGTGTTTATCTTTTACATTAGAAATGTTACAATGCACGTTTTAATACCTAAATGGCAAAAGGATAATCCACAACTTAAATTGTGGTATTTAATTCCTTTGTTCGGAAAATTTATTCAGATTAAAAAGGAAAAATAGTATGGAAAATGGCGAGTATCAAGGAAGGGTTTTAACCACCCTTGCAAGGTTAGAAACTAAGATGAACAGCGTTTGTGATAAACAAGCAGACCACGAAACTCGGTTAAGGTCATTGGAAAAAATGGAATATAAATTTATGGGTGCATTCGCAATAATGGTTATAATAGGTAATGCAGTAATTTGGATTGTGAAATGAAGAAATGAGTTTATTCGAAGTGATAATATCGGTAGTGGTAGTCGCTATAATTATATACATAATAATTAGCAACAGCATAAGGAATCAATCAAGATTATGAAAATCAGAGAATTACTTGAACGAGTACAGGGAAAAGCACCGAAGGGAGCAAAGCGATCTTCTAAGTGGAGGAAGGTACGCAAGGTACACTTAGCAGCGCATCCAAACTGTGCTATTTGTTTATCGAAAAAGAAAGTGGAAGTACATCACATTATTCCTTTTCACTACGCACCGGATCAGGAATTAGAGCTAGATAACTTAGTTTCGTTATGTGAGAATAAAAAATATGGCATTAACTGTCACTTGCTTGTAGGGCATTTAGGCAATTACAGACGAATTAATCTCAACTGTAAGTTGGATATTATTACTTGGAACTTAAAAATAAAAGGATAGTAATATGAAAAACGTACAAATAGGAACAAGAAAATATACAGCTTACTGGTTAAGTTCTATATTAGGTTTCTTTGGTTTTATTTTAACAATGGTAGCATTTATTTTTGTCAGCAAAGAAGGTGTTGACGCAAATTTAATTGCAACACTTGGGTACATTTATCTTGGTTATCAGTTAGTCCTATCGGGTGCTTTCTTTGGTTTGAATGTAGCTGATAATTTTGCTGAAGCAAGAAAGATGCTGAATGGCAACAAAACATAAACTCTATGAAATGGATTCCCGAAGATGTGCCGGCAGCAATAATTTGGATCTTTGCTATTACTCTTTGTCTAATATTATTATCAGTAGTAGTACAAAGTTTTTTTGGAGAAAGACCGAGTGAACAAGGATATGCAATATTATCAAAATTGATTAATGTAATTTTGGCAGCTATAATGCTTTATATAGGAACTAAAATAAAAAGATAAAATGAACAGCTTTAAGTTTAAGATAAAAGGTACTGAGCATGAGATCTCATATATGTCAATATTCTTAACGGTTATTGTTTCGGTAGGTCTTATCCTTTTAATCTTTGGACTTGTAACCTTACTTGAAATTAAAAAAGCATGGGATGAAGCTAAGGAGTTTATAAAATGAAAAAAATATTACTAATACTTATTCTGATTGGTGGTGTAGGTGCATTATATTCTGCTTATTATATGGGCACTAAGAAGAATGCAGATGTTGAGCCAATAGTAACCGTTATTGATCTAACTGCCTCACAGAAAAAGCAGATTGCTCAGGATGCAACATTGGGTTGGCTTCCCGAAGATAGTATTTGGGCTTTAGCGAAAACTCTTATAAGGTGGGAGGTTGTGGATTCTACCCATTGGGATTATAAAGATTCTACCAGATGGAATATTAAAGATTCAACAGCTATCACTTATATTCCTTTTTATGAAGCTGAAGATACAATAGTATATTTTGACGAAATGGATATTTTGCAGGATATAAGAGTACAGTTAACCCTTGCTATTAAACCGAGATTTTTTCCAACATACAATAAGTTCTTAACTGAAACACAGCTTAGAGAACTTACTGTTACTATACCGGAACCGGAAGAGAGTTGGTGGAAGCATAGATGGGTTATATATGTAGGTGGAGGGCTAAGTTATTCTCAGAGAAGTTATAATGGTGAAAGCACTTGGTGTTGGGGAATACCGAGTATTCAAGCAGGAATAGGAATCAGGTTATATTAATTATGGTATTTACTAAAGCAAAAGTATTCGCAACTTGTAAAACAATCGCACCTAAGTATGGCTTCGATCCCAAGCTCATATCTGCGGTTTGTTTACAAGAAGGCGGTAAAAACAAGGATGGTGATTTTACTCCCGATGTAGCAAGATTGGAGCAGGGTTATTACCGGAGATATACCGAACCGATGATACTTGCTACTACAAGCGAAGTTTTACTTGCAGCATCTTACGGTATTATGCAAATGATGGGCTTGTCATTAAAAGAAGCCGGTTATTTCCATTGGTATTTCGAGAATTGCAGCTCCGGAACCAGATTATCAATTAAGGCAGCTATGAGCCAGTATGCCATTCCTTCTGCTATTGATGCTTACTGTACCAACCTTACCTGGATGATCGAGTGGGGTTGTAAATGGATGGTGACTAAAAGAAAAAGAGCGGATGGAGATATAAGAAAGATGTTAGGATATTGGAATGGTGATACTTCCGGCAAGTATGCCGATGAAGTTTTACATAGGATGGCAAAGTTATGAGTATTAAAAGCAGGTCAAGAGAATTTACGCAAGTCGAAGGACTTGATAAAGAAATAAATAGAATAGTTGCTAACATTGAGAATTTTACAGGCAAAAAAGCCGACAAACTTCCTCCGGTGACTAATGTGCCGGAGTTAAGTATTCACCACGTTAAACAGAGTAATGGAACCGTAAAGAGTTATATGAAATTTGAGGGAGTATTTCTCACACAAAAAACAGATGGTACGATAGTTTATTGGGCTACACCATAAAATGAAGGAGTATAAAAATGCCACAACATAATAATTTGAATCCAGGTAGCGGTTTTAATTTTGATGAAAGTTATAAGAACGCACCTTCCAGACAAAATACTATTTGGGATTTTATGGCTAGTCAAGATCCTACTGTGAAGAACAGGTTTAACAACTACGAGCATGACTTTGATTTTGATAGTATCAAAAAAGAGCTAGGTGATATTTATGGTGGTTATGAAGATATAATTAATAAAGATGCAGCAGAATTAACAGCCGGACAGCAAAAAGGATCGGCATCAAGATTTGCTAGTAGAGGTATTACCGGTGGTAGCATAATTGACGATCAGATGGGCAGTATTGCATCCAACATAAACAAATCAAAATCTAATGCACTAACGAAATTGGGAATAGGAAAAGCCGGAGATATTTCCGGACTAATGAGTAGGTTCAATGACCTCAAGATAATGATTGAGAAAATGGGTACCGGAGTGGATAAGTTTAATGTAAATAGCGAATATCGTAAAGGACAGGGATTAGCCGGTTATGATAATGCTTGGCAGGAACAGGACAGAGCAAATGAAAATCAACCTGGATTCTTAGAAGATATTTTTGCCGGACTTGGCGATATAGGGGAACTAGCACCTCTGATTGCGAAAATGTTCGCTGCACCGGCAACAGGTGGAGCATCGCTGGCAATATCGGATGTAAGGATGAAAGAGAACATAATTAAGGTTGGTAAAATGAACGGTATGAATATTTATGAATTTAATTATAAGGGAATGACCGGCAGAAGATTCAGGGGTGTAATTGCTGATGAAATTGAAACCGATCATCCTAACGCAGTAATTCATAAAAACGGAATTAAATTTGTTAATTACAGTAAAATAGGAATCCCATTCCTGGAGGTATAATAAAGTGGCAGCAGGTGATTTATATAGAGCAACACAGCGAACCGGTGGTGTGAGCAATGCATTAGGACCGCTAATGAATTACTTTCAAGAACAAAAAAAGAAGAAAGAGAACGAGGAATTTCTGAAAGAATTTATGGGGTTGTTCAAATCGGGTTCCGGTAATAATAATAAAAGGTTACAGCCTTCACAGGAAAGCAATAATAACTTACAGCCGGAAGGTCCAGGCGGAGGATATTTTGACGAGGATGATCCACAAGAGAATACCGAAGTTACTACCGATCAGAATAATCTTTCTATGCGAACCGAAGGGAATGGAATGGAAACAAGAATACCGCCACAATCTCAAGACAATAGTTATGTCGGATCAACACTAGAACGACCTCAGGCACAACAATTAGGACCTAACAACAATCTTGCGCCTGGTGGTGGTGGTGACGATAAGTATCAACAGTCACAGGATAGATTAAAACAATTATTTATGATGGTGCTTGGCGCACCGGAGGGATTCGATAAAGCCAAATTAAATGCTATTTTAGGTTATGCACAAGATCAATCGAATAACTTAAAGCCGAAAGAACCTAACTTATCTTTTGCTAATCCGGAATATGATGTTTGGAGTAATGGTAAGAAAATTGCTGAGGGTGAAAAACCACCGAAGGTTAATAATTTAGGCAAAGTTGATAAAATGACTAGTACGAGAGTGAATGCAAGGGGTGAGAAAATACAAACTTGGCAAAATCAAACAACTGGCGAAACTTATGAAAAAAACGTAGGAAAGGTTAGGGACACAAGAAGTCGTACTAAAGAGAATGATAAGAATAAAGAGAAAAGTCTAGGTGAGGCTTTCGCTAAAGACATTGCCAACTTGAAAAATTTCGATCCACATAGTTACGATAATGATAATCAAAAAATTCCTATTTACACTAAGGACAGCGAGGGAAATTCTGTTGAAACCGGTGAATATGAAAAGCTCTCTGCAACAGATATGAAATATGGTAAAGATAAAATCCTTGAAAGAATAAAGTTGAAATTGTTAAGTAGGCGCACTTATGAATTTGTTAATAACATAGAGTCTAAATGGAGAGAGGGAGATAAATCCGGAAACAGGCAATATTTATCACCACAAGAATTAAAGAATGAATCAGAGAAACATTATTTAGCCGGTAATATTGATGAAGAACAGCTAAGAGAAATAAAGGCTTATCTCCAATATTATTCAAAAGATATTTATAAAGGATTAACAAATAAATAATGCCTGATAAATTACCTAGTTGGTGGAATGACGATGAAGAAGATGTGCAAGTATCGGGAAAAACCACTAATCAAAAACAACGAAAACTTCCTGATTGGTGGGTGGAGAGTGCTGCCCGAATTGATTTTATGGCTGACGAAAAGCCACCGGCAGCACCTAAAGAAGAAACACAGAAACCTACCAAGCCAACTAACGGCAAAGATAAGGGTGTTGAGGGAATAGATTATGATCCTCCCGAAAAGATACCGCAGATTGATCGCAAAAAAATATTTGATATAAGCAGTACCGGTATTGAGGAAACAAAGAAAAACTTTCCTGAATTGTTCGACAATGCTTTAACACCTACCCCCAAACCATTTTCAGAAGAGCTAACTGATTACTTCCGGAAAAATGCTCTTGATCTAAATGCTCCGTTACAAGAAGAAAGAAGTTCTCTTGATGAAGAGGGTAATATCGTTCCAGGTCAACAATTAGCACCGCAGGAAAGAAAATTAAAAAGAATCGATCAGTTTGCTGCTGAGGATCTAGGGAAGATCACTTCGGTTAAAGACAGGATAGAAAAACATAAGAAAGAGTTCGCTACGTTCTCAGAACAAACAAAACAAGTTGAAGGGTTAAGGAATGAGCTAGAGAGCAGAAGAGATACAATCACCAATGAAATTGATACAGATAAATTCAATGAAGATGTAGCAGCATTAAACGAGCAGATTGATAAAATCAAAGTGCCCGATTATAAAGATTATCTTAAATCCTTTGATGAATACACCGAAAGAATCGAGAAAACAAAAGGTTATTATTTAACACTTGAGCCACAAAACATACCGAGAGATATTAGACTTGAGAGGTTAGAGCAATTACAGGGTAAATTTGAAGAAGGTAACATAACCGAAGAGGAAACCGGAGAACTAAGCAAGCTATCAGAATTTCAGAACGAAGTTAGCAAGGGCGATCAAAGAGTATTGCCCACGCAATTAGGTGCATTGGCGCAGGTTATCGGTTCACCGTACACGCCTATTGGCGGCCCGGTTACTGCAACAGCAAGATTAATAGAAGCCGTTACAAACTTTAATAATCAATATGGTGATGGTGACGGAGGACGGCAAGGATCTGAAAGACTATTGAGTTTGGCTGAATTGGGAATAACCGCAATACCAAAAGCTGCTC
>SDBT01017782.1_pt1 | contig 11208 bp, 10 predicted proteins | sample 2277101 | NCBI WGS metagenome assembly SDBT01 (sample SAMN10404973, study PRJNA504765) | marine sediment metagenome | isolation source: marine sediment core GS10_PC15, 103 cmbsf | place: Arctic Ocean: Southern Knipovich Ridge | collected 2010 | reverse complement strand
GGCTTCCCTTCCGTAACCTCCCTGCCCCAGACGGTAACGTCAAAGCCATCCTCTATGCCCAGTTGCCGTAAAACAAACTGCCCGTTCTCAATCGGGGAGGAAGTGGCCAGAGCAATTCTGACTTTATATTCTTTTAATTCATCAATCAGCTTCAGAGCGCCCGGAAACGGCTTGATATTCCCGGCCGCTTTCTCGCGGAACAGCCCTTCTTTGGCCACCAGAATGGTCTCTATTTCACTTTCCGGATAGCCTTCCCCGACAATGCTCCGCACGATGACGTCATTCCGTTTGCCGAAATTGCGCTGAAAGACCTCTCTGGAGTACGGTATCTTTCTTTTGCGGAAAACCTCCTGCCACGCCTGAAAATGGAAGGGTGCCGTATCGGCGATAACCCCGTCCATGTCCCATATCACCGCCTTTAGCTGGTCCCCCCCAAGGATAATCTGTACCGCCTTACCGTCCGCCACCAGGGTGCCATCGGGCAAAGACAGGCTTCCCGCCACCTCAATCTTCCTCCTCTGGTCCCTGACCACCTCAGCATTGACAATGAGTTTACTATTCACGTAGGCGGGGCGCTTGAGATTGATATGTATTGACGCGGTCAGGAAACCAAAGTTGCCGCTCATCAGGGTAGCATGCCCCATTGCCTCGTCAAGCAGGGTGGCGATGATGCCGCCATGGATGATATTCGTCCAGCTCTGATAGTATTCCCCGGGCGTAAACTCCGTTCTGACACCTCTGCCGTCCCGCCTGAATTTCAGACGCAGGCCAAGCGGGTTCTTCTTTCCACAGCCGAAGCACATGCCCTGACCGGCACTCGCCGCCGAAGGTAACTGGCTTTTTTCTTTCATCCTGTCCTTCACCTGGATATTATTTCATGCCCTTAAAATGCTCCCAGCCGGTCTTTGTCAGGCCAAGGAGCTTGCCATGCCCGTCAACCATGACCACGCTGCCCGGTTTCTCTGCCACAACCTCGCCGATAACTGTTACCGGACAGGGAAGCTCTGCCTTTACCCTATCGATTACATCATCGCTCGCGGTGAACAGCAGCTCGTAGTCCTCACCACCGATGGTGGCCAGCTCGAGCGCCCGGCCACTGAAATGAGTCCTGACCGCGGGCGCAATCGGTATTTTCTCCATCTCAACCCTGGCTCCGACCCCGCTGGAATCGCAGATATGCTTCAGGTCAGATATGAGCCCGTCACTGATGTCGATGGCCGCTTTCACGCCCAGTGCCACCAGTCTCTGCCCCTCGGCCACCCTCGGCTCGGGTTGCAGGAAAGCCCGGCGTAACTGGCCGCCCGACTCAGCATCTAACTCAAGGTTTTTATCCAGCATCTCCATGCCGGCGGCGGCGGCGCCGAGCGTACCGGTCACGGCAATTTTTTCCCCGGAGCGGGCCGCGGAACGGGTGAGCATTTTCCCATTTTTCCCCTCGGCACTGCCCAGCACGGTAACCGTAATCGATACCAGAGGTGCCCGGCAGGTGTCGCCGCCAACGATGGCGACCCCGAAGCGCTGCGCCAGCTCAATCATCCCCTGGTAGAGCGCCCTGGCGTCATCCACCTCCGTATCCGGCGGCAGCGCCAGCGAGACCACCGCGTACATCGGCAGGCCGCCCATGGCGGCAATGTCGCTCAGGTTCACCGCCAGCGATTTCCAGCCGAGTTCGTGCCAGGACGTGGTTTCCAGCCGGAAATGGACATCCTGAAAAAGCGAGTCGGTGGTTACCAGCTGGGTGCCGGCATCGCCTTTCCAGGCGGCGGCGTCATCCCCAATGCCGATTATAAGTTTCCGGTATGACGCCGCGCTTTTATCCTGCGAATCAGAAATCATTCTGGCCAGGAGGTCAATCAGGCCGAACTCCCCCAGCGCCGATACTTTCATAGCTTAACGATTATAGCACGCTGAGCGTATGGGGATAAAGCAGAGGGTGTTGCGGAACTCTAAGAACTGCTTCCACAAGGCGGGTCATAATGAATGTTGACAAAGACCCGCTGGCATCATATTGTGATGCTCGACTAGGTGGTATACCACGCTGGTTAATAGGTAAATGGGAGGATATTAACATGCGTGTACCCGAGGAAGTATTACAATGTGTCTGTTTTCTATGTGTCCAAGATAGAGGTGTATATCGTTACGGCGGAACAGGATTCTTTGTTTCCGTTCCATCAGAAAAGCATTCAGGAAGTTCATATGTCTATATCGTAACAGCGAAGCATTGTATAGAAAAAGCGAAGCAATATGGCAATCTATACCTGAGGCTAAACAAATTAAATGGCAAAGCTGAGACTGTCGAAGTGAAAGGTGAATGGTTATATTCAGAAAATGAAGGCTCCGATGTTGCTGTTTTACCTATTTCCTCACTTAGACATATCTTTCAATATAAGTATATCGGCAGAGATACGTTTGTAACTAACGAAGTAATCAAGAAAGAGGGGATTGGGATTGGTGACGATTTAGTGATTACAGGATTGTTCACAGAACATTATGGTAATCAGCAAAATTTACCTATCGTACGTTCAGGTATTATTGCTGCTATGCCTACCGAACCATTAGAAGATACAAATACGGGACTGGAATATTACGCATATCTAGCCGAGGTTCGGTCAATTGGGGGACTAAGTGGGTCTCCAGTCTTTGTCTTTTTAGGCCCTGCCAGAACTTACCAGAAAAAAATCACATTATCTCAAAAAGTATACTTATTAGGTTTGGTTCGTGGTCATTGGGATATAAAACATCATAGTCAACCTTTAGACTTTGTGATGGACGAACTACAAGAGGTGAATATGGGGATTGCTGTTATCACACCATTTCAGGACGCCTTAGAAATAATTGATAGTGAGCAACTCGTGAAAGCAAGAAGACACGCTGATAAGGAACAAGCTAAATCTAAAGCGCCAACGGAAGATGCATAGTATGTTAAATTACGCCGTAGCATATACGCACTGCCTAATATAAAACTCTTACTCACTCATCTTTTGTGGGCACGATTTTCACCTCCCCCCACACCCCCAGCTTATCGTCCTTGATGATGACCACCCCCCTCAGCTGCCCGATACCTTGAGCAAACTCAATGCCCTTCTCTATATCGGCCACGTCGCTGACCCGGTTGCCGATGGCGGTCGCCGCCGCGTCGGCCAGCGTGGCGGATTCGGCGAGCACAATCACCGCGTCCGCCCGGCCAAAACTGAGCGAATGCCCCACCGTTCCCGAGGAGGTGCAGATGCCCAGCGGCGTGTCCTCCGGCTCTATCTGAAGCCCGAGCTTGCCGGTCAGCGGGGAATTGCCGGCAAAGACACCGATTGTTCTCTGGCGCAGGCTCTTCAAATAAATGTCGCCGCCGTTTTCCACAATGATTTCCGGAGAGAATTCAAGCAGCTCCCTGCCGACAAACCCGGCAATAGCGCCCGCCACCGCCGCCATCGGGCCGACGCCACACCGGCGGGCAGCCTCGGCCATATCGCGGACGATTTTCGGCGCATCTTTCTCAATCTCGAGTGGCTCGAGAGAGGTCAAAAAATCAGGGTGGCGGGCAATGTACCTCTCCAGACTGTCACGGTACTTCAGCACCATTCTATGTGCTTTGCGCCGCAGGTTGCTCGTGGCGCGCAGGTACAGGTCCGTCTCCTTTACCACGACGTTGCAGACAACCAGGTCATCGCCTTTTACCCAGTGGCGGTAGGTACGCGGCTGATACATCTGACTAAAAGTGAACTTCCATGGCCCGTGGCGGACAGGTCTTGATGCACAGTCCACAAGCCACGCATTTTTCATCGTCGAACCTGACCTGTCTCGTTTTCGAGTCAACTACAAAGGCGCCGGGAGGACAGATGGTGACGCAGGCGCCGCAGTGAGTGCAGCGCGCCTCATTCCGGGTGACGTCCTGGCTTAGCGACTGAATTTTCACCCCGGCCTTGAGCAGGAATTTAACACCTTTATCATATTCGTCCTGCTCGCCCTTCAGTTGCAGCACCAGCAGCCCCTCCTCCTCCGGTTCGGCAGTGATGGACGCCCTTAGAATATTGAATTCAAGGTTAAAATCCTTGACCAGATGGTAGATGACCGGTTGCTCCACCAATCGTCTTGGGAAGTGCAGAACCACTCTTTTTGTAACTGCCATTGTCATTACCTCCAGTTAATATCCACAGTTATTTATTGCTTCAAATATGGAGTCAAATCTCCAGCGGGCGTTCCGGCAATGGTTTGAAAGCAATGTCGGACTCAACACCCGGCAGCGGTGCCACTGCCTCGGTGAGCAGGAACTCGCCGCGTTTTATCCAGTCCTTCAGAATATCAGCGATTTCCACCGCCCGGGAGTAGCTGGACAGAGAGCTGGTGGGCATATTCTTGCCCTGCAGCTTTACCGTGCCGCTCTTCAACTGAGCGTAGTTTACCTCCCCGACGATGTCCGGCTTCTGGTTGGGATAGGCATCCGAATAGTCAATCACCGCAGCATATATTTCCTCATCGGTGACGGCCGTGCTGCGGAGGATTTCCTCATCCAGGATGGGGATGGGCACGCCGACCCCCACGGTCAGAGTAACGCCGTAGCCGTACATACTCGTTCCCACCAGCCAGCGGGGGCTCATCTGCTTCAGGTCGCCGATTACAGCCAGCGTCCCGGCACTCCTTTTGGGCACACCCGCTTCGGTGCGAAGCACATTCGGGTTATGCTGGGTCCCCTGCCAGGCCACATACCCGATGCCTCCACCCAGGAAAATCCTGGTGCCAATGCCGATGGTCCGGTAGTGCGGGTCATTGAGCAGTGGCGATAGCTGTCCGGCACTGCAGTAGTTGGCATTGCCCAGGCGCGGCTTGAGCACCCCCATGTAGGTATAGATGGTCTTGTCGGATAGATTTACAGCGACGTTGTAGTTCTGGTAGGCATTGCGGATATTGAACAGCACCGCTTCGTTGAGGTCCTTGATATTGAGCCATGTCTCCAGCCGCTTCCTCGGGTAACAATCGGTGCCGTAGGCGGTCGCCATCATCCGGATATCCTTGCCCGCCACCAGCTCCTCGATGACATGACCGCCGCCGTAATTGAAATCGCCGGGATGCACCCGGTTTCTGGGGTCATCGTCGGGCAGGGCATTTGCCCCGAAGAACACGTCCGCCGCCGCCAGGCCGGGATAAGCGAGGACATCATTGAGGTAAACGCGCCCGCCACCCAGCTTGATTCTCGGTTTGCTGTGACCGATATTGAAATAGATACCGGATGAGCACATCGGGCCGAAAGTGCCCGTGGTCACCACATCGACATGTTGAGCGGCGTCCTTTACGCCTTTTTCTTTGACCAGGTCAATGACTTCTTCAGCATTGACGACTACGGCCTTGCCCTGCCGTATCTTTTCGTTGATTTCCGCTATTGTCTTCATCATGCGTCACTCTCCAGGACATAATTTCACCAGCCATTTGCCCTTGCGGGCAACGCATGATACATATATTCATCACCACACTAACAAAGCCGCGCTTCATCCTTCTCCCACCGTAAAACGATGTAAATTGTATTATATAGTTTAGAGCTGAATTAGTCAAAGGAGAACATTTTTCGCTTCTCGCCTTCTCATCCCATACAAAAATTGATATAATTATAGCATGCGCTATGCCATCATCGCTGATATCCACGCCAACCTGGCCGCCTTCAACGCCGTGCTTGATGATATGGAGCAGCGGGGAGGAGTGGAGGAAATATGGTGTCTGGGCGATATCGTCGGCTACGGGCCTGACCCCCACGAGTGCATTGAGCGACTGCAAGGGTACAACCATGTCTGCGTGGCCGGAAACCATGACTGGGCCGCCAGCGGCAAGATAAGTACCGCCGAGTTCAATCCCGATGCCGCGCTGGCCTGCCAGTGGGCGACCCGGCAGCTAAGTCAGGCAGATATTCAGTACCTGGAGAGCCTGCCCCTGGCCATCGATAAAGATATATTCACGCTGGTACACGGCAGCCCGAGAGACCCGATATGGGAATACGTCATATCAACCGGCATTGCCCGGGAGAACTTCAGTTTTTTCCAGTCGCCCTACTGCCTGCTCGGTCATTCCCACGTCCCACTCGTCTTCAAAGAAGAAGATGGCTCCTGTACGTTCAGTCGGCTGGCGGTCAATATCGGGCTTGCCCTGGGCGAAAGCCGGCTGATTATCAATCCGGGAGGGGTGGGGCAACCGCGTGACGGAGACCCGCGTGCCAGCTACGTTATATACGACAGCGACACCAGAATAGTAAGACTCTACCGCATACCCTACGACGTTGCGGCCACACAGGACAAAATGATGGCAAAAGGCCTGCCCGTACGGCTGGCAGTACGACTGCAACAGGGTATGTAGGCCATTTTCTAACACAGCCTAGATAAGGAGGGTAAAATGACCGTAACCGAGCAGGTAGCCAGATTTGTGGTCGATACAGACCTCAATGACATCCCTGAGAGAACAGTGCAGTACGCCAAGGAACTGGCGCTGAGCAATCTGGGCTCAATGATATGGGGCTCAACACTTCCGGCGGGCAAAATTGTCACCAAATTTGTGCGGGATATTGGCGGGACGCCTGAGGCTGGAGTCATCGGCGGCGGATACAAGACCTCGCTGCCCAATGCCGCCCTGGCCAATGGCAACTTTGCCCACTCCTCGGAGTGGGAAGGTGACAGCCGCCCCGAGATGGTCGGCGTTATGACGGTATTCCCGGTAGTCTTTCCGGTGGCCGAAAAGGCAGGTGCCTCCGGGAAAGAGTTGCTGGCGGCGGCCATTATCGCCCATGAGGTGCAGTCGCGAATCGGCCTCGCCTGTCTGCCGTCTACCAACCGGGGCTTTTTCGCCGTGCCCGTTTTCGGCAACTTCGGCGCGGCAGTGGCCACCGCCAAACTGTTGAAATTGAACGCGGCACAGGTACTCAACGCCTTTGGCCTGGTCACCTCGCAGGCGGCAGGCACGTTACGGCACCACTCGACCATGACCCACTTCGTTGAGACCGGCTTTGCCTGTCGGAACGGTGTTACCGCCTCCCTGCTGGCCGGAGCGGGCATCAACGCCGATATGAACATCCTGGAAGACACCGGCCCTGGCCTCGGCTTTGGCAGCGCCGTTGCCGGCAAGGGGGACTACGTTATCGGCAAAGTAACCGAAGGGCTGGGCCAGGAGTTCCGTTTCAACCTCCTTGACACCAAGAACTTCCCCTGCCACTCTCTCCTGCAGCGTCCTCTCGAGGCGGCACTCCACCTGGTCAAAGAGTACCGCATTGCCTACAACGATGTGGTGAGCGTCGAGGTTGAAATGAGCCCGGGCGCAGTGCACGAGCTCGACCTGCTCGAACCTCCAGACGGCGAACACACCAGGGTCAGCCTTCAGCACGGCATGGCCGGTGTCCTGCTGGAAAATCGCGCTGACCGCCGCATCTTCACCGAAGAGAAGCTTGGTGACCCCAAATTCAAGGAGGCCCGGCGGAAAGTCAAGCTCACTCCACGACCGGACTGGACGGCAGCGTGGCCAGAGGGCTTTGACATCGTAACCATCAAGCTGAAGAACGGGCAGGAACACAGCGTGAAATGGGAGGCCTGGCGCGGATGCCACAAAACGCCCATGACCACCGACGAGCTGATTGCCAAATATAAAGATGCCACCAGCGAAGTTCTTTCCTCAGCAAAGGCTGACCGCTCTATAGAACTGGTGCTTAACCTGGATAACCTCAAAGACATATCTGAACTGGCGGAGATAATCAACTTCCCTTGACAAAGTGGCACAGGCGGTTTAGCATTTTATTGAGGTCGTGCTAGACGGGGAGCTAGCGGTGCCCTGAACCTGCAATCCGCTACAGCAGGGTTGAATTCCAGCTTGAGGCTCTTGTCTGGTAGGACTACTCTGGTCAAGTGGTGTTGAAGGCTGGGTCTTGCGCGGCGGAAGGCTATGAATCCCGTCAGGTCCGAGAGGAAGCAGCGGTAAATAGTATTTTCCGGGTGTCGCAGGGTTGCCTGGCTGGAGCTGGCTGGCTTGAGCAAGCTATTGGTCAGAGTCGAGGGCAGGTGCACGGCCTCACTATTTTCAGGAGCAATATACAGGCGGGTGCCATTTGGAAGAGGAATCGCTGCTGGCCGAAACCAAACAATTGCTGCGCCGTTTTAATTTAAGGGCAAGGAAACGGCTGGGGCAGCGTTTTCTCATCGATGGTGACGTACTGCAGCGGATACTCTCCGCGGCCGAACTCACCGCCGATGATATCGTTCTGGAGGTCGGGCCGGGGCTGGGAATCCTGACCAGAGAGCTTGCCCGGAGGGCGCGGCGGGTCATCGCTATCGAGCTCGACGATAAACTGGCTAACTTTCTGAAACAAGAACTGGTTTCTTTTCCCAACGTTATGATCATCAACGAGGACATCCTCAAAATTGATCCGGCGACTCTATTAGCTGGGTCAGAGCGGTACAAGGTGGTGGCCAACCTTCCCTACTACATCACCTCCCCGGTCCTGCGCCACTTCCTGGAAGCAACGCAAAAGCCGAATTTGATGGTGGTGATGGTTCAGAAAGAGGTGGCCGAGGTCATTGTTGCCGGACCGGGAAAAAGGAGCCTGCTCAGCATCAGCGTGCAGTTTTACGGTCGGCCCACCATCATCGGCAAGGTACCGGCGAGCGCATTTTACCCGGCTCCAGAGGTCGATTCCGCCATACTGCGCATTGACCTGTATCCCAAACCGGCGGTGGCGGTGGATGATGTCGAGGGCTTCTTTGGCACGGTCAGGGCAGGCTTCGCCAGCCCCCGCAAACAACTCGCCAACTCACTGGCGCAGGGACTGGGTTGGCCCAAGGCCGATGTACTCAGCGTGCTGGGGGAAGCCGGCATAGCGCCACAGCGTCGAGCCGAGACTTTAACCCTTGAGGAATGGGCGCAACTGCGGCAGGCATACGCGCAATGGCAGAAGAAGAAGGTGTTATGCTGACCATTCTGGCGCCGGCCAAGCTGAATTTAACCCTCGAGGTGCTCGCCAGACGCCCGGATGGCTATCACGAAATCAGGAGCGTCATCCAGACCATTAGCCTCTGCGACCGACTCACCTTTCGAGCCAGGCCGTCGGTGGGTATCAGGACAGACTCGCCGCAATGGTCAGCGGAGAAAAGCCTTGTCTCACGGACGGTGAACCTGGTGCGGGAGACGACAGGCGTTACCAGAGGAATCGCTATTGACGTAGAGAACCGTATTCCCCTGATTTCAGGACTGGGGGGTGACAGCAGCGCGGCGGCTGCCACGCTGCGCGGCCTGAACGAATCCTGGGAGCTTAACCTGCCGGAGGCAAGGCTGCTTGAACTTGCGGCGCAGCTTGGCTCGGATGTGCCCTTTTTCCTCCACGGCGGCACGGCAATGATGACGGGAAGAGGCGAGGTGGTAACGCCGCTCCCTTCTTTACCCCGCCACTGGGTTGTTCTGGTCATGCCCGATGTGCCCCGCCTCCCCGGCAAAACGGCCAAACTTTACGCCAGCCTCAATACGAGTCACTTCACCGATGGGCGTATCACAGAGCAACTGGTGAAAGAACTGAAGAAGGGAAAGGAGCCATCAACGCTTTTCAATACCTTTGAGAACGTCACCTTTGCCCGTGGGTCAGAGTTAAAGGTCTACCGCGACCATATCCGCAAGCTCGGTGCGCCCCACGTCCACCTGGCCGGCTCCGGCCCGGCGCTCTTCACCCTTCTCAAAGACAAAGCCGAAGCCGAAGAACTGCTCACCCGCTGTAAACAGCAGAACATGGAGACATACCTGGTGGAGACGCTGGCCTCGGATTATTCCCCCACCGGATAGATATACGCCGAAGTCTGGTTGTAAGGCTCCGGGCTCCAGCCGATTGACTGTTTCCCCGCCGTATCAAGGTACCAGTAGCGCCTGCCCTCGTATATCCAAGAGTTGCCGTACATCGTATATTCCGGGGGCATGTTGATGCCCAGCCCGATGTGGTCAAACTCCTCGAAGAGGATCATTGCCACGTCGTAACCCATCTCGTCCAGGATTGCAGCTAGCAAAATCGAAGTATCCTCACAGTCGCCCTCACGTTCAAAGAGTGTCTCGACCGGGTAGCGGGGATATTCATCCTGCGCCGAGGTAACATTATCCCCGATATAGGTGAAGCTCTGGACAAAGACCAGTGCGAACTCAGCTTTTTCGCGGTCATCGAATCCCTCAGATGCGGCTACTCCATCAAGATAACCGGCAACTGCATCGATGGTGGCGTCATCATTAGAGTCCGACGCCATAGAAACGTATTCCGCGAAATAGTGGTAAGAATGACCGTAATAGTAGTTCACCCATAATGGCCTTGGCCTTTCCTTGTAATGGAGGTACTCCAGCATGGGTATGGAAAGGGTCAGATCGTGCTCTTTGTCCTGGTACTTAAACTGCCGGTGCACGGTCAACACTGTGTTCTCCATCTTGCTAACCTGCATCTGCGCCGATAACGCCCAGCCGAAAAGAGCCAGCACCAGTACCAGCAATCCGAAGAAAATATAAGAAGGTTTCTTTTTTTCCATTGCTTACCTTTCTTCACCTGCGAGCCAGTTTCTGACCAGGGCCTCCTCATCACATTTGGTTACAACTTCACCTTCCAGCCTGGCTTCAAGCAGCCGATCCAGCCTATCTCTAATTTCCGGCCCCTGAGCTACCCCCAATCTTTTTAAATCTTCGCCACTGAGGACGGGCCTGATGTATCTCAGCTTTTCCAGAAATTCAGTGAGGTGCGGCACCGCCGGCGGCACCTCCCCGGCAATCACGTTGGCCACCACCGCTTCCGTGGCATAATCAATGAGCAGCGTGTAAACCTGGCCCGCTGTTATCTGCGTAGCTGCCAGCCGCCCCAGGTTATCCTTCAGGCCAATTGCGTCATGCACTATTCGCGTGGTTGATTTGCGCAATCTCAGGAGCGTAACAATCTCTTCAACGTCATCAGGGCCCATGCGGTAGACCAGCAGGGCAAGGTAGAGCCCGAGCGAGGGAATGCCGGGCGAATTCCACTGGCGTGCCTGCTCGTATTTGGTCGATAGCCAGCCATCTGCCTTCAATTTCGGGTGCAGTTGCCTCAGCACGCCGAACTCACCAGCGCGGCACAGCGCTTTTTCCGGGTATTCTTCTTTATAGATTAGCTCCAGCTCGTGGCGTATGCGGTCGCCGCTCACCTTTTTCAGGTAGCCGGCATCACGCTTCACCAGCTCCAGCGTCCGCGGCTCCAACTGG
>SDBT01017781.1_pt1 | contig 11209 bp, 12 predicted proteins | sample 2277101 | NCBI WGS metagenome assembly SDBT01 (sample SAMN10404973, study PRJNA504765) | marine sediment metagenome | isolation source: marine sediment core GS10_PC15, 103 cmbsf | place: Arctic Ocean: Southern Knipovich Ridge | collected 2010 | reverse complement strand
ACATATGAACGTGTAGAAACCTCGCAAGGGGAAACCGAAGCCCCGGCTGAAGAGGCCTCTGACGATTCAAATACCTTCTCCGACATTGCCTCGCACGACGAGAATGCAGATTCGGTGGGAGACATGCTTGGCGGCCAGCAAGGAGAAGTGGTTTACGATCAAAAACCTGAAGTCCGCTACGCACCTGGAGAGGAGAGGCCAGATGAAGGAAGAGAAGAAAAGCCAAGCGAAGACGAGCCGGCCGAAGAACTCAAACCGGCCGAAAAGCTTGTCGAAGAGCCTGCCGAGGCGGCAAAACCTGCCGAGATTGCCCAAGCAAAGCCTGCCGAAATCCCCACCCCCCAGCCGGTTCCAGAGGCTCCAGTGGTGGATCTGGTGGCTATTCGGGCACAGACCTTAACCGAGCTCGAGTCCGCTTATCAACTTGGCGAAGAAGACAAAGAACTTTTGCAGACCAGTCCGGAACTTGCCCTTCCGAAACTGGCCGCACAATTGCACGTTCGGATGTTTGAAAACATTTGGGGCGCTGTTACATCCAAGCTTCCCCAAGTCATTCAAATCCTCCAACAGTCAGGCCAGACGCAGGATTCTGCCAAGGTAGAATTCTACAAGGCTTGGCCACAACTTGCAGACGCAAAATACAACGACGTTGTTGGAAGGGTTGCTTCCGTATATCGGCAAGTCAATCCCGAAGCTTCGCTCGAAGAGGCTATAAAAGCCACAGGTATGCAGGCTTCTGTTATGTTGGGGTTTTCGCTTGAGAAAGAACCCCCAAAACAAGAGCCCACTCCGCGTCCCGCGCCTCCACACACTCCGGCCGGACGCCGTGGAAACGATACCATGCCTACGCAAGAACTGAACGAATTCGCGGCTCTGGCCGCACACGATGAATTTGAGGAGAATTAAAAATGGCTCAAACTTTTGCGGGACTTCGCGGAACTGGCAACTGGGCCACCGGCGAACGTCCCAAGAACTTTCGCGAACTCATTCTCTGGGCCAACCCGAATGGACAAGCGCCGCTTTTGGCCTTGATGGCCAGGATGAAAAAAGAATCAACCGACGATCCGGAATTCAGCTGGTTTGAGGAAACGAACCATGCAACGAGGGTGAAGACCAACGCCGACGGTTACACCTCCTCGGTCAACACCGTTACACTGACGGCCAAGGATCTGGAAGCCACCGATCCTATCAGCGGAGGTCTTCAACTGGTGGAAGGGGACATTCTTCTGATCGAGGAGGGGGCAGAAGATGCCACGTACTCCTCCGGCTACGAAGAAGCCGTCGTTTCTTCCGTTACGAGCGACACCGTGCTCGTACTCAAACGCGGGATTGCCGGCAGCACGAAGGCCGCGATCTCTTCCGCCGCAACCTGGATGACCAAGATCGGAAACGTGTTTGCCGAGGGCGCCGATGCTCCCGACGTGGTGAACCGAAACCCGACCAAGGTTACCAACTTCACCCAAATCTTCCGAACCGCAATGGGCCAGACGGAAACGGCGAAGGCCACGCGGACGAGAACCGGAAACTCATGGGAGAATGATAAAAAGAGAAAGTCGTTTGACCACTCCGTGGCCATGGAAATGGCTTTCCTGTTCGGAAGGAAGTCGGAAGACACTTCCGGAACCTATCCCAAGCGTTACACCGGCGGGTTGAGGTATTTCATCACCACTAACTCGACGGTTTTCACAACGTCTCCGACCGAGAATACGCTTCTCAACGCTCTCTATCGGGTCTTCGACTACACGGTCGGTTCGGCCGGTAACGAGCGCCTGGTTCTCTGTGGAAACGGGTTTCTGAATGAAGTGAACAAGCTGGCTCGAAACTCTTCCTCGACCCGAATCAATTTTACTGGGACGTTGAAGATGTACGGGATGGAGCTTCAAAAATGGGTCACGCCGCAGGGAACGTTCGGCCTGAAAACCCATCCGCTGATGAATCTCCATGGAAGGTATTCCTACTCCGCTTTCATCATCGACCCCACGGCTATGGTGTATCGGCCTCTTCGGGATACGAAGTTCAGAGACAACATCCAGGGAAACAGCTCGGATACGAGAAAGGCCGAGTGGATCACGGAGACTGGCTTTGAGCTTCAACACCAGAAAACGTGCGGATACATCGGGAACTTTATCATTTAGTTTCCGTTTGGCCTTGATGGGGAGTCTGGTGGTCTCCCCTCTTTTTCGGGGCGGTTAGAAGTCATATGACCGCCCGAAAAGAATTTACAGGAGAGAAAAATGCCTACCGAAAGCGAATATGCGGATGGGAAGAAGTTTCCAAGAATTAAGTTTCTTCTGGACTCTGACGGGGACAAAATTCTCGACGACCAAGAACCGGCGATCATCAGCTTGACTGATAGCACCGGCGGAACCGCGGGCTCGGACACCTTGGCTGCGCTCGTGAATCTGGCAGCCTTGACCGATTCCACGACCGGGACGCCGAATGACGTGTTGGCGGCTCTCACACAGCTAGCCACTTTGGCGGACAACTCCGGAGGTGCTGCGGGATCGACCATTATCGCAACGTTGGGAAGGGTTTTGCACACTCACTTTGTGAGTGATATGTCAAAGTTCACAGTCAATGATGTAATCACAGATTACAAACCCGGCTTTGCTGGTCGGTTTCTGGCTTTGGATTGGATTACCGGAGTAATCCCGGCCTCGACAGCCTCCAAGGATGCCACATTGGTTGGACATATAGAGTCAACCATTGTTACCGATTCGGCCTTGGCCCTCACGACGGCAGGTTGCGACACGATAGGTAAGGTAGTTTATGGAGCGGTGCATTCAGCCGCAATGGAATTCACCGCAGCCGAGACGATTTCGGTTCTTTGTACTGTTTCCGCCGCCGATTTTGTTGAGGGTGAGGGAACAATCGTTCTTGCCCTTCAAAACGACGACATGATGGACGCGATTGCTACGCTGGTGGCGGAGCAGGCCAAGCAAATCACTTGGAACGCTTCCAACCGCAATTCTATCGCAACTATCGCAAGGGAACTCGCCCTACAAAAAACCCTCAACACCGTTCTGACCGGCTCTTTGTCCAGCCTGTCTGACAAGATCCAAGAGATCATTGTCGCCCTTCGCAACCTCAACCTGATTGACACCTAGGAGGTACTTCGATGCCGGATTATAAAGTTCCGAAACCGAAGAAGGAGAAGGATCTTCCGACGACTGGCCCGTACTCTTACGAGCTTCAAGTTCGTATGCCGGTCAATGCTGCGATTTTGAAGGGTCTTTCGGTTGGCGTTGAAGCCGAGGTAAAAATGATCGGCAAAGTCGTCGAGATTGAGATGCGTGAGAGCGAATCTGGTCGCGGTCGAAACGAGCTCACAATCCTCCCAACCACCATCAGCGTGTATCCTGAAAATGAGTTCTCGAAACTTGCAAAGGATGATGGCGAAGACTAGAGCGCAGGCACATCAGGGCCGAGACCTCGACGTCTGCGTCGCAATTCCGAGCTTGGAAGATTGGAAAGCCAAGTTCGGAATCTCTCTGGCCGGAATTGTTGCAGTTTTCTCAATGCAAATTGGGGCGGCGAGAAGTCAGAACCTTCGTTTGTTCACGAAGCAAGGGAGTATTTTACCCAAAATGCGCCATGAATTGGTGGATTATGCCATGAAGGACGGGTGCTCCCATTTGTTTTTCGTAGACAGCGATATGGAATTCCCCACAAACACGCTGAGAAATCTTCTTACAAGAGAAAAGAAGGTTATTGCGGCAAACTGTGCGATCAAGCTTTTTCCCTCTGCCCCGACCGCACGAGTCTTTGACCCAAACAACGACCGGGGGAAGCTTCTTTTCACTCGAGAGAACAGCCACGGGGTTCAGCAGGTTTGGAGAATCGGAACCGGAGTAATGTTGCTTGATCTCCAGGCCTTAGCTTTTCTACCCCCTCCCTGGTTCCAAGTCACTTGGCGAGAAGACGCAAAGACTTACGAAGGAGAAGACTGGAACTTTTGCAGAAGCCTGGAGGAGCATAACGTTCCAATCTTCATCGACCACGACGTTTCAAAGACTATCGGACATTTGGGGGAAATGAGATATGATTACTCTCTTGTCGAGCCCGAAGTCGAAGAGGTGGAATCAATCCCACAAAAGCTGACCATGGCCACAGAGCCGCAGGAGACAGGCAATGGGACTTGAAACAGGCGTTACAGAGCTTGAGGATCTGGTTGTAACAAATCCAGTCTTTAATGATGCGAGAAGCGAAGGTGACGATCATTTGAGACTTATCAAAGTCGCGGTCAAAACGTTATTGACTTCGATTGGAATGAAGAACACGCCTGGAAATAAGGCTATTTCCAGCGGTTCGATTACGCCGGATTATGCGATTCATGGACTTACGCCGGAAACCGGAACAACCGACGATCTCACGACAATTGTAACGACGAATCTGGCAATTGGGAGAATTCTGGCTCTCTATGCTCCGGACGCCGGAGATACGATTACGGTAAAGGACAATGCCTCGCCCGGGGCGGGGGAGATTGCGCTGGCGAACGGGGAAGATTGTGCCCTGGTCGCCAATACCGGGGACTGGATTCTTTTATTCCGTCTGAGCACGTATTGGATTGAAGTTCTTCGCTCGGTGGATTCTACAGCCTCGCAACGCGGTTACGCGACAGCAGTGCAGATTACGAAGCTGGATGCGATGGACGCAAACGCTACGGATGATCAAACTGGGGCCGAGATCAAGACAGCCTATGAGGCTGAGGCAAATGCTTTTACCGATGCGCAATTTACGAAGTTGGCGGCGATTGAAAGCGGGGCTACAGCGGATCAAACCGGGGCGGAGATTAAGACGGCTTACGAGGCCGAGGTCAGCGCTTTCACCGACGCTCAATTTACGAAACTCGCCGGAATCGAGGCGTTGGCCAAGGATGATCAAACAGCCGTAAATATAAGAGCCCTTGGTTTCTTCGATATCACAAACGATGGGGCAGGGAGTGGATTAGACGCAGACAAGCTAGACGGAGACGAGGGGGCGCTTTTTGCCAAGCTGGCAAGTCCGACTTTCACAGGAACGCCCTTGGCTCCGACCGCGATCTCCAGTGACGTAAGCACGAAGATTGCTACCACACAACACGTTACGGACAAGATTTCAAGCGGTGGAGGGGCTGGAAGCGGAATCAATGCGGACTTGCTGGACAGCCAACAGGGAGCTTTTTATCAAAACGCTGGAAATCTGAATGCTGGGACGATTGCGGCGGGAAGGTTGGTAGCCGCGGACATTCTAACTTTGATGCTCACAGTCGACGGAGTCGGGAGCGGACTGGACGCCGATTTGCTCGATGGCGAGACCGGAGGTTATTATCAGAATGCTTCGAACTTGAATACAGGGACGATTCCGTCTGGAAGACTGTCCGCGGCAGATTTGTTGACTTTAATTAAAACCGTTGATGGTGCTGGCAGTGGGCTTGATGCTGATCTTCTCGACGCACAGTCTCAGTCCTATTACAGAAATGCCTCGAATCTGAATGCGGGAACGGTTCCAGCGGCACGTTTGTCCGCAGCCGACCTTTTAACACTGATTAAAACCGTGGACGGTTCTGGTAGTGGACTAGACGCCGACTTGCTCGACGGTCAGTCCTTCGACACGCCAGGAGCTATAGGGGGCACTACGCCCGGAAGTGGGGTATTCACAACCCTACAGGCCAACGACGAAGTCACTATCACAGACGCGACTCTGGCGGTTCTCAATCTCCGAGCCACGGGCGGGGCAGCAGACGAAGAGCGCTGGCGGCTTTTGGCTTCGACGACTCGGTTAGTATTGCAAGCCAACTCGGACGATGGTCTGTCGCAGGCCAATATTCTACTCGTAGACAGGACAGGTATTAGCATTGACCAGGTTTTATTTCCCCAGCATCTTACAGTTGCCGGCCCAGATGGTTTTAACTCTGCGGGAGAAACCGCTGCGTTAGTACTCGGCGCCACGATCAATGATGGTACTGGGATTGTTGACAAGCATTCGACGGGTTTGATTTTGGGAGTGTTTAAAGGTGGCAGTTCAGGATCATTACCAGGTTCTTCTTCTTTCGATGCGCTACAAATTGCCATTACTTCAGGCGATATTTCGATTTTTTCCACCACCGAATCTTCCGGCGTTTTAACCGGAAGCTTTCAGACTCTGGGTGGGATGGGAGTGGTGAAAAAGCTATACGTTGGCGGGGATGTCAGTATTGGCGGAGCAATGGTTGGGGCAAATTGGCCTAGTTTTTTTGTTCATAGAAATGGTGTTCAACAGGACAATATAACAAGTATAGATCAAGTCGAATACACGGATGACTCGGCAGGTGAGGGCTTTGATACAGGAGGCGATTACAACACTTCAACATTTAGATTTACGCCCACCCAGGCTGGAAAATACCTACTTACTGCGAGTATACACTGGACCGCTATTTCAACCGGAGATAGGCTTGGCCTATATCTCCGCAAAAACGGCGCTAATGTCGCAATAAACAATCATACAGTAAACAGTGCGAGTGAGTACTGCTCTTTGGTTACTGTAATACTAGACGCAAATGGGTCAGGTGATTACTTCGAGGTTTTTGCTGACAATTTGGGCCGAAATACTAGCAATATCTTGGGAGTCACCACAGATACTTATTTTTGCGGCTCGCGGATAGCATAATCATTCATTTATCAGCCTACGAAAGAAAAAATGGAAAAAGGATTAGAACGAACCCTCGGCCGGATGGAAGCTTCCTTAACCTCCATCCAGCGCGATCTAACCCTCTTGCGCACGGAGCACAGAGAGTGGTTATCCAATCACGACCGTCGTCTGGGGAAGGTAGAAGTAAAAGTCTTCACAACCCGCGCGGCCGGGGCCTTGCTTGCCACAGCTCTTGCCATAGTTGTCTCGGTTAAGAAGTTTTTCTAGAGGGGAGGTTGAAATGACTATTATAATTGGACTATGGATGTCCGCGTTTCTCCCGTTTGCGATTCCCTTTATCACTACAGATCTTGGTCTTTGGGAAGCAGAATGTACGAAGCGTAATGGAAGATTAGAAACTTTTCCAAAGGATCTGTTTCTTGGTCCAAACAATTCGATTCAAGTGATGGTAGGTGTCTGTCTCAGAGAAACAACAATTCCAACTTAAGGAGCTTGCTATGAAGGGTTACAGAACTCTCATCTTCAACGCCGCAGCAATTCTCGCCGTTATCGGCGCGCACTATGGATTTGACCTTCCGCCCACTGTCTGGGAAGCCGCGGTCCTTGCGGTCGTAAACGTTGCCTTGCGTATGTTCACCACCACCCCTATCGGCCAGAAGTAACAACAAAGAGGCTCGGTCATGACAGGTGCAGAGGCAATTGCGTTAATCCACAACCGTCTGGGGCAAAAAGACGGCCTCGATGCTTGGATTTTGACCGAGCTTCAGAGTGCCCAAAACTCCCTCGAACTTGCAGAATGGCTTCCTTATTTTCTGCTTACGAAAGCCGCAGGAGCCACTGTTGCGGACGCCCAGACGGTCGTAACCCCGACGGGCTATTTGAGAGTTTATGAAAACGCAGGACTCTGGCTCGTCAACGGAACAAAGAACGTTAGGCTGATTAAAGAAGATTACGACGTTCTTTTCAAGAAATTCGGCACAACGGATACAGAGGTTCCGGAGAATTATGCGGAAGTCGGAACTACAATTTACGTCTTCCCTGTCCCGGACGCCGCTTACGTTCTTAACTACTTCTACTACCGAAACGATCCGACAGCCGTTGCAACTGGCTCAACAAACCTCTGGCTCACAAACGCCCCAGAACCTCTGGTCGGCTTTGCCGGGGCGCAGGTTGCGACGTATCTCAGAGATAAAGAAGCTGTCCCGCTTTTTGCCCAGTCCGGGGCCGCTCACATGGCACAACTTCAGCGGGCCGATACGGCAAGAGAGGTAAACGATCGCAGTTACGAAATGGGAGGATAAGTGGGAATTCTTAACATTCTTCGAGTAGGACAATTCGGAATTGTGAAGGATGTTCCTTCTCATGAACTGCATCCCTCTGCCTGGAGCGACGGAAACAACGTCGCGTTTACGGATAAGTTGGTTAAGAAAATGCCAGGTTATACGCAAACGTATGACAGTTCGAACGGAGTAACGAGTCTCTATGGATTGTTTTTTCATCGGATTCTGCAAAAGGGCTATTGGATCGGGTGCGGGCTCACAGCGGTTCATGGATGGGAAAGCTCGGTCAATGCCAATATTACAAGGGCCTCAGGAGCTTACAACGCTACTCCCTCTCAACGTTGGACAGGAGGAAACTTCAATGGTGTTCTTGTATTAAACAATTCGGTTGATGCCCCGCAAGTTTGGAGTGCCGGAGAGTTAACAACCCCTGTTAAATTAATCGACCTTCCCAACTGGCCGGCAAACGTCACAGCAAAAGTGGTTAGGCCGTTTGGGAATTATCTTGTCGCTCTTCATATCGACAAAACAGGCGCAAGCGGAGCGAATTTCCCCGAAATGATAAAATGGTCCCATCCCGCCGATCCGGGGTCTGTGCCGACCTCTTGGGACGAGAGCGACGCTACAAAAGATGCGGGGGAATTTGTTTTAATGGAAGGAGGTGATCATCTGATCGACTGTCTCCCGATGGGAAACTTGAACATTCTTTATCGGGAGACTTCCACCTATGCCATGAGAAACGTGGGAGGGATTGTTGTTTTCGGCTTCAATAACTTGTTCAGAGAAAGCGGAATTCTTGCCGAAGACTGCGCTCGTTCCTTTATGGGGAAACATTTTGTAGTCACTCGAGATGATATCATTGTTCACGACGGCTCAACGATTACGAGCGTGGTAGACGCAAGAATGAGGAATTGGTTCTTTGGCCAACTGAGCACGACAAACTTCTACATGTCTTTTGTTCTGCCGTATTACGAGCGGAAAGAAATGTGGATATGCGCTCCGTTCGCAGGCGCGGGTCAAATAAATTCCGCTCTCGTATGGAACTGGCGTGATAACACTTGGACGGTTCGAGACCTTCCGGGGATTAGAGCCTCAATCTCCGTTCTTCCTCAAAAATTGGTTACGGCTGATAACTGGGACTCGGAGACAGCTCTTAATTGGAACTCGGACAGTGACGACTGGCAAGGGAACTCCGTTGCCCGCGAGCAGATAAGGTTCGCCATTCTCGACGCGGCCGAGCCGACGATTATCGAGGTTGACAATAACACCTTCCAAGCTTCAGGGGTAAATTACACCAGCTTTATCGAAAGAACCGGCTTCTGCACGGTAGGGTTTGACGAGACTGGGAATCCGATCAAAGACAGGGAAAAGATAAAGTACCTTCTTTCTCTCAGACCGAGGTTTAAAGCGGTCGCGGGTACGGAGATTCAAATATACGTCGGAGCTCATGAGTATGAGATTGACAATCCGACTTATAAAGACCCGGTTACTTTCACTGTCGGGACAACCAAGGCAATTAATCCGTTTGTATCTGGAAGATTCTTGGCTTTTAAGTTTCAGGAAAGCGGAGACGCTACCTGGGAACTTGAAGGTTTTGAGTTGGAACTTCAAACGCTCGGAAGATTCTAGTGACTAAGGCTTATCAAATACCCCAAAAATTGGGAATTATTCCGACTGAGGAAAAGCTGCTTCCTAAGTATCTGCTTACCGTGGCGCAGGAACTGGAAGACGCTATTAGACAGCTTCAACAAAGTTTCGAAGACCCGATTCATGTGACGCTTACGAAGAAGATCGCGGGCCAGATTACGTGGGCGGATGGAAGCAACTGGGATCCAGGGGACGGAGAAGGGCTTTATCAGACGGATGGGACGAATTGGAGGAGGTTGACGAATTGGACGGCAGCGGAGGTACTGGCGAAGTTGCTGACTGTTGATGGGACTGGTTCGGGGCTGGACGCGGATAAATTGGATGGACAGGAGGGGAGTTATTACGCCCCGGCGGCGGATTACTTAGCTCTTGCCGGCGGCCAAATGACAGGCAATATTACAATGGCTGCGGCGGAAACGGTCGACGGAAGGGATTTGTCGGTTGATGGGACGAAGTTGGATGGAATTGAGAGTGCTGCAACAGCAGATCAAACCGCAGCTGATATTCGGACGTTGGGATTCTTTGACATTACCAACGACGGAATAGGTTCAGGGCTTGATGCTGACAAATGGGATGGGGCTGAGTTCGCCTCTTACTTAGATCAAGCGGTTTTAACGTCTTCCACGGTTCAGCTCGCAAAGCTTGGAATAGGAACATCTTCTCCAGAATCTCCACTTCACGTTAGGGGAGCAATTGACGACACTCCTTCGATTTCCGGAGTTCAGTTGGGAGAAAGCGGAAACTATGCCGTAATAAACCTCTTCGGAACAAGCGGAGGCTTTATTGATTTTTCCGACAGCGCGGGAGCGGACTTTGACGCTCGGATCATTCTCAACGGCGGAATACTGATTTTTCGTACCGCAGCGACGGATAATATGCTTATTCTAACCGGCTCTGACGTGAAGATGGGGGGATTGGCAGGCTCCGGTCGTCGCTACGTAGAAGTGGACGCGAACGGGGTTTTAGCCGCTACCATTAGCGCACCTTAACCAAAGGCACAAAATGAAACTGAATTGCAAACAAGAACTTCGAGGGCCTGCGGGCGAATTGATGATGAGTGATGGTAAGGCCCTGTTACTCGGCCCAATTGTGGCGCTTCGGGCTGCGGGGGGAAACGGGAAAGAGGGGAGAGACCAAACCCTCAAGGCTTTCGATCTTGCTCTTCAGCTCCATAAAAGCGAAGAACTCACTCTAAGCGGCGAGGATCAAACATTCATTCTTGAGTGTATTGACAATGACAAAATGCTGCCGGCCTGGTTCAAAGGCTGTCTTCGCTATTTGGTCGACCCCGAAACGGTCCCGGAAGATATGAGGAAACGGTTCGATGAACTCTATGAGAGAGGATTATAATGAATCCCAGCGGACGTACTGTGCCTTTTGAGGGTGTTTTTGATGAGCGTTCTTTTAACAGTCGCTTTTCTCGCAATCGCTCTTCTAACCCAAGAGTCAATACTCCTCAAGCCTCACGCTTTACAGCACCGGCTTCGGGATTTGATCTAGGGACGGCGTTGGTAAATCCCAGACCCGCAGCTCTTGCAAAGGTCCCAGGAGAGCAATCCCCAACGCCGGCGCCTCTACCGTCGCCCATACCTCAGGTCGGACCTTCGCCGGCGCCTATGCCTCGGGACGCATCTTTGCCGGCGCGCCTACCTCAGCGCACATCTTATCCAGGA
>SDBT01017780.1_pt1 | contig 11209 bp, 9 predicted proteins | sample 2277101 | NCBI WGS metagenome assembly SDBT01 (sample SAMN10404973, study PRJNA504765) | marine sediment metagenome | isolation source: marine sediment core GS10_PC15, 103 cmbsf | place: Arctic Ocean: Southern Knipovich Ridge | collected 2010 | reverse complement strand
ATGGATGAGGAAAGACAAGAGGTCTACGAGCGCATTCCGTGGGAGACCCTGGAGAAACAGGGTGGAGATCGACAATGGCTGGTGATCGCTGTGGCCGGAGCGGTCGCCGTCGGTGCTCTCGCCTACTCCTTTACCAAGAGCCAACCAGCCCCCCCACCGACGCCCACCCCGGTCGAAGCTGCGGTGACTGATCCCCCGGTCACGACCGTCATTGCTCCGGTGACGACGTTGCAGACACCACTGGTTATGGCCGAGGCCGATCTATACGCCATCGACCCCGAGCGCATCATCGATCAGGCAAAGGCGCTCGCCGAGTGGTTCGCCGTCGAGTATTTCGCTGTGGACGGGTCTGAGCAATCCCAAGCGACTCTCGGGTCACTCATGCCGTCAGGAGTTCCTCTTCCTGAGGCTCCAGCGGGCACTCAGGTGTTTGTCGACTGGGTGGGGGTCCAGAGCGTGACGGAGACAGCACCCCTCTCCTACGACATAGCGGTCCTGGTGCGATCGCTGATGGCTCAGGGTGACGGTGGCTTCGTTCGCCAGCCCACCCGCGTTGCCACGATCGGGGTGGTCGTTGGTGACGACGGGCTCCCCAGAGTTGTTCGGCCGCCAGCAATCACGACACCCCCGGTATTGTCTCCGGTGACAATGACTCTGAATTCTCTTCCGGCGACGCTCGAGGAGCAGGTCGAGTCCGCATACGGGTTGGTGGTGGGCGGGGAGCAGCTGGAAGACGGGCTTTGGCGGGTGGTTGCGATGGTCGAAGGCGTCGACGGAGTGCGCCGTCCCACAATTATCACTGTTCCGTGAGGTCAGACCTCGAAGTGGCTCTCTAGGATCGCCGTCGCCGATGGGGCGATTGTGTCCCACGAACCGGTGGGAGTCTTGGAGATGGTCACGAAGTCTGCAGTCAGAAAGACACTCGTCACCTCGTCGATGCCAAGCAGCTTGGCCACGAAGGCTTCCTCAGGATCGGAACCCCTGACATATGTCCCCGGCCCTCCGACGGGCGACCCGACGCTGAACTTCCTTGCGTTGGGGTTGGGAGTCGGGTCTGATCTGACTGGCATGGAACGGCGAGCGTAGTCCTATGACCAAGATCATCGGCGTGGACGTGGGCGGGACCTTCACCGATGTGGTCGTGTTCGACGGCGACGTCATCACAGGAGAGAAGGTGCCGACCAGCCTCGATCAGTCGAGAGGCGTGGTCCGGGCGGTGTCAGGCGGGCCGGATGACGTGTTTCTTCACGGAACAACCGCAGCGACCAACGCACTCCTCGAGGGGAAGGGGGCGCTGGTTGCGCTGGTCACCGACGCCGGTTACGAGGACATCATCGAGATTGGCCGTCAGGATCGCCCTTCGCTCTACGACAGCAGCGTCGACCGTCCCGCCCCACTCGTGGATCGATCGCGAAGACACGGGTACGACGGAGATTGGCGAGCGCTGCTGAAGAGCGTCATCGAGTCGTCTCCCCAGGTGGTCGCGGTGGGACTCATCGAGTCCTACTCGGATCCCTCGGGTGAGCGCACTCTGACGACCGAGTTGCAGGAAGCGCTGTCGATCCCGGTCCTCGCCTCGTCGGTGGTGTCGCCCGAGTTCCGTGAATACGAGAGAATCAGCACAACGGTTCTGTCGGCGTACTTGACGCCATCAGTGGCCGACTATCTGCGCTCCCTCGACTCCCGACTCGCGATGGGCACCCGCCTGGTGATGACATCGTCGGGTGGGCTTCTTCCGTTCGCGCAGGCGCCGGAGTCTGCCGGCCGTCTGATCCTGTCGGGCCCCGCCGGTGGAGCGGTGGCCGCGGCTGCCCTGGGCCGTTATCACGGGTATGAGACAGTCCTGTCCTTCGACATGGGCGGGACCTCCACCGATGTCTGTCGGATCACCGATGGAGTGCTCGCAGTCGGGTCCGGCCATCAGGTGGCGGGACGGGTCAATCGAGTGCCGTCTGTCCCGATCCGGACCATCGGTGCCGGTGGGGGGAGCATCGGCTGGGCCGACGCCGGTGGTGCGCTTCGGGTCGGTCCCGGTTCGGCGGGTGCCATTCCCGGTCCGGCCGCCTACGGTCATGGTGGGTCGGAGCCGACTGTCACCGACGCCAACATCGTCACCGGAAATATCCCCGATGACCTGGCGATGGGTGGATCGGTCGGTCTCGATGCCGATGCTGCACGTGAGGCCCTCGAGCGTTTGGGGGACACTCTGGGTCTCTCGGTCGACGCCACGGCTGCCGGGATACTCGAGGTCGTGGACAGCAATATGGAGCACGCCCTTCGGTCTGTGTCCGTTGAGGAAGGTGCTGATCCACGGGAGGCGGTGTTGGTGGCGTTTGGTGGTGCCGGCGGTCTCCACGCCACGCGGTTGGCTCGGAGGCTCGGCATCGGGAAGGTTGCTGTTCCCCCGCTGTCCGGTGTGTTCTCCGCTTTGGGACTGCTCCTGGCGGCGCCAAGGGCCGACGCTGCGCGTACGGTGATGATGCGAGAAGGAGACGAGCGGCTTTCGGCCGAGATCCGCCGGCTGACTGCAGAGGCAACGGCTCGGTTCGCCGGTGTGTTCGGCTTCGAGCAAATGTCGACTCACGTCAGCTCTGATGTGCGGTATGCCGGTCAATCCCATGAGTTGGAGGTCGAAGCCGACGAGTTGTGGCCAATCGTGAGAGATCGTTTCGAGTCCACCCATCTTCAGATGTTTGGCTTCAACAGACCCGGTGAGGTGGTCGAGTTGGTCAACCTGCGGGTCACCGCCAACGGCGAGCCCCCGTTGTCCTGGGAGGACGTCCCCGGACCCGGCGCCGACCTCCCGCCCGTCGCTCGGGAAGACGTATGGGACCGCCAGACGCTGCCCCCCGGCTTCGTCATCGAGGGCCCGGCAACCATCACCGAGACGAACTCGGCCGTCCTGATTCAAGGAGAGGACCGTCTCGAGGTTCTCGGCGACGGCACACTGGAGATCTCCGTGACCCACCACTGATGAGTGTTTCGATCACCGAGGCCTGCGTCTACGTCTCCGATGCCCTCTCCGCGGCCGCCAACCCGGAGAAAGCCGTCGGCATGCAGGCATACATGAAGACCGACATGCCTTTCTACGGGGTGCAGAAGCCGGGGAGGACACCGATCCTTCGCAGACTGCTCAGGGAGTTCCCCCCGGAGGATCGCGATCAGTACGAGAGTCTCGCTCTGGCCCTATGGGCGCTTCCACATCGTGAGGAGAAGTATCTGGCTCAGGGTGTCGCGGTCGGTCACCAGCAATACATGGTCCCCGAGTCTCTTCCCCTCTTTCGTCGGATGATCACCGAAGGGGCCTGGTGGGACCTCGTCGATGAGACCGCCACTCACATGGTGCGGTACCTGATCATCAACCATGGCGACGAGACGTGGCTGTCTGTGGATCGCTGGCTCGATGACGACGACATGTGGTTGCGGAGGTCGGCCATCATCTGTCAGGTCGGCGCCAAAGAGGACACCGACCCCGAGCGTTTGCTCCGGTTCTGTGAGCAGCGGGCATTTGAGAAGGAGTTCTTCATCAGAAAGGCGATCGGGTGGGCACTACGTGACTACGCCAAGACCGACGCCGGTCTGGTTGCGGCTTTCGTCAATGACCACAAGGAAGAGCTGTCGGGGTTGTCGTTCCGCGAAGCGACCAGGCACATCGGCCGTCTGGTGGATCGATGATCGATCCGATCAGTCTCGAGGTCGCCCGTCACCGGTTCTCGGCGATCGCAGTGGAGATGGGCGGTGTTCTCCGACGCACCTCATTGTCGCCGAATATCAAAGAGCGGGCCGACTGCTCAGCAGCGGTCTTCACGGCCGGCGGAGAGATGTTGGCCCAAGCCGAGCACATCCCGGTGCATCTCGGCTCGATGCCGGAGTCGGTTGCAGCCTGTATCAAAGGCTTCGATCCAAAGCCCGGGATCCAGTACGCCGTGAACGATCCGTTCCACGGAGGCACCCACCTCAACGATCTCACCATCGTTGCTCCCGTGTTTGCTGCCGGACGTCACGTCGCCTGGGTGGCCAATCGGGCGCACCATGCGGACGTGGGAGGGGAGGCCCCAGGCTCGATGCCTGCCCATGCGGTGACGGTTGATCAGGAAGGCCATCGTGTTCCACCTACCGTCGCAGTTCGAGATGGAGCCTGGGTGGAGGAATTCGTCGGCCCGTTCGTCTCGGCGTCCCGGACACCGTGGGAGAGGCGAGGGGATCTCGATGCTCAGATGGGCGCCAATGCGATTGCGGTGAGACGTCTGGTCGAATTGGTGGAGACGGAGGGTCTCGACCAGCACGACGCCGTTGCTCAGTCCTTGCTCGACTATGGCGAGCGTCGAATGACTTCCGCTCTCGAGGTCTTGCCGGACGGCTCCTACGAGTTCGAGGACTTCATGGAGCATGGCACCGGCGATGTGGCCATTCGGGTCAAGGTGACCATCGACGGTGGCACGCTGACTGCCGACTTCTCCGGGTCGGACCTTCAGGTGGAGGCCAACTTCAACGCCGTGGAGGCAGTGACCCGCTCCTGTCTCTACTACGCGGTGAGGGTCGCCACCGATCCGACCATTCCTGCCAACGGTGGGTGCTATCGGCCCCTTTCCTTGCTGGCGCCCGAGGGTTCGATCGTGAATGCGTCGGCTCCCGCGGCGGTGGCGGCGGGCAACGTCGAGACAAGCCAGCGAATAGCGGATGTCCTGCTCGGGGCTCTCGCCCAGGCGGCCCCGGACCGAGTTCCGGCGGCGTCCCAGGGAACGATGAACAACGTCCTCATCGGCAACGACGAGTTCGCCTACTACGAGACAGTGGGAGGAGGCCAGGGGGCCCGCCCATACCGGGACGGCCAGTCGGGAATCCAGACCGGGATGACCAACACTCAGAACACACCGATCGAGGCTCTGCACACCCACTATCCCTTCCGGGTGACCGCTTACACACTGCGGCGGGGGAGCGGCGGCCAGGGCCGCTATCGAGGCGGCGAGGGCATTCACCGAGAGATCCGCTTCGAGGTGCCGGCAACGCTGTCCTTGATGGGCGAGCGTCGGCGCAATCCGCCATGGGGGTTGGCCGGGGGTGGGCCCGGCGAGGTAGGCGAGGACTGGCTGATCCATCGTGGCGGTGAGAGGGAGCGTCTCCCCAGCAAGGTCACCATAGATGTGGAACCAGGTGAGACACTCGTCGTGATGACACCAGGAGGCGGCGGCTGGGGCGGGAGCGGTAGCCTCACGGGATGACGTTGCTCTCCGATCTTCGGCAGACCCTGGGGAATGAGAACGTTCTCGAGGAGCCGATGGAGCTCTATATCTACTCCAAGGACGCCTCGTTGATGAGGGGTGAGGCGACGTTTGTCGTCTTTCCCCAATCAGCCGAGCACGTGGCGGCGGTCGTCCAGATCGCCGGGGAGCATGGCGTGCCCATCGTGGCGAGAGGCGCAGGCACGGGACTGACCGCGGGAGCCAGCCCGACCGAGGGCGGCATCGTGATGGCCACCACCGCCCTGAATTCGGTGGAGATCGACCCGGACAATCGAACGGCCTGGGTGGGCGCCGGTGTGGTCAATCTCGACCTCAGCAAGTTGGCCGCGCCGTTCGGCCTGCACTTCGCTCCCGATCCGTCGTCGCAGTCCGCCTGCACCATCGGAGGCAACGTGGCCAACAACTCCGGAGGGGCTCACACCCTCTCCGAGGGCAGCACCACCAGTCACGTGCTTGGTCTCGAGGTGGTTTTCGCTGATGGTGAGATCGTCATCCTGGGGGGTCAGGCCCCGGATTCGCCGGGCCTCGATGTGAAAGGGTTGGTTGTCGGTTCTGAGGGTACGCTGGGCATCGTCACCCGTGCCCTGGTTCGCCTCTTGCCCGTCGAACCGGAGGTGAGGACGCTCTTGCTGGACTTCCCAACGGTGGAAGCGGCGGTCGCCACCGTGTCCGAGATAATCGCGGCCGGGATGATTCCTGCTGCTCTCGAGCTCATGGACCAGCGCATGACCGTGGCGGTAGAGAACTGGCTGCATGCCGGGCTGCCCGTCGAGGCAGCTGCGGTTCTCCTCGCGGAAGTGATTGGCGAGCGAGAGGGCGTGGAGTCCCAGGCAAGCCAGATTGGCGAAATCGGACGGGCCAACGGCGCCGGGGATGTCCGGATCGCCAAAACGGAGGAGGATCGTGCCCTTCTCTGGAAGGGTCGCAAGTCGGCCTTCGGAGCCATGGCTCAACTGGCGCCCGACTACTACCTCCATGACGCGGTCGTGCCACGAACCAAGCTCGTCGAGACGATGAGGAAGATCTACGAGATCGCCGACCGTTACCAACTCACCCTGCTCAACGTGTTCCATGCCGGCGACGGGAATCTGCACCCGCTCATCGCGTTTGACTCAAGTGAGCCCGGTGTCGCTGAGCGGGTCCACCAGGCCGGCGACGAGATCGTGGCCGCCTGCCTCGAGGTAGGAGGAGCACTCACCGGTGAGCATGGGATCGGCCTCGAGAAGCGAGACCTGATGAGGATGGCCTTCACCGAGATCGACCTCGATGCCCAGGCCCGTCTCAAGGAGGTCTTCGATCCGACGGGGTTGTTCAATCCGAGGAAGATCCTTCCCGAAGGGTCTCGTTGCTTCGACTTTGGTGGAGTGCGTCGCGAAGTTCCGGAGGGCGTCTGGGTTTGACCTACCACCCGCCGCCCATCACCAGACTGGCGGCCGAATCGGAGGGCGCTCCCGATGCCGAGCTGACCCTTGCACCGAAGAGCCCTCATGATGTGGCCTCGGTTCTTCGTCACGCCACCGAAAAGGGTCTGAAAGTCCAGGTCTGGGGTGGTGGCACCCGCTCCGGGTACGGAACACCGCCTCCCCCGGACATTGTGATGTCGATGGAGCACCTTGGTGAGATCGAGTCTTGGGTGCCGGGCGACCTGACCCTCGTTGTGGGGGCCGGGGCCCGTATCGCCGACATCGAGTCGAAGCTCGTGGGCGAGAGCCAGACAGCCGTCCTTCCCGAAGTGCCCGGGGTGTCAACCGTCGGAGGGGCGATAGCGGCGGGTGCATCGGCTCTTCGCCGCGGGCGACTGTACGGAACCCGGGAGCGAATCCTGGAGACGACAGTTGTCACCGGTGACGGTCGGATCGTTCGCAGCGGTGGCCGTGTGGTCAAGAACGTCACCGGGTACGACATGCACAAGCTCAGCGTGGGAGCGTTCGGTTCCCTCGGTGTGGTTGTGTCGGTGTGCTTGAAGCTATGGCCGTTGCCCCCAGCGGGAGCGACGGTGACCGTGGATGGTCCCGATCAGACTTCGTCCGTGGCCCGACCGCTGGCCATCCTGGAGGGAAACGATTCCACCCGAGTGTTTCTGTGGGGTACCGATGAGGATGTCTCGGCCATGTCTGATCGACTTGACGGCGACTCCGCGGACGGCTTGGACTGGCCGGCGGACCCGTCTGGTCCTTATGTGTGGTCCGTTCGAGTTCCCGCGGCACTTACCAGCCAGGCCATCCGGCACCTCCCTGACGGCTGGCGGTATCTGGCGGTTCATGGCGTCGGCGACATCAGGGCGGCATCGGATGATGATGAGGGAGCCTCCGATTTGCGGGTGTGGGCCGAGTCCGTTGCCGGGCATCTCGTTGTGGTCGAGGCACCGACCGACACCCTCCGAGGGTTCGATCGGTGGGGGTCTCCTCCACCGGGTTTGGATTTGCAGCGACGGTTGATCGGCGAGTTCGATCCCGCCCGGATCATCAATCCGGGTCGGCTTCCGGGGGGTATCTGATGACATGGGTCACGGTTGACCGCCCCACATCGGAGGAATTGGATGCCTGCGTGCAGTGCGGTCTCTGTCTGCCGGTGTGTCCCACTTTCAGGCTCACGGGACGGGAGACGGCCTCGCCGCGAGGCCGTCTCCAAGCCATGTCGGCGGTCGATAGCGGGATCTTCGCCGTCGACGACACCTTCGCCGGCATCATCGATTTCTGTCTTGGGTGTCGGGCCTGTGAGCCGGTGTGCCCGGGGCTGGTGCCCTATGGACGGATGTTGGAGGGGGTCCGAGCAGAGATCGTTTCGCAAGTGCCCGGTCGACAGCGGCGGCGTAAGTGGCTTCATGGCTCGGCGATCCCCTCCCGAGGCGTGATGAGGGCAGGCGCTGGACTTCTGTCACTCGCCCAGTCACTCGGTCTGACCGGTCTTGCTCCCAAGAAGTACCGGCGGATCATCGGAGGAGCGCGCCGTCTTCGTGGCCGTCCCGGGTCTTCGATCGGGCACGTCGGGGGCACAGGTGAGGCCGGAACCGTTGGCCTGCTGAGTGGTTGCATTCAGGACCAGTGGTTTAGACCGGTTAACCAGGCTGCGATCCAGCTTCTCGAGATGGCGGGCCATCGAGTTGAGGTGCCCAACGCCCAAACCTGCTGTGGTGCCCTCGCCGCTCACGATGGAAGAGCCGCCGAGGCTCATCGAATGGCTGCTACCAACGTTGGGGCCTTTCAGGACTACGACATGGTGGTCGCCACCGGCGCCGGCTGCTCGGCCCACCTCGCCGGCTATGGCCATTGGGATGACGATGGAGAAAGCGTCGGTGAAGTGAGTGTTGATATCACCGTGGCGGTAGCGAGAGCCATCGAGGACGGCCGGCTTCCAGCACTCGACACGCCCCGTGGTGAAATGGCGATTCAGGATCCATGTCATCTTCGTCATGCTCAGGGGGTGACCCGGGAGCCGAGGCAGATTCTCGAAGCTTCCGGATACCAGGTCGTGGAGATCGATGAAATGGCCTTCTGTTGCGGTGCCGCCGGGCTCTACACAACCCTGCAGCCCGAAGCATCGGCCCAGTTGGGAAACCAAAAGGCCGACCAGGTACGTTCCACCGGTGTGACCAGGGTCGCCTCTGCAAATCCGGGGTGTGAAATGCAACTCCGCAGCTATCTCGAGGACAACTATGAGATTGCACATCCGATCGAGTGGTACCTGGCTGCCCTTGTCGAGGATTCGAATGGAGGGATAACCATCGAATGACGGAGACCACCGTCCCCAAGCCATCTCTGTTCTCGATGCTGAAGCGCTACGCCATCCTTGCGTACGGCGCCCTTGGCACGATGTTGGATGTTGGCCTGATGGTGCTTGGCAGTCTCCTTGTCGGACTTTCGGTGGCAGTCCTGCTCGCCGGGTTCGACATCGTCGACGTGGCCGGCGACCTTTCAACGGGGACCACGCTCATTTCGGCAGTCGTGCTCGCTGTAACCGGTTTGTTCTGCCTTGGAGTGGCCTCGGAGGGTCCGTTGGGGCGTGGCCGCCGTTTGGTCGGGTTCAACCTTTGGGAGGTGGGAATCGGCCGGACGCTCGCGGTTTTTGGCCTGGGTGTTGGCGCCCTGCTCCTCTACGGAGTTGTGGGCGGGCTTCTCGAGGGTCTCCCCAAACCTCTGCTTCAAGGGACCGAGGGTCTGCGAGCCGTCGGGGTTGCCGCCATGACCGCCATGCCCCTCGTTGGCGTCCCACTTTCTCTTGTTGCCCGTGGCCTACCCGTCGAAGCCGAGTGGGTTCATCGGTTCGATGTGCCCGTGATGTTCATCGTCTGGGCCGTGGCTTCGATGAGGATCCTCACCTGATCCCTCACAGCGCCAGCGAATAGACAACCATTTCCTTAGGATCGGCGCCCGACCTCGACAGAGCTTCCGCTACCCACGGGATGTTCGGCATCTTGATCGTCAATTCGGTGGCCTCCTTCTGGCTGGCCAAGTCAATGAGATCCGCCAGCAGCCGGGGAGCCTCGTTCGGTGTTGTAGCAAGCCAGAGCGTTCGTATCCGACCCCTCTCCGGCATGTCCGCCACGACCCACCCGGCAGGAGATTGATAGAAGTCTCCTTCCCCCGCAGCAGTCGTCAAGTTCTCCGGGGCTGCCTTGCGCCATTGCCACCCGTGGGCGATCAGTCCGCGACCGTGATGAGCGAGGTCGCTCGTCGACCAGAACATCCAGGCGGCGTCCACGTCTGATCGTGGGGCGGGTTTGAGGCCAGGCTCTGCCGGTTTGGCGGAGCCCGGTCCGATCTCGTACCGGGCGTGGACCCAGTTCGACGTTTGTCGATAGTCGAGAGCTTGGACCTGGCGTCTCGCCGCCTCATTATCAGCCTCGGTTGCGAGTCGGACGACCCTGGCGCCCCGTTCTCTGGCCCAGGTCACCCCCGCGTGGTTCATTGCTGATCCCATTCCTGACCGCTTGTGGTCGGGGTGGACCCGAGCTGCCTCCAACCATCCTTCTGTTTTGGAGAGCATGAGGGCATGAGCCAGAGCCACCGGCATCCCGGATTCATCTACGCAGACCACCACGGCCGAGTCGGGATCCTCGATCCAACCGGGGAGACGGTCCGGCACATAGTCCCCCCAGTCAAAGGTGTCGGCTGTCCACGGGACAATGTGCTCCACGTCTTCAGGGCGAGCCATCCTCACCGTGAACGACATAGCTACATCCGATCCGGAATCTCGATGCCCAGCATGTCGAGGAGACGCTCCAGTGCGGCGAGAGCCCACGTGGACAGTCCCAGCCACGATGCCTGTTGTTGCGGGTCGGGCTCGGACAGAATGTGACAGACGTCATAAAAGCGGTTGAACCGGCCGGCCAGAGTATGGGCGTACTCGGCGAGGTGGTTGGGCGCGCGCAGGTCGATGCTGCGATCGATCACCGCGGGAAGGTTGAGCAACTCGAGAACCAACTCACGCTCGACGTCGACGGAAGGTCCGATGATGGTTCCGGGTGACAGATCTTGCTCTGCCGCCTTTCGCAGGATGGACTTGATGCGCACCGCGGCGTATTGGATATAGGGTCCCGTCTTGCCTTCGAATGAGCTGAACCTCTCGAGGTCGAGCACATAGTCCGAGCTCCGGTTGTTGATCAGGTCGCCGAATTTGAGAGCAGCGACTCCGACCGTGGCTGCGATGGCCCTGCGCTCCTGTTCCGGGTACTCCTCGGCGAGGTGGGCCTCGTTCAGTCGATCGAGGGCGGCGTCCTGGACCATGTCGATGACGTCACCGAGTCTGACGACCCCTCCCTCGCGGGTCTTGAATGGCTTGCCGTCCGGGCCGTTCATCGTTCCGAACTCGATGTGTTCGAGTCCAACCGAGTCGGGGACAATTTTTCCCCTGCGGGCGGCACGGAAAACCTGGGTGAAGTGGTCCGCCTGACGCCGGTCGACCACGTAGAGCATGAGGTCGGCGCCGAGGTCCTTCACTCTCATCTCCACAGTCGCCAGGTCGGT
>SDBT01017779.1_pt1 | contig 11209 bp, 10 predicted proteins | sample 2277101 | NCBI WGS metagenome assembly SDBT01 (sample SAMN10404973, study PRJNA504765) | marine sediment metagenome | isolation source: marine sediment core GS10_PC15, 103 cmbsf | place: Arctic Ocean: Southern Knipovich Ridge | collected 2010 | reverse complement strand
GAGTTGCTTCACCTCCGCGGCTCGCACCTGATCGATTGCCTTACCCATCTTCTGCATGATGTGAAAACGGTCCAATATATGAATGGCTTGAGAGGCTTTCTTCGCGATCACCTTGATGTAGGCTGAACCAATACAGTTTGGACGCCTTCTCAATCAGCGATGCCTTTGATTCGTCGATTATTGGGATGCCTCCCAAGCTTGGACGTTCTGACAAGTTGCCGCATTCCCGGCCGATGCCGAACATTGGTCGGCGGTGCCATGAACTGCGGATTCGAGACGAGGACGTAAATTGGCGGATCGTCTACCGGCTCGACTCGGATGCCGTGATTATTGGTGAGGTGTTTCCCAAGAAGACCGGCAAAACGCCCAAGAAGGTCATTGATGCCTGCAAGCAACGATTCAAGCGATATGACGAGGCGACGACATGAAGACATCAAAACGCAAGAAACTTGAAGCCGATGGCTGGGAAGTCGGCTCGGCGTCCGATTTTCTCGAGCTCACCGAAGCAGAAGAAGCTCTTATTGCGATGAAGGTAGCTCTTGCCGAGAATCTCAAAGAGCGTCGCGAGAAACGGAAGCTCACGCAAGTTCAACTGGGCAAACAGATCGGAACAAGCCAATCGCGAGTCGCAAAGATGGAAGTCGCCGACAAATCCGTGTCCGTGGATCTACTAATACGTTCACTGTTGTCGATCGGTGCATCTCGGCAAGAGATAGGCACGGTTGTTGGTGCTCGCGTCGTCAACAGGAAAGTTGCCCGCTCGCCGAAAAAGAAGTTGGTTAGAATCTAGCCCGCCCACTCACATCATCCATCTCTTCGTGGAAATGTCCCAAAGAGAGGCGCTTATCAGTACGGAAAGAGAAGGTCGAAGAGATGAAGACGGAACAAGTTCAGTTCTACGAGGCTTCTTCAATTGGCTGCTACACGTTCTCCATCGTTGTAGCAGGCGCTTCGCTACCGGTCGGAGCGGCGCCCGTCGGGGCAACTACCGGACGCTCGAGAAACTGAGCCAGCTTCTTCGCACGCATCGGGTGCTGCAACGCGCGGACTGCCTTGGTCTCGATCTGGCGAACTCGCTCGCGGGTGACCGAGAATATCTTTCCGACCTCTTCGAGCGTGTAGGCGTAGCCGTCGGCCAAACCGTATCGCAGGCGGATAATCTCCCGCTCGCGATAGTCCAGGGCCTCCAGCACGTCGGCAATCTGCGTCCTGAGCGAATCCTGGTTTATGTCGAATAGCGGATCGTCTTCGCGGTGGTCTTCGAGGAACTCGCCGAAATAGGTGTCGTCGTGTTCGCCCACCGCCTGATCGAGCGAGAGCGGCTGGCGGGTGATCCGCAGCACACAGTTGGTCTCGTCTACCGACAGCCCGGCCGCGTCGGCCGTCTCCTCGACCGATGGCTGGCTCGCGTTCGATTGCACCAGATCCCGCATCACGCTGCGGACCTTGCTCATTGTTTCGATCATGTGGACCGGCACCCGGATCGTCCGGCTCTGATCGGCAATCGCGCGGGTGATCGCCTGGCGAATCCACCATGTGGCGTAGGTCGAGAACTTGTATCCCCGAGCGTGCTCGAACTTATCGACCGCCCGCATCAACCCGGCGTTGCCCTCCTGGATCAGGTCCAGGAAGCTCAGTCCGCGGTTGCGATACCGTTTGGCAATCGAGACGACCAGCCGGAGGTTTCCGGCCGAGAGACCTCTTTTGGCCGCTTCGTATTCCTTCAGCAGAGCCGCGGTTCGGCCGATCCGGCGGCGGAGCGTGACGGGACTCTCCAAGGTGATACGCATCAGGTAGCGAAGTTCCTTACGCAACTCGACGGCCCGCTCGGCGGCGGCCCGGTTGTCGGCCATCTCGGCCAACTGCTCCTTGATGTCCTGCATTCGCTGGGAGATCTCTTTGGCTTTCTCGAAAATCGGCTGCAACCGCGGGGTTCGCAGGCGCATCTCCTCGATCAGCCGCACCGCCTTGCCGCGTCGGATGACCAGCCGGCGCCACGCCTGCCGGCGCACGCCGCGCTGTTGACGCCCGTTGATGGCTATAGCGAAATCCCGCCGGTTGCAGCGCATCAGGTGCTTAAGCGTCCGCAGGTTCGGGTCCATCATCTTCAGCAGCCGCCGCTTCTCCTGCACGTTGATCACCGAAACCTCGATCGTGCGGTCCAGCCGCAACTTGCCGTCACGGATCGCTTCGAGCAACTCGATTGCAGCGTGCAGTACGAAGTCTGTGGCCAACATGGAGTGCCGGAATCGCCTCCGGTTGCGCTCGATCTGCTTGGCAGAGCAGATCTCTTCCGAACGCGAGAGCAGTGGAATCTCGCCCATCTGCATTAGGTAGATCCGCACCGGGTCCTCGATCTGATGGTCCTCGCCGGTATTCTCGATGTTGTGGACATCCTGCTTGTTCTTGCGGGCCTGCTGGTCGGGAGAAACCTCAACCGTCGGCTCCGAATCGACCGAGCCAGGACGTCCGTTGGCTTGACGACGATGCGTTTTGGTGCAGGTAGCTTCAGTCTTGGTCTTAGGCAAGGTGGTGTCCTCGATTGTGCAGTCAGAAATTAACCATTCGGCAGGGCGGTGGGCGACCGGCACATCTGACCGGAGCGAAATGGGAAAACGCATTTCGGATGCCAAGTGGAGAAATCGAGGCGGGAGCGGTGGGTAAAACCTTGCTGTCAAAGGACTTGTGTCGTCGGCAAGACTAGCGGACGAGTCCCACGGCGAGCGGGTATGTTGGCTCCACACATCACTCGCCTGCCCAACGTGTTGCGTTTCGGAAACGCTACAGTTTACCAGCACGGCAAATGGGGACGACACTCGTGTCGTCACGTTCCCGTTCCACTCTGCGTACGCGCTCTTTTTGTCGCAGTACGCTCACACTATATAACTATACCAATTAACCCAAACTGGTCAATATGCCAGAATAGTTAATTTGGGCAGATTCCGTAGAGTTGAGCCCAGAACACCGACCGAATCCCCTCCGGTGAGCGGTGTGCTAGATCGCGACTTTCCTCGGGCGTAAGAGGCCGATCAGAAGCCGACACCGTCTGAAAGGCAAGAAAAAGTATACGGCGCAGATCACCCGAGTGAGGCAAGCTGCGCCGATACTTTGTCTTTCAACGCCGTGTAGAGACGTATCTCCGTGCCGGGTCCCTGCCGGTGACCGCTGACGTTTCGGGCTCCGGCATGACCTGCGGGCTCGGCAGGATCAACTTCCGCTATTCGGCCCGTTGTCCGAATTGTGTATAGCAACTGGAACGGCGATGGCTGCCGCCACCAGGGTCGCGATGATCCAGGGGTTTCCCAGCAGGTTACGAAATCCCAGCATCCCGTATTGGCCTCGCAACGTCTCCCCACCGGCTACGACCAGCGCTCCCGGTTGAGCGGACGGTGGTGCGATTCTCTCCGGCCACACCCGGAACGTTCCTTGTCCCTGTGCTGCCGCCACCTGATAGACGCCACTGTTGGCGAGCCCCTTGAAGGCGAATCCACCGTATTCATTGGTTTTGCCGCCGATCAGCTTTCGGCCACCGCTGCTTAGCGACACCGGAACCCCGGCTACTGGCTTGCCTTGGGCGTCGACGACCTGGCCTAGCAAAGTGCCGCTCTTTAGTTTCACGTCGGTAACGACCGGGACCTGCTTGGCCGCCGGATTCGCCCCCAGGGCCATCTGTGGGAAACAGATCCCTACCGTGGCCACGACGACGGCCATCCATTGAAGAAACGTTGCATTTCGCATGTTCGCAGCCTACCTCTGTAAACAGAAACGAGACGGTAATTTCCACGCCCGAAGAATGGGCTCGTTGGCGCGCCAAGCCGGTGCGAGGAGTCCACGACGGGGTTATCACGGTTGGTATCGGCCGAAACGGCAATGCAACTTAAATCGGACGCACAGAATCCCCATCTCATGCGGATTTCCCCTCAGTTATTCAAGGGGTGGAGGATCCTGGCAAACAGGGCAATCTACGGCAGGCAAAAAAGGTGTCAGGAACCTTTTCCCTTCCTTTTCCTCTCAGCTATGAAAAGCAGAAGAGGCCTACCAACCCCAAGAACGCCAGTCCAATCATTGTCAACATGATCCAGGCGTCTGCTTTCTCCCGCTCGCATTCGCGAGGATTGGATTCCTCGTCTTCGTCCTTGCGTCGAAAGGCAATACCCACGACCAACAATAACGATTATGATTCGGTGCTTCGGTTTCATGTCGATTTGCACAAAGGCTTGGAACTGAGATCGACCCAGCCACCCGTCCGCTTTCCGCTTTCCGCTTTCCGCTTTCGCCTAAACCTGTCCGGCAGCGGGTACGAGGAACGGCTTGCGGTAGTCGCGGGTCAGCATTGCGTTGGCCCGGTCGTTGCCTTTGAACGTCTCGGTCTTGGGATCCATCGCGAGCGCGGGTCCCAGGGTGAGTTTCGTCTCGGCCAGGTCGACCTTGTTGTCGTTGAGGTGCTCGACGGTCCGTGCGAGCGTTTTGGCCGAGTCGTCGTTACTTTCGACTTTGGCTAGTTCCTGCTTGAGGTCGCCCAGCGAGATTTCGTCGCCGAGGCGATACGAGATTGTGCCCGTATGGGCCAACCCGGCCGAGAGGTGTCCCTCGAGGACGTCGGCGGTGAGGTCTTCGTGGTTGCGGCTGCGGACGGCGTCGACGAAGTTGCCGTAGTGGTCGCCGCCGCCGTTGAACTCCTTGACCACGTTGCCGTCGAGATCGAACGCCTTGCCGCGGGTGTAGCTGGTCAGCACGACGTAGCCCTCGCTGCCGTAGAAGATTACGCCGATCCGCGCGCCGCGGAGGTCTTTGGTGTTCAGGCCGCGAACCTCGAACACGAGCGTCTTGTCGCCGAACTGGTGGATGGCTACCTGGGTGTTGGCGACGTCGCCGGCGTCTTTGTATCCCAGCCGGCCGCCGTAGCTGATCACGCGTTCGCTGAGCCGGTCGACTTGCAGACCCCATCGGGCGAGGTCCATCTGGTGCGGGCCCTGGTTGCCCATGTCGCCGTTGCCCCAGTGGTATTGCCAGTGCCAGTCGTAATGGAACCGCTTCCGGGTGATCGGTCGCTCCGAGGCGGGCCCTTGCCAAAGGTTGTAGTCCACGCCCTCCGGCGGCTCGAAAATGCCCGGGGCACCGATCGAACGACGCGGCTTGTAGCACAGTCCGCGTGCGAGCTTCACATCGCCGATCCCTCCGTCGTGGACGAACTTAATCGCGTCGATCGAGCCCCCCAGCGAGCGACACTGGGTGCCCGTCTGGCAGATCTTCTTGTACTTCCGCGCGGTCTCGGCCATTCTCCGACCTTCGCTGACGTTGTGGCTAACCGGCTTTTCGACGTAGACGTCTTTGCCCGCCTGCATCGCCCAGATGGCCGCCAGGGCGTGCCAATGGTTGGGCGTGGCGATGGTGACGATATCGACCGACTTGTCGTCGAAGATCCGCCGCATGTCCTGGACGACCTTGCACTTGGTCTTCTGTTTGTCGCTGATCCTCTTAGCACGGTCTTGGCCGACGTTCTCGTCGGCGTCGCAGATGTAGGTAATGTCCGTATCGCTACGAGCGCCAAACGCGCCCATGTGCGACTGGCCCCGGCCGTTGACACCGATAATCGCCACGTTGAGCCGTTCGTTCGCGCTGGTGCTCTGGTTATCCTGAGCAAAGACCCGCGTAGCCGGTGCGGCAGTCACGGCCGCGGCCGCCAGCAGCGAATCCTCCAGAAAACGTCGTCTGGTGTAACGTGCCATGGGATATTTCTCCTCGGTGGGTATGTTGGGGGAAGCGGTGGTTTGCTTGCTTTCTATAGCGTAGCGGTGCTGAAGGCTGAATGCCAGGGGAGTGGGGAGTGGTGGGTGAAGGTTGTGCGGGGCCTGTTGGCCGTTGGCAGCCCGTACTTCTGCGGAAGATAGGGGGATAAGGGTACGCGAATTCGCGATGATCCTTATTTTGCTCCGCTTAATGCCACCCAAACTAATGCGGTGTTTGCCGTGAATTTGGGTGGTGTTTGGCGTGAACTTGATCGGGCCGCTGAAGGGCTACCTTATTTTGGCGTAAAAAGGTAGTTTGCCCCTCTCTTATTCCCCGATCCGGGTGTTCTTCAGGAGCAGGAAAATACCACGAAGGACGCGAAGAGCACAAGGCCGCAGAGGACATATCGTTTGATGCCGTCTTTCAGTTCCCTATCTTCGTGCTCTTCGCGTCCTTCGTGGTAATCCCTTGCCCCCACAGCCTACTCGGGTGCGACGGCCAGCAACCCGGGGCCACGCCGTGAACAGACAATAAGGCCATTGGCTCTAAGGTGCCTATTCACTATTCACGGCCTGACCTTGCGCCACGAAAGCTTGGAAGAGGAGGATAACGAACATGACGTTAGTTTGAAACCTTTTGTTGGAACCCTGCGGGTGAGAAGCCCGTCCGGTAGAGCCTGGTACCGCCAAGCGAAGGCAACGAAGTGCGGCGGAACGGGCGGCAGGAAGTCGTAGCGCCTTGATAGTACCGTTGAAGTCGGGGAACTCGGCCCGCGAGGACCCGGTGGAGGGAAGCGACGCGTCAAGTGACAAGCCCGCTGGCAGGACACGTGGCGGAGGCTCCGAACTCCGTGGGCGTGTCAACGCGACAACAGTCGCTGCTCGACCGGGCCACGGTCCTCAACAGCGTTCCCGCCCGACCCCACCGACACCGCCGCCCCATCTTCCAAGGGCGTTTACGCTCTTTCCCGGCGCAGCCGGTAATAGTCCCGGGCATTCATGCCGGGGTTGCCAGCCGTCTACACCCTCCGACAATTTTCAATTCTCAATTTTCAATTACCAATTTGCAATCTCCCCCCGGGCCACGGTCCTCAACAGCGTTCCCGCCCGACCCCACCGACAGCGTCGCTCCATCTTCCAAGGGCGTTTACGCTCTTTCCCGGCGCAGCCGGTATTAGCCCCGGGCATTCATGCCGGGGTGACCGGTCGGCTACACCCTCCGACAATTTTCAATTTTCAATTTTCAATTACCAATTTGCAATCTCCCCCCGGGCCGGGGTGAGGGCGCACCGTCCTCCGTGTACCAACGAGAGCACAAGCCCCGTTTCCTCTTCTGACGTTGTCACCCAGCCGTTTTTCCGAAAACATCGAACCGAGTGGGCAGGCTTCTGCGGGAAAACACCTGGGCCACCCGCGGGAACTCCCCCGAGCAGGAGATTCTTGCTGAAAGTTGAAATGAATGTTTAGAGTCTGGTCCCGAGTACAAGGACGTTATCCCACGCCACCATCCGCGACATCGAGTACGGACGCGATGCGAAACTCTCGAACATCGAAGCGGTCGCAACGGCACTAGGGCTGAAGCTGGAGCTCGTGGAACAGAACGTTTGACCTGAACCAGGACGTCGTTCAAGATCTCTTCTGCCGACGATGTCTTGACAATTCGAACATGAAGTTTGCAATATAATTCAATACAATGGTTGACACAATGAACGAACCAGTTACCCAAACCGAACCGCCCAGCAGTTCAAAGTAGGCGAGTAAGCATACAATGACGGCGCATGCGCCAACTATTAGTAACTTCGCCCAGTATTGCTTGGCAATACGAATTGGAAGCCCTTCATCCTGTGCGTGCTCGACGACTCGCACGTTGTCCGCCCAAACGCTAACTGTCCGCCCCGAGAATCCCTTTCGAAACGTCGTCAACGCGGTGGTGACATCATAAAGCATCCAGCTAGTGGGTTCCGTGTAGCCTGCTCGTATGGTGTCGTCCCATTTCCCGCCGAGAACATCGTCAACGAGCATGCGCGTGCCAGCAACAACCTCCGGAGTGCCAGAATGTCCCGCTTCCGAAAGTGCAGTAATGGCCACTGCGCGTGGGGCGTGCCCATATTCCACCCGAATGCGTCGACCGCGGAATTCGACCTCCACTTCCTCCATGCACGCCGTTTCTGGACCAGCAGCCCAACACTCGTTCTGTCGTCCAGTCTTGAGAAGCCAATCACACGCCCTCGACAGCTCTGCATCATACATCGAGTCGTGACTTGCCGCGGCAGAAAGCGCACGGACAATTTCACATGTGGTTGGTACCGACAGACGACGGACCGCGTCGTGCCAAGCTCCCGTTCCGGGATCCCGAGCCGAGACCAGATACTGAATGGCGCGTTCAACGGTCCTACTGGATCGGCGCCCGCCGCGGCACAGTGCCTGAATGGCAAGACCTGTGCTGTAACCGCGATAGACCGCCCCAGGGATGATTCCCCACCCTCCGTCTCCTAGAGCCACCTCCTCAAGCCAGTCGAGAGAGCCTTGAACTTTACTCGCCAAGTCTAGCTCTTGAAACTCCATCTCCTCCTGCCACTCAACAAGCGCCAGAACGACCCATGCAGTGGCATCGACGACTCCCACGTCATTAAGGTTCGATACGAATGCCCACGCCCTGTCATCTCGCCGCTGACCTAGAAGAGTTCGCACAATCTCCGGTGCATGTGGCACGGCATCGTTCATCATTCGAAGCGCAGTAATGCCGTGGGCAGTCGCGACCACGCCAACACGATCAAAGGTGCTTAGTCGTCGGTACCAACCTGCTTGGCCGGAGTCAAGCAAACGGTAAGAATCTCGCCACAGGCTTTTCAGCTTGTCGAGAGAAGCTTCGATATCCGCAAAATTCACCGTCTGTCCAAGAACGGCGCGCCTAAGTGAACTCATGCGTTTCTCCGATAAAACAAGTGAAATCGAACAACCGACAGAGGTTTTCGACGAAGAGTAATAAACTCGGTCGGCCAGAATATTGCCCAATGAGACCTTGTCCTCACCTCGAAAACGTTGTTGAATTTCAAGGACATTCGACTTCCTACCTTCCTCGTTGCAGCCCCTCGACATGCCAATCGCCAGCACCTCAATAAATACCCGTCTCGATTTGACGCCTATTCTGTTCGCTAATCCAACTCCTTCGCAAAGACGCCTTTCAATCTCTTGATCGTGTTGTCGATTTCTTCCATGCACAAGTGGTTACGCCAGTCCCATCGCGCGAGAACATTCAACTTATCGGCGGCATGCTGGCGAAGAAACTGCGAGGGCAAAACGTCCGGAACGTCACAAATATAGAGTTCGCCCTGCGCGGACTGAATGAGAAGATAAGGGCGCCCATTCCACCCCTCCAGCTCCGACCAATGCTGCAAGACTTGAGGGACAAAGCGCTCGGATAGGACCGACACCAAATCGAAATCGCCGGGAACAACATGCAGATGCGCATGGTCAATGCACCCACCAGCTCTTCTGCGACAACTTGCGAGGCCATGTTCGAAAACGACGCAACTGCCATAGTTGTCTCGTACGACGCGAGTGACGGAAGCCGTCAACTTTTCTAGTTTGCCAAGAAGCGGCCTTTCGAGGGCCGCGCACGATGGCACGTGCATTCTGGGGCAAATCAGGAGGTAACCTTCGACGAAACACCCAAGCGTGGGAAAAACGAGGAATTGATCCCCTTCATATAGGAATCTAGTACCGGGAGGTGTTACAGTTGGGCACTCCCGTAACGTGAACTCTCGACAGAATTGGCATTCAGAAGCGAATTCACCCATACGTAACTCCTGGTCGTCTCAAACACGCACAGAAAACGCCAGATATTCAACCGGTAGGAAGTTGCTGCCGGAGTAGCATTTCGTCTGTGAGTGTCGCATAGAAGTGCTCCCGATTAGGTCTTTTGGTCACTCGGCGGAACAAAATCCCTAGCCAATCCTTGCGACGCTTGGTGTCGATGGAGAGCGAAGAATCCGCACCTTTCTAGAGCACCGGATGCGACTTGAAGCTCAAATTCGATTAAACGCGTTTCTGTAGTAATGAGGACGGCAAACGTGTATGACCCAGTATCGTACATTCCAAAAACCGTGTCGTCGGGCGCAGCAAGCGATAGAAGCTCTTGGTGCAATCGCGCAACGTGAAACGTCGGTTCCGTTCCAACTTCCGTGCTTAGGTGTGGTGGACATCGAGTTATTTCTGAAAGCCGCTCTGACGTGAGCGGACGTGCCTGATCCTGGAACTCGTCGACCGGGTTGTAGTACCCGCCACCTACGTAAGCGGCAGCCAGAGATGCCTCGAGTATTTCGGAATCAGCTCTCATTTTGATTTCCCAACTTCCACGAACTCACGTTCTAATAAACCAACCACAAGTTTGACCGTGTCTTTAAGGTTCTCGTTGATCAAGACATGGTCGAACACTCTCATTGCGCCGTCCTCTGTCATTACTGAGGGGTTGTCTATGACGTAACGAAGAGGCCCCAACTGATGTTGGAGACGAGCTTCGATTGCTGCGGCCTCATCGCGTTGCCGACCAAGCAACCGTGACATTAGGGTCTCAAGCTGTTCCTCAGCGGTACCCTTTGCTGCAAGCAAGCCAACCGACACTACACGGCTCCCGAAGACCTCACGAAGTCTACCAGCTCCGTCTTCGCCTGCAAAGACACTGTGGACACAGATACTACCGGCTCGCACCGCATCTTCGATTTCGTCGATACTCGTTCCATACGCCGTCAACCCCGAGAGTTGGTAGTTGGCAATCCACCTCCCATTCGATACTTTCCGTTTGAATTCGCGACGTGATACGTGCTCGTACGTAGGATCGGCGGTTTTTGAAACCGGCCGCGTGGTAATCGTTCCCACTCGATGAAGGCGCGGCCCAAATGTCGATACAAGCTCGTTTAATATGGTGTCCTTGCCCACAGCGTAGGGTCCGCTGACATTGAAAAGAATCGGCTTAGAATTCCCGTCCATTTAACCGATAGTCTCCATCGCTACATGGCACCCCCCATCCTGTGCTAATAGTACCCCCTGGCCTCCCGCTCTCTTCCGATGTCAGTCGATGCTGTTCTGGCCACGACGTAGCCCGATGGCGACAGTGCATTTTGCAGTCGAAACCAACAGCGAGAATGAGCAACCGGCATCTGCTGGCGATTGTAATCCTCCGCCGCGACTGACGCAACCCTCCGCCCCCTTTTCGCGGCTTTTTCCGTATTTTCTGACGCGTTCGTCACGAAGCTCACCGATGTGATTACGATTTACGAGCACCGTGTCACTCCTTCTCTGTCGCGAGTGGCACCGTCGATTTTGCGGGGTGGATGCTGCCATCTTGTTTGGCTTGTTCGCGGGTGGCCCTCCCTGAAAGAGTCTTTGGTGTCAAGGGCATCCTGGTGGATTTTTTGACGTACGCTTTACGCAAGCCCTGGAAAGGGCGTTTTTGCGAGTTTCACGTTGGTGCGGTTGGT
>SDBT01017778.1_pt1 | contig 11210 bp, 16 predicted proteins | sample 2277101 | NCBI WGS metagenome assembly SDBT01 (sample SAMN10404973, study PRJNA504765) | marine sediment metagenome | isolation source: marine sediment core GS10_PC15, 103 cmbsf | place: Arctic Ocean: Southern Knipovich Ridge | collected 2010 | reverse complement strand
GGAGACATTCGAGATTTCTGCATTGGGGCGAGCCAAGAAGGTCAAGATCACCAAAGACAACTGCACGATCATCGAGGGTGGTGGCAGCACTGCTGATATCAAAGGTCGCATTGAGGGCATTAAGGCTCAAATCGGCAACTCCGAAAGCGACTACGATACCGAAAAACTTCAAGAACGTCTCGCGAAACTCGCTGGTGGCGTAGCTCAAATTAATGTTGGTGCTGCTACCGAAATCGAGATGAAAGAGAAGAAGGCTCTTGTCGAAGACGCTCTGCACGCATGTCGGGCGGCGGTCGACGAGGGAGTACTGCCTGGTGGTGGCGTTTCTGTGGTAAGGGCTGCGGCAAAGGCTCTGCCGGGCGTCATTAAGAAGCTTCGTGGTGACCAGAAAACCGGAGCAGAGATCATCGGTCGAGCAATTTCTGCCCCACTCAAGCAGATCGCAATAAATGCTGGACAAGACGGTTCAATTGTTTGGCAAAAGATTTCCGAGAGCGACGATCCCAACTTCGGCTACAATGCTCTCACCAACAAATACGGTGACATGATCGAGATGGGCGTTTTAGTTCCCACCAAGGTCGAGCGGATAGCATTGATTAATGCAGCTTCCGTTGCCAGCCTGTTGCTCACTACAGACTGTGCAATCAGTGAGATCAAAGAGAAAGACTGCTGCTCCGGTGGCGGCGGTGGTGGAGGAATGCCGGGCGGAATGCCGATGATGTAAGCTGGTTGAACCCGAGATTTTCCGCAAGAAAGTGCGTCGTCCTGCCTTGGTGTGTCCAACGAGGCAGGACGGCGCTGTTTTAATCACCCCAGACCGTCAAAACCGCCGAAATGAGCAGTATCCAGAATTTCCCTTGACATTTATCCTGAAATCAAGTATGCTTCTATCATGAGCATTCAAGGATTTAGATATCCCGACAAACCTATAGAAACGACACCCGAAGTCGTCCAGGGACTCGATCCATCAAAATGGATTTGCAATGCAAAGTACGACGGGTGGAGGCTGGAGACCTATTTTGATGGCCCAGGACATGCCCGCTGTCTCACGCGAATGGGGCGTCCCATGGAGCAAACCCGCTCCGGTTTCAAGGCGGAAGTTGGACACCTAATGGAGTCCATGAGCCTGCCCGCTGGGACTGTTGTAGATGCTGAGTTTATTGGTCCTCGCGGACACCTGAAGCCTGCCGTCTACATCTTCGATATGCTGGCTTGGGACGGAGAGTGGTTAGTCAGAGAGCCCTATGAGAAGCGTTGGGAGCGTTGCCAGGGGCTTGCGCTGCCAGACGGACCAGTACATCTCGCCGAAACCGTAGAAGACGATTTCCTTGGACTATTTGATCGCCTCAAGGCAGCGTGGGACGGTCGAAGCATTTCTCTTTGTGAAGGCATCGTGGTAAAATCTCGCAGAGGGAGACTCAAGCTAGATCGCAACAACAGCCAGAAGTCCGAGGTTATGTTCAAGGTAAAATTTCGTGAAATTCGTGAGACCCGCTGGTAATATCAAGAACTGTTTTTGCGTCTCGCATGGGATCTTTCCTGCTAAAAAATGAGTGGCCCACAAAAAAGTAACGAGAATCGCAGGAAATCTCCTTGACATTTCTACGTCGCTGTGGTACATTGCATCTGTGATGATACATTGCGGGAATAACCAAATAAACGATCCAGAGTGGCAAAGATGGCAGTAACAGTCCATTCCACAGCAACGGATTACGAATGGAACAACAAGTGCGTCAGGCTACACCGTGGCGGGATACGGATCGGACGCATTGAAGTCGGATTTAAAATGGCTTCCCAGGCGGGACTACTGCCGTTGCTGACTCATCGTCCTGTGGACATGACACACGATCAGAGGATGCAGCTCTCGATGCACCTGCGACAAGCAAATGAAGACCGAACCTAACGACCGGGACATTTTCAGAGCATATGATTGGTATGCCCAACACAGCGACCATGTCGATGAGATGGTGCTTTTAACAAATGGCGAATACCCGCCTTCTGCACTTTCGTCATTTCACTTCTCCTGTCATCTGAGGTCGCCACGGAACGACCATCGTTCCGCATGTTCGTATACCACAAGTCGTCACCCACCCTTTTCTCATCATCAACCATTTCCAGTGCTCTGCCTTCCACAGTGTAGGGTGATGGCAATCGCTACCACAAGAATCGAAAGAGCAACGCTAAGTAAAGACGAACTGTACCGCGCGAGAGTATCTGCTGTCGTGCGAATCCGTCTTCTCGACGACATCGACAAACTGAGGGAGTTGCTGCGGGAACAGCACGATGCCTTGGACGGTGGGGATTGCAAGCCGAACTTGGACGAGCGAGTAAAGGCGGTGCTCAATGGCTAAGCTATCAGCGAGGGGTTGTATACCCTGTCGACGATGAAGGAGTTATTCGAATTGAACATTTGGATTTTCGTAGTGACGGAAGGGTGCTAAGACGTCGTTGTTTGAAGTGGCCAGACGGTTCCAACTATAGTGGCACGGAAGCTTTGGCGACGATGGTCTGACACTTCTTTGATCGAGAAGTTCAAGGCAGCAGGATGGTGTGATGCACGTTAATCTTCCGCTTGATGAGCTACGGATGGCCGAGCAAGAGGTTGAGAGTTTAGAGGGTTTAGAATTTATTTTCGAGACCATGTACCATCCAAATTCTCGCCAACGAAGTAAGGCGGCTGAAAGCCGAGAACGAGCGACTTAAAACTGCACTCGCGCGATCGCGGAGCAAGGACAAACATGGCACTTGAACAACTAAAACGATTCGCAAAACGGTTTTCCTTTCCCACTGCTACGGAGAAGATCGCTACTCTTCAAGAGCGGGTAGCTGTTCTATCGACTCAACGAGACAAAATCTACGAGGATACCGCCTCTCTGGAAACAAGGGAGTCCGATCTCGTAGAACAGGGGAAAGCCAGTAACTCCAGAATAATCCGAAGACGGTTGGCTTCTCAAGTGGCTCAAATACGCCGAGACCTACGACGTCAGCACACCACAGCAGGGGTGATCAATGGACAAGTGAATATACTCAGCACTGATATTCACAATCTAACGCTTCTCCAGCAAGGAGCCATGGCGGGGCTAAATGACTCTCAGACGATCATGGAGAACGCGGTAAGGGCAGAAGAGATTCTGGAAACCCTGTCAGACGGCGTAGCCCTGGCGTCTACTCTGGAACACGGAGCAGAAGATCTCAGCCAAGAAGAGTTGGATATTCTGGCAGAGTTTGAGGAGACCGAAGAACCAGAGGAGCCTGAAGCCTGGCCGAGTCGTGATGGACCCATCAATCAAGACGATGGCTGCATGGGCACTGAAGCGAGTTCTCCAGGGAGCCAACCACTCGAAGGCTTAACATGATAGACAGGCAGACTCAGCGATTCATCAAAGAGGGACTGCTTGCAATCTATCGCGCATATCCCAAGGCGATGGAGTATGCCGTCTACTATCTTCCGTTCGAGCATAGTAGCTTCGGCGAAATCGGCATGAGCATTCGTAGCATGCACGGTATTCCAGAAGTTCCATGGCCTGAAGAAGACTGCATTATCTGCACAGAAGATCACGTATCCACTCTTCTCGAACATGATATAAAATTGTTCATTATGATCCTACACACGAAAGAATTCAAGGATCGTATGAACCTGATTCCCAAAGACGAAGATACCGGCATTGTTGAACCCATGGAGTTTTTCAACGTCGCCATGTTGCCTGGGGCACCAGGGAAATCGGTCATCAACGTCAGCCGAAAACAGATCACCCTCGTCCACCGAGAAGGCACCTTCCGCTGTCCCATGACTGAGGAATACCTTCAGACGAAGGCGAACCAATTCCCCTACGCCACCGACAAACAAAAAAAGAAGCTCATAGGTTACTGGAAAGCCGTCAACGCTCCCTCTTTTGACGGAATATGGGTTGCCAAAGAAATGGGTCTGCCCAATCAGGACCAAATGGGCTTAGCATCTGACGTGCTCGGTTATTTGGCGAACATTGTTGTCCCTTGTCACTACTTTGTGAAGTCAAATTTCGAGGATGGTTTCGGGACCAAAGCTCAGAAACGGGTCACGCGGTGTAAGCCAATATTCTCCGTCCTTAGCTTCGACAGGCTTCATCGAACGTTCATGCCCGATGATGAAGATTGTGGAGACGGTACGGTTGAACCGCATTTTCGACGCGGACACATCCGACATCTTTGGAAGAAATCAGGATTAAACCGGCACGCTCTACCAAATTCGCCAGGAGAGCGGATGAAACTCGTCCACAAACATCGCGTTGAACGCGTCTACATTCCTCCTGTGTGGGTTGGTGAAAATATTTACTCGGTGGACGGCGTAACCCACGAAATTCTAACCGACCAAATGCCGCTTGTGCAGATTGGAAGAACATGATTATCAAACTCGTCCGCCACGGGTTGTCACAAGCCAATACCAGAGAAGTAGACGGTACCCAAATAGGTGACTCCAACGTCGAATTAACACCGACCGGCAAACGACAAGCAGTCCTGGCTGGCGAAAGGCTTCTCCAAGAAGACCCACATTTGTTCGAACAAAATGTTCGAGACTCGACTGGCAGACAGGAAAGTGGCACCCTCATTTACTCTTCTCCGTATAAAAGGACTCGTCAAACCCTTGCAGGCATTGTTTCAGCCGCCCGAACTTTCCTCAAAACCTACGAAGACCCTCGTTTGCGTGAAATAGAGTGGGGCTACAACCAACCAAAAGATTACGGTGATACCGTAGACGCCATGCAAGGCATCCATGGAAAGTTCTTTTTTCGCATGGAAGGCGGGGAGAGTCCAGCCGATGGATATGATCGAATCTCTAGTTTCATAGCCACCTTGATGCGACAAGTTGAAAGAAAGAGTTCCAAAAAAGTGCTGATTGTCTCTCATGGGCTTACGCTTCGCTGCTTTGCAATGAGGTTTATGCATCTTTCTGTCGAGGAATTCGATATCATCACAAATCCAAAGCACTGCGACATAATCACGATCACCAACGAGAGAGACATGAAGACGGCACAATTTCGGACGGGACAATGGTGCATAAGGGGGCTGCGTCTCCCCACTGCTCCAGGTGAGCCACGCTGGCCACGGAATTGTTATGCTTGCGGCCAAGAAGACGCTACCTGGCCAAATCTAAGCACGGGAAAAGTACGCTGCGATCTTTGCGGCGACACCACTTGTCCTTAAGGATACGAGTCGGTATAATGCAGGCATGATAATTGCCTTCACAACCGATACGCATTTGGTCATCGGCTACAAGGGGATGACATCCGAAGATCAGATTGTTCAACTTCGAGATGACATCTATGCCGAGAAGCCAGACGTTATCGCCCACGGTGGCGACATAGGCGAAGTGCGCGTAGATGAGCGTAACATAACCCAGGTGCTTCATGTCTTAGGAGAAGACGAAGACATCGAATGCGTAGGAGTTGCCGGAAACCACGATCTCTGGACAAATCCAGGACCAGTAACCAGTGCTACGTTATGGTCTGAGATAATCCCAGGAATGTTCAAAAAATATGGCTGGACTTATCTGGAAGATAAGAACTGGATCAGAGACGGGGTCGCTATCGTTGGCAGCTACCTGCACTACGACTATTCGTCAGCTGATCCTGAGGGAGCAGCGATCAATCATATTCGAGCCAACTTCCCCGACTGGACTCCAGACGAGTACTATGAGAGGATGAAGAAACGTGTCGTCAACGATGCCAAGTTCTTCAGAGGTCTTCCACGCGACAAGGAATTTGCAAGACTCATTGGAGAAGCCTTTGAGAAGCGTTTGCTTGCCGCTCAGGCAGACGAATCAGTCCACAGCATCGTCATAGTCACTCACGTGCCTTGTATGCCCTGTCAAATCACTCGTAAACCCTATGAGTGGCATTGGTCATGCTCGACGGCTTACTTCGGGAATCTGTCTCACGCAGAGACGATTATGAAATGCTCAAAAATCAAGTTCATTCTTAGTGGTCACAGTCACCAGTACAACCGAACTACGTTAGAACTCGATGACGGAGTTGCTGAAGTGATCACGCTAGATGCGGACTATGGGGCTCCGAAGTTTGAGATAGTAGAAGTTTAGCTATCTGTTCGAATTCCTCTTTGGCTTGGAAATAATCCGAAGCCATAACTCCCAGTTAGACAAAACAAGTGTATAATATAGCATGTCCCAGGACTATGAGCACATCGTAGAATTTAGCTTTATTCCTAAGGCGGAAAAATTTGTTGTTCGTTTTTTAGACGGCAAGTCCTATGCTCTCGAAATTGCTGCCCTTCCCAAGAAAATGCAGACGAAGAAACCCGCGTGGGAAGACGCATATTTATCTGGTTCCAGAGACGCTATCGTCACTACCGCAGGCAATGGAAAAGAAGTCCGAGAGATACCCGCATTCATAATTCATGCCAAAGGCAAAGAAGTCTAGAATTTACGATGATAACGCTTGTCAGTTATCTTAGTGTCTAATTTGGCTGCGATTTCACAGTGTACTGGGTCACATTCTGGTGGGCATTTATGATTCAATAATTCATCGCGAATTCGCTGCATCTGAGGACTGTTCCATGCTTCTTGTAAGGTTGCATCCTTGCCTCCTAAAACTGAGTCGTGAAACTGCATGCAACATACTCGCCAACCTTCGTCGATATGACTTAACTCTGTCCATGGACGGAGACATGCTGGCCTGGCTTTAAGGAGACTGCGTATTTCACTTTTTTCATCTTCTTCTCGTTCTCCACTTGTGATGTCCATCGCTTTTTTTAACCAAGTATCGAAAAAAAACTTATGCCAAAACATGATCGGATGCTTATCTTTCATATATCCCAATTGTTCAGTATCAACAAATAGGTGTTTTTTCTTACCGTACTCAGCCGCTTCTACAACTCTATCTTCAATTTCAGGGGCAAGTAGAACCTGGCTGTTATCAAACACAAATCCTTTTGGCGTTTTAATAGGGGTATAGGGACGATTAAATATAGCTTGAAATGAAACAGCATGAAAGCCTACTTCAACGGCCAGGTCCACAAAGTCTTTCATCTGATTCACATTTTCTTTCATAACAGTCATACTCATGCGAAGGGCTTTGGCCTTAGGATGAAAACCCAGAGCACTCAGTATCTTTTTGAGTTTATTGAAATCACCACCTCTTATGTTGCGATACGATTCTGCATTAGCAGCGTCGATAGAAACATGCATAACCTTCAGGTTTTTGAGATTCCAACAAAAATCTATATCGCTATCCTTGAGTAATAAAGCGTTAGTATAGAACATTGATGTGAGATTATCGCATGTATCCAGACGCCTGAGCATCTCTTTCCACTGCGGATGACAAAGAATGTCTCCTTTTCCCGTTAAACTAACCAGCATGCCTGGTTCTGATTTAGACATTTCTACTAGTTCATCTACTCGTTTCATATCAATGTGATATATTGGATCTAATCCTGTGGCATTGTGGCATTGAACACATCTTAGATTGCACACACTGGTAGGATCAAGGAGTATTCGACGAGGATTGAAATTTACCGTATTTAGCATACATACACTTCCTCGTAAATTGAATTTTTTCCTCCTGAATGGGTATAATGGAGCATGGCAAGGGCATCTATCGCTATTTTCCCAAAAAAAGTCGAATATCCGGACGACCGGCCTCAACCAGAAACACCACCTGAGGTTTTTGAGGCCGCTCAAAAGGTTATCGAGAAAAAAGACGGATGTGAGCTTGTCAGAAGCAAGTCCGGATTGTATATTGTAGCGTACTCAGAAACAGGTCCAGGCAACGATCCCGCTGGATGGGATGGCTGGCTCCCTGTTTATGTAGCAAAGGTTGTTCAGTGGGCGTCGGGAGGTATCCGACAAAAAGAAATGGACGAGTTCCTTGAGGAGAAAACAAATGAAAAATAGAATTGCAACACTGGCACTGGCATGTATCATGATGATCCCACTTGGTTGTTCCCTGGGTAACACTGGGCCTGGCAACGGGGACAATCAACGACCACCGGAAGATATGGCTCGGGTTCTACAAATACGGGTCAAATACGTCACGGCCTTCGCGTTCCAGTTAGATGCGGTCAAACCCCACAAAGCAGCCGTTTGTGAATTCGCAGAGCAACTGGGAACTTTCCTTGACACTTACGATGACCAGGATACCAGTTTCGCAAAGCTACAGGCAGCAGTTTATCAGTTTATTCAGCAAATCGAAAATCCTGCTGTACGAGGCGCAGTTTCTATCATAGCAGACATGGCTCTTACAGAAGCCTTCAACTATGCCTGGACTCACTATGAGGATCTAATCAATCAGGATCAAACCAAAATGGCTCTGCTCATTGCTGGAGCCGTGGCGGATGGACTCCGTGACGCCTGTGGTATGATTTTGTCTACCATGGGGGCTCATAGTGATCGTGGTGATTCACAAGACACTTTCACTGTAGTAACAAGGTGACGGATGTTTTCGGACCCACGGGAGTATGTCATGGATCGGCACGAAGCGGAGCGGTGGCTACGACGAAAATGGCTGATAGCAAGATATCTTTGGTGGTGGTGCTGGGCTACTGATGCCGAACGATGCCAACGAAAGAATTTCGTCAAGCTCCGCGATACTCTTCTTGCTAACGCCCCGATGGTCAGAATTGCCAACTGCGAAGGGCGAGGATGGGCTTTGCCCACAGTGCACGCCGCCGCCGGTGGCGCCACACGAGTATGCAAGCGCATACGACGCCGAAACACTGGCTGCGGTAGAAGAGTTCGTAACCGCCTATAACTCTGCCCGGTCGAAAAGGCTAGAGTAGGCCCAACAACTACGATGCATTAGAGAACTGATGCTGTACCAAAGACTTCGGGCGTTGGGTCTTGAGTGGCCGTGGGTGGCAACGGTGTTCCTGAAGAGGTGAAAGGACGAGGAGATAACGATGATTCGACTGCTTCTTGGTTCATTGGTGTTACTTGTTGGTGGGACGTGCCTGTCAACAACGAGGTTCCAGCCGCCAATTTCAGTCTATGGCTGGGTCAATGGGAACTGCATAGATACGGGCAGATGTTTACCTTTGGAATAAATGTCAATTAGCAAGGAACTACGTGAGAGATTCGCTCAACCGGAAGGCAAAGACACTCCCAACATAAAGCCGGTGTCAATCAGCAAGGAACTGCGGGAGAGATTTGCTCAGTCCGTAGAACAACCCAATCTTGGCATATCGCCCATCGTCACGGAGGCTCTAGGTATCGCTAACGAAGACCTGGAGGAAGTGATTGTGGGCGATATCTCTTCCATGATCGACAAGGGCTACCGGAAAGCCATGGAAGGCTACATATTCTGTTTGTCACGCATTCTTGACCATGATAAGTGCTGGAAGTATATCAACAGGGCGTTCAATGATCGCAACGAGAAGGTCCCAGAGAGATACCACCAACAATTCGGGCAACATTTACCTGACAAGATTCAAAAGAAGGGACCGACTGTCACATGATCTACGTTTTGCGACATGGCAAAAGTGTGGGGAATGCTGATCCCACGTTATACGGCACGATGTTCAATCCTGAAATGCGGCTGAATGCCACGGGAGCAACCGAAGCTCGAATAGCTGCCCAACTCCTGAAAAATGATCTTAAGGGATTCCTGAAAGATGATATTAAAGGAAAGCCTCTTGCTATTTTCAGCTCTCATTATCTGCGGGCAATCCAGACTGCGGAAATCATCGGAGAAACTCTGAACCGGAAAGTAAAACAGAACGTCTTCCTCGCAGAAAGACACTACGGAGAAGAGGGAGGCACCGACGTAGACGACTTCTCCGCACGACCTATGGAGAGGCACGCTTACAACAAAGCTGGACATTTGGCTTACACTCCTATTAGAGGAGAGAGCTTATTCGATGTTTACCAGAGAGTCGCATTATTTGTTCTTCGGTACGACTCTTTTCGATTTATGCCTTCGACTGTAATCGTAACTCACGCTTCTACTTGTCTTATGCTTCACGCATATTTCACAGGAGAGATGCCAACAGCAGGAGATAAGTGGAAAAACTGTGAAATTCGTAAATACGATTCCGGGTCAATCGAATTTACCTACGAGGGAAGACTCGAATGAACCTTTACAACAACTTACTACAACCAGAGCTGTATTTCGAGAAACCCAGCGTCGCACGATTTATCGAAACGTTGAACGAACCAGAAATAGATTCCGCCAGTTGTGATCAGATTCAGCAGCTAAAACGAAACATGATGGCCACTGATGACATCAATACGTTGGCAGAGGATCTAAGTATGGAGGCCCGAGAGACAGCGATAAGCACAGGGACTGTAACTCCGCAGTTCGTTGCCTATTTAGATGAAGAACACCGTGTCAAATTTAGCTCTGAATCCAAAATTCCCACAACTCAAAAGTCGGTCCAACGGTTTTTAAGAGCAGGCAAAGCCCTGGGATTCAGCAGGACGGCTCAGTGTACTTTCTTTGTGACCATGCAACCCCTAAAAGACGACAACACACCAGCCTGTGGAAATGACACCGCTCTATGTCCATGGGGAATCTTGGTAATTGGGAGTTCGCTAAGGGGAAACTGCTTCGTCCGTTTAGAACGAATGATTAAAGGAGATGGGTTGGATTTTGAAACCGTCTACCACAATATTTTGCGGGAAGGGAAGTATGATTACCCTTTTAGCAAACTCTTTCATATCGAAGATTACGAAGAAATGGGAGAAATAGTTGAACAGACATCTAAGTTGACCCCCGGAACCATTTCCGAAAGAGAGTGTCTCATTAACTTTGCCACTACTCTTAAAGCTCTTGATTTTTTTGGCTACTCCGTCCCAACGGCATGAACTTCATAAAAATTTCAAATTTATCCAACAATTCCTGAAAATGTTCTGCGTCCTTTTCCTTTCGATCCTCTGATGGCTTTGACAACAAGTGAACGCTGGTTATTTCTCCATTGGACCAGAAAGCAATGTAATTCAAGTCACGAGTGGGAGCTTTTCCTTGCTTGATTAGAAAATCTCGAATAGCCGACTCTCGATACTGCTTCCTCGCATGACGTTCAGAAGCATGACGTTCAGAAGGCCAGTGCCTAAAAAATCAATGGTGCCTAAAAAAACGATACAGGCCCCTTCCCCTCCCCCTCCCATGCTGGAAGTGGAAAATCTGGCTAAATATTTCGATGTGTCCAAGCCGTTGCTGGCCAGAGTGATCGAGCGGCTTCCCCGTCAGATATTGAAAGCGGTAGACGGTGTTTCCTTTAAG
>SDBT01017777.1_pt1 | contig 11210 bp, 13 predicted proteins | sample 2277101 | NCBI WGS metagenome assembly SDBT01 (sample SAMN10404973, study PRJNA504765) | marine sediment metagenome | isolation source: marine sediment core GS10_PC15, 103 cmbsf | place: Arctic Ocean: Southern Knipovich Ridge | collected 2010 | reverse complement strand
TTAATTTTTACTTTGAGCCTCTAGTTTTTCTTTAGTCTAAAAACAATAATACACCTTGTTTTGATCTACCATCTGTTGAATGTATTTTCTATAAATATCCTTTCTTTTTGATTGATAAAAAGGACCTTCATCCCAATCAATGCCTAGCCATTTTAAACTTTCTTTAATTCCCTCTTCCCACTTTTTTTCACTCCGTTCTTGGTCGGTATCTTCAATTCTTAAAACAAAAACACCATTATGTTTCTGGCTAAACAAATAGTTAAATAAGGCAGTTCTTAAGTTGCCAATATGAAACGGTCCAGTTGGTGAGGGAGCAAATCTGACTCTGGCTGATTTTGTTTTATTTATTTTTTTCATAGCTCTCTGCTTTAGTGGTTTGAACTAAGTATTCAAAAATATAGTTAGCAATAATTGCCGTAGCTTTTGGCCTGGCAAAAGCACCTGAATGTTCTGCCATATTCTTAAGTATTATTGGTTTAGAAAACAAATATCTAATTTTTTCCAAGAAAAAGTGTGGTTTTAGATTTTCCTGTTCTAAAACTTCGGCCGCCCCTGTCTCAGCAAATTGATAAGCATTTTTTAATTGATGATCTTGAGCTGATTTTGGCAAAGGTATTAATATGGCTGGTTTGCTAGTGGCTGCAATTTCAAAAATTGCTCCTGAGCCAGCTCTAGAAATTACTAAATCGCTCACTGCTAAAGCGCCTCCTAATTCTTTTTCCTCTAAAAACCCTTTGGGATGATAATACTCTGTTAAATTTTTGCTAATCAATACATTGACCTCATCTTTCATTTGTTTATAATTCCTATTTCCTGTTGCATGAATGACTTCAAACTGGCTGAGTATTTCAGGCAAAATTTCAATGATGATATCGTTAACAGCTTTGGCTCCTTGCGATCCACCTAAAATCAACAACACAGGTCGACCCCCTTTTAGGGCTAAGGCTTGTTTGGCAGAGTTTTTATCATAGTTAATAATATTCTGCCTAATTGGATCACCAACATACATCACCTTTTCTCTAGGTAATTCCACTATCTCATCAAAAGCAGTAAATATTTCAAAAGCCCATTTTGCAGTAATTTTTGAGACTAGCCCTGGGACCATATCAGACTCGTGCATAAAAATAGGAATACTAAAAACCTTGCCAGCTAAGACAGCCGAAAAAGAACCAAAGCCTCCTTTGCTAAAAATTAAATCTGGACTTTTAATAAAAAACCAAGATAAGGCCTGAAAAAAACCAATCGGTATTTTAAATAAATCAATAATGTTTTTAAAAGAAAAGTATCTTCTAATTTTTCCGCTAAAAATTGTTTTAATCTTTACTCCTTCTTCTTGTAATAAGTGAGTATAATTATCCTTTGGGCCGATATAAAATAATTCTATTTTAGATTCCTTATCCACTTTCTTTATTTCCCGTAAAATAGCTAAGATGGGAAAAATGTGTCCGGCTGTACCACCACCTGTAAAAACTAATTTCATAAATAAATAGTATTAATTTGATAATTTAGAAATATTCAGTAATATCCCCACACTGATTATTTCTGTTAATAAATGAGAACCACCATAACTAAAAAATGGTAAAGGAATGCCCCCCATGGGCAATACTCCTGTAATACCTCCAATATTTAAAAGTGCTTGAAAGCTAATCCAGGTAGTAATTCCTAAAGCAGTAAACCTAGCAAAGCTTTGTTTATGCCTTAAAGCTATTGTAATCCCTTTTGTCAAAAAAATAAAGAACAAAATGATTAAAAGGCAAGCTCCTACGAAACCAAGTTCCTCTCCGACAATGGCAAAAATAGAATCTGTAATCGCTTCTGGCAGAAAACCAAACTTTTGTCTGCTCAAACCAAAACCAAATCCTTGAGCAATCCCAAAGATTTTACCAGAGCCAAGAGCAATAGAAGCCTGTTTTAATTGATAGCCTGCGCCTAATGGATCAATGTTTGGGTTTAAAAAACTCATAAACCTAGATAATCTATAAGAAGAGGTTTTTAGGAATACACCAAAAGTGCCTATCCCTAAAAATACTAAAGCAATATTATGCCACCAAGGTACATTAGCAGAAAAATACATTAAAAATCCAGTAAAACAAATAATGCCTAGTGTTGTCATATCTGGTTGCAAAATTAAAGCCAAAATTAAAATAGACATTATTATAATAAAAGGAATAAGTGTTTGAAAAAAAACTTTATATGTATTTCCTGATACTGGTTGTTTTTGTCTGGCTTTTGTCCTTGGCTCAAGCCAAGAAGCTAGGTATAGGATAGAGGTTAGTTTTAAAAACTCAGAGGGCTGAAAAGGAAAACCGAAAATAGAAATCCACCTGCTAGCCCCCCCGCTTCTCACGCCAACGCCAGGAATAAAAACTAAAAACAATAGTAATATGTTGCCTAAGAATAAATAAGGGGCGATTCTTTTTATTCTTTCTAAAGGCTGACAATAAATAATAAAAGCTAGAGCTAAGCCAAGACCAAGAATTAAAAGTTGATGACTCAGATAATACCAAGGCTGACCAAAGTTTTCTAGGGATAATAGAAAAGAGGTGGTTCCCACTGTAAAAACACCCCAAATAATTAAAATAGCACTGATGATTAGTAAAAAATAATCTACTTTATTTTTTGTTTTTCTTTTTTGTTTTTTTAGCATAATCAATTACCATTTTTTTAAATTGGTCTCCCCTATCCTGATAATCTTTAAACATATTAAAACTGGCCGCTCCAGGGCTCAATAAACAAACCTTTCCTTTTTCAGTTTTATTATAAGCAATCTCCACTGCTTTTTTCATATCACTTACCTCAAATTTTTCTATTTCAGTTTGGCTATTTATCCTCTCAATTTCTTGCCAAACTTTTTGGCCAGTCCCCTGTCCTAAAACAATTAAAGTTTTCACTTTACTGCCTACGATTACTCTAGCTAACTGAGAATAATCACTTCCCTTGGGTGATCCACCGACTAATAAAGTGGTGATATTTTTCAAAGATTTTAAGGTCACAATAGTCACTTCTGGAATAGTTGACATTGAGTCGTTATAAAAGTCAATTCCTTGATATTTGCCCAAAAATTCCAATCTATGGGGCAAACCAGAAAAAGCCAAAATACCCGCTTTTATAGCCGATTCTGGGGCATTTAAGACCTTTACGGTCCTTACTGCCAGTTCTATGTTGAAGTCGTTAAAATCGCCCTTTAAATGGCTCTGATAACGTGTTGAGATGACCTTTATAGGTACTTTTTGAGCCTTAGTTATTTTAGCTATTTCTGCTACTTTTTTGTCGTTTGTATTGTATATAAAATAGTCATTTTTAGTCTGGTATTTAGTGATATTTACCTTAGCATCTTGATACTCTTTTAGGGTATTATAATAATCTAAGTGGTCAGAAAACAAGTTTGTGAACACCGCAATATGAGGAGATTTCTTCAAGCTTTGCAATTGATGTGAAGATAATTCATAAACAAAAATTTTGTCGCTCACTTCCCCACTCTCCTTTTCCAACTCAACTAATTTTTGAAAAACTGGCTCGCCAATATTACCGACCAATTCTACATCCTTACCCGCCTTTTTTAAAATATGATAAATCAAACTAGCTACAGTCCCCTTTCCTTTAGTGCCTGTTACGCCAACTATTGTCCCTTCAAAATTATCAAAAAATATATTCGTTTGAGAAGTAATTATAGTTCCTTTGCTAAAACTTTTTTCTATTTTTGACAACGGAATACCAGGCGTCTTAATAACTACTTCATACTCCCCTACTCCGCTCAAATAATCCTTGCCCCAAAAAAACTTAACCCCATTATCAGGCACTTTAATCTTTTTTTCATCCGCAATCCCAATAACCTTGTCAGGAAACATCTTTCTCAAAGCAAAAAAACTGTCCTGTCCCTCCTTACCAAACCCCAAAATCAGTATCTTTTTGTTTTTTAGTTCTTGTAATTTCATCGTTCGCTGTTTGCCTTTATAGCAAACGGGATAAAATACTGTTCAATACTTTTCGCAGACACTTTAAAATTCCCCAATTCAAAAAAGGTGTCACAAAACACAGAGCGCATTTTTAAAATTTCTTTTACTCTAAATTGCCATCGTTTATCACTGATAGTTAAATCGAAAAGATTTAGTGCTTCTTCTAGTCTTTCTTTACCTGCCTCATTTGTTTTATCTTCAAAATGCAAAGCTCTTATTACTGCACTACCAACATTCCCCATCTGTTGAGCCAAAGACATTTTTTGCCATTTTTCTTTTAACATTTTAATCTATAAATTTAAAAACTATATCTTGTAATTTGGATTTTATTTCAGGTAATGTTATTTCCATTGAAAAATTATTATCTGATGGTCTGATATTAATTAAAGAATAAAATTCAATCATATCTTTTGCTTCTATATCAAATTTAATATTAGCTCCCCAAACATTTTTTAAATTAGAACCTTGCTCAACCAACATTGAAGCACAATCAACATGTAGTTCGCATCCAAAACAAACAATTTCTTTTTCAAGGTCAACAGCAATTTTTGTTAAAGTTTGATAAAACTTTTCTTGTTCTTTTAATCTCTCCCTATTAATTTTTTCTTTTATTATCTCCATATACCCTAAAATATCATAAATCCGCCTAAATTAAAACCCGTCCTTGTGCTTTCGCTCGGACGGGTCATGTTGTTGTAAACTAAATATTGCTTTCTAATAACTTCGTCAATTCATCGATCTTAAACGGTTTTGATAAAAACGTATTCGCACCCGCTTTAATAGCGAAACTTTCGTACCCCCCATCACTACTCATTGCGATTATAAATATTTTATCATCTTGCTGATGAACTTGTTCTATTAATCCCAGACCATCAGAGGCATCTGGCATTTCTATGTCAGTCACAATAGCCACCAAATTACCAAGCTTATCTTGCGCATCCTCTGGCGATTCTGCACTTATTACTTCAAGATCGTCTACCCCCTCGAAGTGTTTGGCTAGTATTAATTGATACGGCTCTCTTATCGTAGGAAGATCATCAACAATCAAAATTCTCTTTTTCATTTTTTGTTCCTTTCATTTTTTTTACTGACGGTAGCTCTTTGTCCCAATATGCGAATTTATAACAATAAGGACAGAACGCTTGCCATATTCCTTGCACCCGACGCACTGTTACGGAAATTTCTTCACCACACCCTGGACAATCATCAGTCATTTTCTCTGTTAGCATATATCACCCCTTCTTTGCTGTCCCGAATTCCGTTTTGAACTGCTTATAATATACAATAAAACTCTCAAAAAGTAAAGCTTTAATTAATAAATATGAATTCCCCTCATCTCTTTTTTAATTTTTTGATAATCGGGCAGTATTTCTGTGACTAAACGCCAAAATTTAATCTAGTGGTTCAGTTCTTTTAAATGACAAAGTTAGTGGATAATAATATAATCAGCCATTTCTTTGGGTAAAAATATAATTCGATAATTAAAATTTAGATTTTTTTTTGCTGAACAACTCCCCCACCTTGTTTTTTGATTCTTAATGTTTATGCTCTTAAATAAAAACTGTTCATTTTGATTAAAATAATTAATTCTTTGTTTAATAAACTGTCCAACCTCTATTTTATATCTCAAATAATCCTTTTTATTACTCTTTGGCAAGACTAAGCCTTTGGATTGCTTAAAGTGAGCCAGTTTTTTCAAAATCCAATTTGCCTTTTGGGTAACTAATCGATCCGCTAGCTTTTTATTTAATCTCCAAGGGATAGTCACTACCACTCTGCCATCACAATAAATAGTCAAACGAGCCCTTTTGGCTCTTTTGCTTTTTCTAATAGCGTAGACAATCTCTCCTCCACTACAAATTTTTATTTTATTTTCCATTATGTCCTATTCTACCAAACTCCAAAACAAAAACCAATCCTTATTTATATAAAAAAACGACCTGGTTGTCCGAGGTCGCTGATTAATCTTTGTTCATTATTTTTCCTCTGCTTATTTAGAACGCAACTGTTTCGCAATTATTGGTGCTTCATGTTCAAGCTTTGTTGTGCGAACGGAATCATCTGCTTTGCGTTCCTTAATTTCTCTACGTGATTTTTTTGAGCACCAACGAATATAGAATGCAATAGCGACTAAAATTGGTGTCATTAATACAAGATAAAAGACCCATGCATGAATCACCTCAATCGCCTCCTATCTAAACAAGATGCGACAACAAAGTACAATACTCCTACTGCAAGCCATTGTTGAGGAGATAAAAATCCCCATATTTCCATTTGTTTCACCTCCTAACTTTTCTAAATTTTACTTCGTCTAAACAGAAAAGGGAAATCATCATTACTACTATCACCAATCCATACATTACAATACACCTCCAGTTTTAAAAGAACTGATTAACCCAGTAAACGGATAGCCACACCAATAGTAGCGAGGCCAATACCAATTATCCAAAACCGCATAACAATTTTTTCCCTTGCCCAACCCTTGGCCTCTAGGTGATGATGGACTGGCGCACAAAGAAAAATCTTTCTGTGAAATATTCGCTTAGATAATATCTGTAAAATCGCGGATCCGGCTTCTATTACTAATAAACCGGCAATAATTGGAAAGACTAATAATGAGTCTGTTAGGAAGGCTACCACAGCAAGTGTAGAAGTTAAAGCAATAGTGCCTGTTTCTCCCATATAAAATCTGGCTGGTGGGATATTAAACCATAAAAAGGCCAAGGTGGCTCCAGCGATTACTCCACAAAAAGTAGCTAAATCATATTGCCCGTTACTAAAAGCAATAATGGCAAAAGCACCAAACATAATACTAAATGCACCACCTGATAAACCATCTATGCCATCAATTATTCCCCCAGCCCAAGAAGCAATCATCGTGATGATAAATAACGGGATATAGAAAATACCGATTTCTAGCTCGCCATTGCCTGGGATATGTAAGGTATGCCAATCTAATTTAAAATAAAACCAAAGAGCGCCGATTAAACCAATGATAAAAACCACAAACAATCTACGGGTAAACCTAACTCCCCCACCACTATACTTACCTTTAGAAAATACTTGTAAGACATCATCGCTTAATCCCAAAATGGCCGCTGAAATTAAAGTAGCCAAAGGCAACCATGTTTGACCACGTGATAAAAAGTTTAATTTTTGTAGAACTTCATTGTTTGATAATTGGGCTAGTAAAGCAAACAAGAGGATGATAAAGCCTGTGGTTACCCAAATTAGCAAACCACCCATCCGAGGAGTGCCTACTTCTTTTTCTTTATGTAACCTATAAAACACTGGTGCTGGCTTATTATCAATCGTTTTGGTCCTAGCTGTTTTTCTCCATAGTTTGTGCTTATACAAAAAGTTAGTTAAAACAGGAGCCCAAAAAACTGCAATAGCCGTGGCTAAGGCAGATAGAACTAAAATTTTAATAACATTAATGGTTATAATCATAAATTTCAGGGGTTAGACCCCTTACACTGTGGATAACTTTTAGTTAGCACATTTAATTAGCTCCTGCATATCTCTAAATCTATCAACTGAGTTTAAAACTATGTTAATATGATAAGTATTATCTCTATTACCTTTCACAAGTGTTAGTAAACATCCACCAGCTGTTTGGGTATAGCCAGTTTTACCACCAATGATTCTTTCTTCCTCTCCTAATAATTCATTAGTATTAATTAAAGTATGATGTAAAGAACCATTAGGAGAATAATATGGCACTTCCTCTTGGCTAGTAATATCTAAAAGAGTTTGATTACTTAGAATATATTGACCTAATTTAGCTAAATCCTCAGCTGTAGAATAATTTATTTCATCACTATTTTTATCATCTGGCTCTAAACCGTTAGGGTTAAAAAAGTAAGTATTGTTCATTCCTAATTTTTCAGCTTTTAAATTCATCAAAGCAATCAATCCTTCTACATCCATTGGCTCAGCTATAGCAAAAGCAGCATCATTACTAGATTCTATGAGCATCATTTTTAATAAATCCTTAACTAGAATTACCTCGCCTACCGATAAAAATCCACTAGTCCCCTCTTGATTGACTGCTGCTTGAGATATTTTAATTTCATAATCTGCTGGATAAAACTCACTAGCAATTACTCCTGTCATTAATTTGGCGATACTAGCGATAGCCATTCTCTTATTTGCATTTTTTTGATAAAGAACTTGACTATTATTATTTTTACTAACAAAAACTGAAATAGCACTTTCTGCTTGTACTAAGCACTTATCTGTATCCTTTTCATAATTCTCTGCCATATTCGCCAAGAAAAAAAAGCTCGGCTCCTTTTCAAGTTCCCGCACAAAAAATAGTTCACCTGAATAATTAAAAACAGCATTAGCTAATAAGCTAAGACTAAACAAACAAACAATACCAAGTACAAATATTTTTAATCTTTGGTTCATCTATTTTTTCTTAACAACTAATTGAAGCTCTTTTAATTGTTCTTTAGTTATCTCACTAGGAGCATTCATCATTAAATCCCTACCATCACCTGTTTTAGGAAAGGCAATAACCTCCCTAATGTTTGGTTCATTAGCAAAAATTGTTAACAACCTATCCAGCCCCCAAGCGATTCCCCCATGAGGTGGCACGCCATACTCAAAAGCTTTTAGCAAGTGTCCAAATTTGTCTTGAATCTCTTTTTTACTATGACCCAAAGCTTCAAACACTGCTTCTAATACTTTAGGGTCATGTGTTCTAATACTACCGCCTGCTACTTCAAAACCATTTAATGCTAAATCGTATTGATAAGCTAAAACATTTTTCATATCTTCTTTAATTATCTTAATATCTGTAGTTTGAGGTTTAGTAAATGGGTGGTGTGTCGCAATCCATTTACCTTTGCCCTCTGATTCATCAAACATTGGAAAATCTAGAATAAAAGTAAAGGCCAATTCATTTGGATCTTTTTTGTCTTTTCTTAAATCTGGTTTGTCTGATTTATACTTTTCCATTGATTCTTTATAGGTAAGCCGTGGAAATGGAATTTGAGTAATCTTTTTTTCTGGAAACAACTCTTTAACCATTTTAATCGCTAACTCTTCAACTAGATTTAGAATATCTTCTTGTTCTACAAAAGACATCTCAATATCTAATTGAGTGAACTCTGCTTGTCTCTGCCCTCTTTGATCTTCGTCCCTTAAACATTTTACAATTTGGAAATACTTTTCCATCCCTGCCACCATCAACAGTTGCTTATACTGCTGTGGACTCTGTGGTAAGGCATAAAAACTACCTGGTTGTAATCTTGATGGCACCACAAAATCTCTAGCCCCTTCTGGAGTGGACTTGGTAAGCATGGGTGTTTCAATTTCTATAAAATCTTTTCCGTACATATAGTTTCTGATAAACTTTATCACATCATGCCTCATCAAAAGATTATTCTTCATCCTCTCTGTTCTTAAATCTATATACCTATACTTCATTCTAACTTCTTCGTTTACTCCTTTACTATCTTCATTTACTTCAAAAGGTGGTGTCTTTGCTTCATTTAATATTTTTAATTTTATAGCTTCAATCTCAATTGTACCCGTTGTAATTTTATCGTTTACCATCCCATTAGGTCTTTCATTGACTTTACCAGTTATTTCTACTACCCATTCTGGTCTTAAGGTTTCTGCTAGGCTATCGCCAACAAAAACTACTTGGCACTTGCCACTCCTATCTCTTAAATCAACAAAAAGCACCTTACCGTGCTTGCGTACTGTATCTACCCATCCATTTAGCTTTACTTCCTTACCGACATTTTTTGGTGTATCAATTATATTTGTTCTTTGCATATATCTTATCTTAAATATGACCTTACTTTAGCGACAATTTCAGTTGGTGTAAAGTTTGTTTTTATTAAATAATCCAACACTTCTAACGACTTAGCACATTTTCTAGCTGTTGGATCATCAAAATTAGAAAAAGCCACAATCTTTAGTTTAGCTGTTTTTGGATCTTCTCTCATTTCTTGCAAGGCTTCTAAGCCATTATTTCTTGGCAATAAAATATCCAATAAAACAATGTCTGGTAATTCCTTTTTGGCAATCCTAACACCATCCTCTGCATTTTCTGCTGAAATAACCATTAGCCCAGTTTCTTTAAATTTAGCAACATACATTTCTCTTAGTATTTTTTCGTCTTCAATTATTAGTATTGTTTTGGGCATAGAGCTTATATTTAAATATTAATTTTAATAAACCCTCTTTTTCCTTTTTGAACAATCATTCCATCTTTTAAATCTATTGTTTCCTGCCAATCCTTTACTATTCTACCTTCGCCCTTAATAATCAAGTTCACTCCTCCACCGATAACTACTCTTTTTGCTTCGCCTTTAGACTTTACCAATCCACTATCTTTTAATAAATCTAAAATGGGATACTGCTTTTGTTTGGCTTTAAACTCTGGAACTTTATCAGGCACTCCCCCCTCCTTAAACACTTTATCAAACTCTTGTTCTGCTTCAATTGCTTTCTTTTCATTATAATACATTCTGACGAGTTCTTTGGCTAGTTTTGCTTTAGAATCTCTTGGATTACTCTTAATCTCTTGGTCACTGATTGTTAGATCTGTACAAAACTCAAAATATTGCCCTATTAACTCATCCTGCATACTCATCACCTTACCATACATTTCTTTTGGCTCATCAGTTAAGGCGATAAAATTACCGTAAGTTTTACTCATCTTTCTGCCATCTGTACCCAAAAGCAAACCAACCGTTAAAACACTTTTTTCTTTGTTGTTAACCGCTTTTTGTAAAGTTCTGCCAGCTAACATATTAAATAATTGATCACTACCAGCAATTTCTAAGTCAACATCCATAGCTACAGAATCGTAGCCTTGCATCAAAGGATAGAGAAATTCATGCAAACCAATTGGCTTACCTTGCTCTAATCTTTTAGCAAACATATCTCTTTCTAACATTTGTTGTACTGTAAAGTTAGCTGCAATAATTAAAACATCATCAAATCTTAATTTAGAAAGCCACTTACTATTGTACTCTATCTTTATCTTACCAAAGTCTAAAATCTTCTCTGCCTGCTTTTTATAACTTTTCATATTTTCTTTGACTTGTTCCTCAGTCAATGGCTGTCTCATCGCTTCTTTATCAGTTGGATCCCCTATCTTGGCTGTAAAGTCACCAATTAGTAAAATAACTTCGTGACCTAAATCAGCCAAAGCCTGTAGTTTTCTTAAAACAACACTATGACCCAAATGTAAAAGTGCCCCAGTTGGATCAATACCATAATAATCCAAAC
>SDBT01017776.1_pt1 | contig 11210 bp, 16 predicted proteins | sample 2277101 | NCBI WGS metagenome assembly SDBT01 (sample SAMN10404973, study PRJNA504765) | marine sediment metagenome | isolation source: marine sediment core GS10_PC15, 103 cmbsf | place: Arctic Ocean: Southern Knipovich Ridge | collected 2010 | reverse complement strand
TGGTTCCACTACACCTTTTATATTCGCTGTTACTCAAGGAGGTACCAACGGTGATGGTACTATCACTCCTCCCACAGCTGCATTAGTTGAAATTAGTACCATTGATACGACAGGTTCTACTCCAGGAACTATTGATGGTACATGGTTTGCTATTTATTATGGAGGGGGATCAGGAGACTACTACTTCTTCTGGTATGATGTTGATGATAGCGGCACCCCCCAACCAGCAAATCCTTTACCAGTTAGTGGTAACACAATGATCCAAGAGATAACAACCGTCAATACAGGAGATAGCGTTGCTGTTATTGCTTCTAAAACAGCTACTGCTGTAGATAACAGTACGCTCGTTCTCCCTACAGGCCGTGCTATTATGGATATTCAATTGAGAAAAGCTAGCACTGGCGGAGGAAGTGCCGAATTACATACTGTTCAAATATACGGGTAATCAGGTATGGATACAATTACGACGACTCGGATTCAGACTCGGTATCTGAGTCCGACCCTGTCACAACAGTGATCTTCTCTTTCTTAAAGTAGTCTTCAATCTCCCGGACAATAACCACCGATGTTGGGTACATAAAATGGAGCCAGCTTCGAATAAGAGTTATAACGCTCATAACCCACAGACTTGATCCTCGGCAGTTTTCAATCTCTTCGAAGAGGAGAAAAACTCCGATAGCATCCCATATAATGAAGAATATCGTAAATAATACAATAATACTAACGAAATATATCTTCAGGGCTATAGTTGATTTTTTATTGACTCGAGGTTCCCACCAGATAAATCCCGGAAGAAGAAGAAGAGAATATAAGACTGATATCACTTCACACGTGATCAGCCATCCACTTCCAGAAATCGCCAAAGAGTTGTCATCTTCACAGTCACTGTCCCAATCCTTGATAGCCACTACCAGAGCCGAAATAGAGAAAGAAATATGTACTAAAAATCCGATTGCCCAATGGGCAAAGCGAGCCCAAAAAGTGGGGTCTTTGAGAATCATCATATAAAATGATGATTGTCTTAAAAATGACTGCGATAAAGACAAACTTTCTATAATAAAACCGACAATGAGACGACTTAGAATTCCCACACGAATATCCCAAACTTCAAAAAGTTTATTTCGAGAGAAATGCGTTCAGGAAGAGTTATGTGATGCAAGAAGCCTACTTGCAAAGGTGTACTTAAATATTGAGTTCGATAAGGAAGATAATTGTAGACTGGACACTCATATGGATGAGCATCGAAAACACAGAATTAATGATTATGAAGAAGAAATCTTAGAACCTATCCGTAAAAGACATAAGTTAATAATAGACGAGATGGAGATAATTAAAAGATGTAGCGGATCACCCGGAGATAGGTTGAAATTAAATTATAAAAACCTTAAAGGTGAATTAGAAAAATTTGAAAATGCGGATGTCAATTGCATCGAGTTTTTAGATAAATATAATAAATTTAAAAACCTTCCGAACATGTAAACCAAATAAATATTTCTTGTGATTCACAAGAAATTAGTAATAGTTGTTGAATGGGTAAAAATCTTGGGAATTCTTTGTTATTGGATATGCGACAGCTAATTTTTCGTAACCTTCTATTTCAGATCTTAGGGTAGAGGGTAAATGACCTCTAGGATAGCGAGTATTAGGAGAAAAATAATTAGGAGGTATGAACGGAAGGTCAGGATAATTATTACCCCCAACACATGGGAAATAACCTAATTTTTCAAAACACCGACCTTCTGTAGGAAGAAATTGAGTAGCATTTAGTTCACTGTCCATTGGATACGGATAAGTTGGATTCTTAGGCGTGTAATATCTGGTATCTCCTACTGGTCCATAGTCTCCTCCCTGTCCGAGATATTTCCCGATATATGGGGTCCTCAATTGACCAATATTATGATATTTATTCTCGTAGTGATAACCCGGGGTAAAAGTCGGGTGGAGTTGTTGGTATGGCGTTCTAGATATCTGATAAGCCATGGTCTTAATATCGTTCGCGATTTTTGCAAGTTTTTTTCATGTCTTGAATATAATAATTTAAACTACATTTAAAATTCTGGTAGGATACAGGTACCCTACCACCCCATTATGGTCTGTAATTTCAGGACTAGAACGAAAGTAAGGAACAATTATACTGTTTCCCACACCGTCAAACCATATATAGTCGATTCTTCTGTCTTTACCTATCACAGTTGTTTGAAGTTCACTAACATCGGGAGAAAAGGTATCAAGTAAACTAACAGAACTAAGTTTTCCGTAAGCCATATCATATAATTCAGAATCAGCTCGAATATTCATATCACCAGTGAGAATAATATTGTCACGATCACCTGCAAATTGAGTAATAACACTCTTAATTTCCTTCACTTGTTTAGTTTTAATTTCTACCGAGGTCATTTTATTCCGATCAAATAGCTTGCAGATACAAGGTTCACTACCGAGGCCAGTTTGGAGGTGGGTGGTAAAGACATGGACCGCTGTCCCTTCGATATCTATCTCCACCCCTAAAACACCCTTTTTAGTAAAGTTTTCGACTCCTCTGAAGGTGGTAAATCGATGAAAAATATCCCTAGTAATAGGGTGTTTACTAAAAATGGCTAATCCAGAGTTAACTCCGATGAGATATCTCCCTCTGGAGTAATCAGCAATAAAATATGGATAATTTTCACTTAACCATCTTACTAAAATATCCCGAGATTCCCCACGAAACAATTCTTGGAAACAGATAACATCATACTGAAAGGAATCCTTGTTGAGGATATTAGACAGCATCAAAGTTCTAGCAGTTCTATTACCTTTCCCTATGGGGAATTTGAGCTGGGCTACATTGAGGGTCAATATTTTAAACATCTTAATATAGTAACTTAGAATATTTTAGTCCTCTGAGTCAATAGGTTGCATCGTGACCTGTAATCGGTGGCCAATAAATTCCAAAGCGAATCCTTCAAAAAGTTTTTCCATTCCTCCCAACATAGCAGCGAGCATCTTTTTATAGGCGAACATCTCAGCACGATCGGGAATAAAGCTAAAGTTAGTGTGAGGATCTTTTAGCCATTCCTGTACCTGTCTCTCAATAGCAGCATTAGAAACTTTTGAAGATTGAATACATGCGGTATCACCTTTTCTCACTTTATCTAGTAAAGCTTCATACCTTTGAGTCGCTCGATCAAGGGACTCTTTGAGAGCTTCGTTTTCGTGACTTAAATGAATCAATTCATCTTCCCTTAGTTTGAGCTGGGTAGCCATGTATATCTCCATCTCTTGGCGAGTTACAGTTCCGTCACCATCAAGATCAGCATGACTTTCTAAAAACTTTAACCTTTCTTCTAGGTTGTCTCGGTGAGGATCATTTTCAAGAGCTTTGATTCTTTCTGTAAGAATATCGATATCGATAGTTTGGAAAACGTCTTTCTTTTTTCCGAAACACAAACCCATTAAATAGATTACCTCTCAAAAATAATGGACAAATTCGGGATAAATCAGGGCGATCTAAACGATCTTCCCACAAGTACCGTTCCCGGGTCTTTCCGAGAATTAACTGAGAACTTTGGTAAGTACAAAAATATTGTAATATTTTCTGGAGCTGGTGTGAGCACCAATTCAGGGATACCTGACTACAGAAGTAGACATGGGTATTTCCAAAAGATTCAAAAAGCATTTCCTTCTGTCAGCCGACCCGAGATTCTTTTTAGTCGCGCCTTCCATGATAAACATCCTGAATTTAAAAATCATCCCATCAATCAAGCCTTTCTTCAAAAAATAAAGGATGCTAAACCAAGTGACGCTCATAAATTAGCAGTATGGCTTCATCTTAAGGGGAAACTCCTCCGCGTATACACTCAAAACGTAGACGGCCTTTATCAAAAAGCTGGTCTTCCAGATGATAAAGTGGTAGAATATCATGGTTCTCTTCTCAAGGACACCGTTGTATTATATGGAGATTCAATTCCCAGTGAAGCTTTAACAAAGACTTATTATGATCTTGAAGGGCCGAACAGGAATAAAATTGATCTGGCTATTATCATGGGAACCAGTATGAAAGTAGCGCCTTTCTCAACATTACCTGATAGACTTTCATGCCCCAAAGTAATGGTGGACCTTGGAGAACATCGTGAAAAATACCAGTATAAATTCACGATTGATACAAGTGAGTGGTCTAGAAAACTTATGAACTCAGTGTAATTCATTTTGATTACAAATGAATTTAATACATATGGTTTTGTTTGGAAGGAGCTGCCTGTGGACGCTTAACTCCGGGAGCGTAAGCCTTGACTTGATTACCATAAGCTTTCATATCACCAGAATATCCACCATTAGAGGCTCCTTGGATATATGAACCAGAGGAATTATAAGACCTATCGAGAGTATAACTTGTAGGAGCACTCGTAGAATGAGAGATATGAGCATAAACAGCAGGTCTTGTCAAAAGACGAACAGCTACGAAAGGAAGCTCAATATCATCAGTTTCGCGAAATTTATAAAGAGGGATTACAAGTTCTCCTTTACTTCCGGACTCAATGATAACAGGTCCTGTGAGCATATATCCTGTGCGATGAAGAGATTTGACTGCGACCACTTCTAGAAAATAACCTTCCGGTGGTGAAACTCGAATTCCAGTATTAAAATCGTTGATTTCCCCTGTTTCATCTTCTGCTCTGTTTTCAGTGCGAGAAACAAGAGTGACATTCCATCCCACATCAGAGGAATTTTCTTTTGCTGGAAATTCAGATTGAGGGCGTAATTTTTGTACTATAATTTTACCCTCGATATGAGCGGGTGAAGTATCCATTGTCCTCCGCGCGAATCTCTTTATCTCATATTAACAAATTTCACCAAGGAGTCATTAACGTATATTTCTACTTCACGAGGGAATTGAACCTCCTTTCCCGAGAGTAGATTTGCTGTTACTGTTTGAACTTGAGAAGGATACACCTTCCCAGTTTGTATATATTCTCGAAAATCAGGTCTAAATGCACCTAAATCCCAGAGGATATCACCAAGCATTATCCCATAGGGGGGATTGCCGACTAACAACGTTTTTATATTTTGAGATGAAAAATGATATTTTCGATGTTGTCGACTCATATTAAACGAGTTCAAGATAATAGATATTATTCAAGATGGAGGAAGTTACTGCTGTTATCATCGGTGATCCACATTTTAAAAATGACAGATTAAAAGAGAGTCAAGAAATGGCCGACAGATGCATTCAGCTCATAGAAAAGAAAAAGCCTACATTCACGGTAATATTAGGCGACACTCTTCATTATCACGGAACTACTAAAAACGCTCCTTTCAAGATGGTGTACTATTTTATTGAAAGAATAGTTAATGTTTCACCTGTTTACATTTTAATCGGAAATCACGACTATATCAATCAATGTCAATACTTGACTGATAACCATTTTTTCCTTCCTTATCGAAAATGGAAGGGTGTTACAATTGTTGACAGGCCGATCTATGTAGAACACGGTGATCAGTCTTTTGTTATGTGTCCGTATGTCCCACCAATGAAGTTCGAAAAGGCTCTTAACGAACTTCTTAAAAATGGTCAAGACTGGCAGATGGCTGACTGTATCTTTGCTCATCAAGAATTTAAGGGTTGTCTCTATAAATCGTCAAAGTCGACAAAAGGAGATTCATGGGATTCAGAATATCCTCCAGTAATCAGCGGTCATATTCATGACGCGCAACAGGTAGGAGAAAATGTTTTTTACACAGGAACGCCCATCCAACATTCATTTGGAGAGAAACCTAATAAAAAGGTATGGTTTGTCTCTTTTGGAAAATCTGATGACCCTCCATATTTTGAGGTAGAAAAAATTAGTTTGGGAATGAAAGAGAAACAAACTATTAAAATGGATATCTCTGAAGTGGAAGATTTCAACCTGAAAATTTTAGAAAAGTGGGATGTCAAATTGGTGTTGGTATGCTCCTCTGATCAATTTCGCGTCTTTCGGCAGAGCAAAACCTATAAAAGTCTTAGCAAGGCAGGGGTTAAAATGACATACGAATTTGATGGGGCTGATACGAAATCAGTAGGCAGAAAAACGCGGGAAGAGGTTTCATATCTTTCTGTGCTTAAGGAAGTAGTAAGGAAAAAAGATGTTGAAGTGCAAAATACATATTCTAGACTTTTGGAAGAGCAGCTATATGGAGTCGTAGAATTTGAGTCTTTGGAGTCTGACTCCGAGTCTGAAGGACTTGAGGACTCCAAAGAAGACTCCAAAGAAGACTCCAAAGAAGACCCTAAGTCATTTATTCTCGAATTTCTATCTTCTGACTCGGACCTCGAAGAGTCTGAAGGGTCTGAAATTGACCTAGACCGCGAAGAGTCCGACCCCGAGGAGTCAGAAGTCGAGGAGTCAGAAGACACAATAATATTGGAATTTGGGTCTTAAAAGAAATGAAAACAATCGTTGTTTCAAACAACGATTATGAATGTCGATTGTATTGCTGAAGAAAAAATGCTCTTCTTTAGGAATCACACCGGGAAGAATTTCAAAGGGAGGTCTTGTCGAACTCCTAAAATGCAAAGCGTTGGTGATAGGAGTTGACCCTCGTCGTTTAGGATTAGAAAGAGTTGTTTTTACCAAAGCGACTAACGAAAATTTGAAATGGACATCATTGACCATTAAAAAGACTATCCCTTCCAATACATTTCCTGAAATATATATTTATAGCTCTGGATTATTTCTCACCGATGACGGTGATGTAAATCCCGGTCCCTATCATACTATCTGCAGAATTCTTAAGAACGATGGTCTTATCTATTTATCAAATGGCGAAGTGTTGCAAAGACAATTTGAAAAAGACGGTTTTGCTTTTAGAGAATTTCGTAATGTCGGGGTAACTTTTGGGGTCTATAGCAGACACTCCGGTTCTGCTATTAAAACACCTTCAACCAAACAAAGAATAACAGGAAAATACCGACTCTTAGATATTGATTGGAAAATTCCTATTATTCAAGGTATTACTCTACAAAATTTCATTGAAGAATTGGACAGTGAATTATTTATCAATCAATTTTCATCTTCAGTAAAAAGTCTTTTAGCCTATAAAAAGAAATTTTACTTGGAAAAGAAAGGTGAAACCAAAAAGAAGTTTGATGCCCTTCGGCGAAAGGTAAAACATATGAAGTCTTTAGAGGTAGACCCAATCACTATCAAGGAGATGTATCCTATGTATGAATTTTACGCAGCATTTCTTTTTGAACTCGATGAATTAATCAAGCTTGTTTCAAAAAAAATTACTCCTTCAAAGATCAAAAAAGATCTTCAAGAGGCTATATATGATTCCACCAGAGGATTAGAGTCGCTAGTTGGAAGAAATCCAATAAAAAATAAATTGGTATCTCAGCTGTATGCTTTCTCGCAAAATTGGAAGGTTTTTTCGGGAAACTTCTACAACTATGCTTTAATGGGTAGAAGTGGAACTGGCAAAACCAGACTCGGGCAAGTTATTAGCTTTGTTTTTGCTAAAAGTGGTATACTAGCTACTGATCATATCTATATTGTTTCAAGGGCAGATCTTGTCGGGCAATACATCGGACAAACAGCTCCTAGAACTCGAAGTTTATTATTATCTAGTTTGGAAGGGTGTATATTTATCGACGAAGCCTATCAGCTATCACGAGGTTGTAACAAAGATTTTGGTCATGAGGCTATCACAGAAATAGTTAATTTCTCTGATAAATATGTGGGAATGAGCATTATCATCGTGGCTGGTTATCAAGACATGATGAAAGAAGAATTTTTCCCTTCTAACGAGGGACTAGAAAGAAGATTCCCACACCAATTAATTCTTGGAGACTATACTAATTCTCAATTAACAGATATACTAATTGCTTTCGTCGATAAATCTATTCCACTCTCAGACTCTGCCAGAAATATTTTGTTTACTATGATAGTTAAGGTAAGTCAAGATATTCCTACCGCTTTTGATAAACAAGCAGGAGATATGCTAAATTTAGGAGGTGCAATACTGGTATCAATATATAGCTCTCCTAGAACGAAATGGAAAGACGGAGATACTCCCAATAATGTTTGTATTCTTTCACAGGCCTTCAACAAATTTCTACAAACCAAAGGTTTTCCAAGATATGAATGGACAAAGAATATTGACTGATTATAACATGGACGGAACTACAAAAAGCTTTGCTATAGATGGAAGTGAACGCTCTGTTCAAGATATTGTCAGTAAGCTCAGATTTATTTCAAAGATACGAGAGGGTGAAAAGTTAGATGTCAGCTCTCTGACCTTAGGAGAAGGATTAAGAACTTCTCTATATAGAACAGTTATAGCAAGGAGCGAATCTCGTGATTCCACACTTGAGTTCATCCGCGCGGTAGTTAGCGAAGCGTTCAACCTAGCATCTAAATATCTCCGAAAGGAGGAGACATTTTTTAAAGATATTGGCCAAATGGTAATAACCTCTTTACATGAATGTAAATCTGGACTTCTTAATCTTATCAAAACGTATGCTGAAGACAGGATGTTTATTTCCAAGTTAGAGACACTGATGAAAACTCTTGAAACCAAAACTATGGATTTACAGAGACAATTGTTAGAAATGGAAGCCCCTAAAAAAGAAAAAACTAAAACACAAAGAGGTTATTAATGTACTCCTTCAAATGGTGGCATCTTATTTTCAACATAAACTTTATTGCTTTTGTGGCTATTATGGCAGCTGTTGCTTATTGTGTATGGAGTGGTAACGGACTGACCAGAGGAAAATTCAAATTCCGAGGATTAGGAGAATCAGGGTTTGATCTATATAATGTGAGGAAACCTCAAAAGAAGAAGAGAAAGAAAAATAAACACGAGGAGCGATGTCGAGAAATATTCGAGAAGATATTTGACGAAAAATTCAAATCTGTCCGTCCAGATTGGCTTAAAAATCCTGCCACTGGAAAAAATCTAGAATTAGATGGTTATTGTTCTCACATACGGACCAAAATAGGTAAAGGATTAGCTTTTGAGTATGACGGAGCACAACATTCAAAATATAACCGACATTTCCACGGAAACAATCCTAAAAAATTCATCTATCAAGTGAAAAGAGATTCTTGGAAAGACCTTCGATGTGAGGAAGAAAAAGTTCTCCTAATTCGAATCCCTCACCTAGTTGCATATCAAGATCTTGAGCGTTATATCAAGAATAAACTAAAGAAACACGGCCTTGAAAAAAGTTTTGATGGGTTTTTAGGGGGACTTTATGATTAAGGTATTAAAGGGTATCTTCCTGTAATATACCAAAAAATGGGAGATCTCCGTGTTGCAGAACTCACTACTGGAAACTCGCTCGTAATGAGTCTTGCTATACATTTAATCTCAAAATTCTATGAAAATCCAACACAAGAAGAATACAATGAAGTTATAAAATATGATAAGATGTTAACTGAAAATTTAGGTTATTCCTATGAATTTTTTAAACTGAAAGCTCGAAATAGATGGAATATTAAGCCTTTATTGACAGAATCTGCAGCTTGGTTACTTGGTGCCGAAGAAACGCATCTGCTTAAGTCTATTGAGCTAAATAAAGATGACTCTGATATGTTAAGGGCTCTCTTTTATGCTACTGGGGAACGGAGTTATTTGCAATAGATTTTGTCTGATTTTCATAAGATTAATCTTATGAAAATGTTAAAGGAATACCATCTGTATAACAAAATGGGAGCTACGGAAACTAAATTTGATTATGTTGGCAAATCTGCTGCCAGTCAACCTACTGGCGTAGGGGATATGTTCATAAGTAAATTTGCTAATTTCTTGGTTTCAAAATTTTATCAGGAACCAACTCAAGAGTCGTACGATGCAATTATAAAACATGATAAAAAATTAACTGAATGGTCAGGAGAACCTCATGATTTTTTTAAATTGAAGGCTCGGAGTACGTGGAATCTTGAACCGGCTCTGACCGATGAAGACCTTGAGATTTTGAACTCCAAAGAGAAATATCTTCTAAACCCAGATTCCAAATTAAATGCGTGTGATCTAGATACGTTATGGAGTTTGTTTTATGCTACAGGCGATCAGGTGTACCCAGACAGAGTATACAAAGTATCTCAAGACGAAAACCAGCATCTGTTAGTGAAAATCGCCGCCATCGGATCTTATAATTCCCACCGTGAAAAAGGAGTTCTTAATAATATCTTGGCCCCCACTAATGAAGACAATTGATATTGTCATGTATGCAGCCCTGATAGGGTTTACCCTGTACATGACGCGAATTGAAAAGAAAGATTGGGAATGCCCAAGTCCCCATTCTCCTGATAAAGATTGTAATGGGAACGGAATGCCACATCGCAATTCAAAATCTCAACCAGATGACACTTGCCAAGAATTAACTGAAAGAATCAACCGAGCTGCCGGAGCTGAAAGAAAATCTATCAAATGGAGGAGGTCATTAGCTATTTCAGTAGGTATTATGCTGGCCTTGTATATCCTTGTTGCTGGGGGTCTTCCCGGTTGGATACAATTTTATCTGTCAGTAATGGTGGGATTTGTTATTATTCGATTCCAATTTGCTTGGTATTCATATCACAAATTTAAATTGGCAGAGGAGAATATCTACGAGTCAGTCGACAGGTTGCAAAAGTGTATCTGAAAAATGAAAGATTTACTGTTAATTTATTATTTGATTACAGATTGCAATGAATGAGTTTCCATCCCCATCTAATGATGATGATAAAATACATAGTATTGTAATAACATTCCTAGGCGATACTGACATTGAGTCTATTGGATTTAAGAATTTATATTCTTGTTTGAAAGACATCTTCCCCAAAAAACAACTAGATGACGCATTAAAACCAATATTAACAAAGCGAGCCGGTCCGACCGCAAAAAAAATAACAATCGTCTTTCAAAATAATAATTGACATACTTAATTTTTAAAAATGAAAAATAACTTTGTGTAATCACAAAGTTATTGAAATGGCTGGGTTAATACTGCTAGCTTATAACTACGACGAAGAATGTACCCTACAAAAGCTCCCACTGGAGGTTATCTATATGATTTTAGAATTTAAAAGCTGGAGGACTAAACTAATTAAATTGTATAAATATCACCCACGATCTTGGGATTGGAATGGGATATCACAAAACCCAAACATAACATGGGCCATTATCAAAGCAAATCCTGACCACCCTTGGGATTGGTGGAGTATATCAGAGAACCCAAATATAACTTGGGAGATCATTAAAGA
>SDBT01017775.1_pt1 | contig 11211 bp, 8 predicted proteins | sample 2277101 | NCBI WGS metagenome assembly SDBT01 (sample SAMN10404973, study PRJNA504765) | marine sediment metagenome | isolation source: marine sediment core GS10_PC15, 103 cmbsf | place: Arctic Ocean: Southern Knipovich Ridge | collected 2010 | reverse complement strand
TCATAAGCTGCGACTGATGCAGTATTCACAATAACGCCACGCTCACCATCTTCACCCACAGGGTCTGCTTTGAGCATTTCTGCGGCGACTAAGCGCATCACATTAAACGTGCCAATTAAATTGACTTGGATAACTTTAGCAAAATTCTCTAGTGGCATAGGCCCACTCTTGCCAACCACTCTTCCTGCCGGAGCGATGCCTGCACAATTGACACAAATGCGCGGTACATCAAACTTTTTCGCTACAATTGCCAGCGCGTTCGCAACAGATTGCTCATCCGTAACATTCACTTCACAGGCCAAACCATTTGTTTTAGACGCCACTTTTTCAGCAGCCTCAAGGTTCATATCAAACAACACAACATGAGCACCTTGTTTTGCCAATAGCTCTGCTGTAGCTGCACCCATCCCTGAGCCACCGCCGGTTATTATTGCTGTGTTTCCTTCTATCTTCATTTTCTCTTCTCCACAAATGGCAGATTATTACGAGTCTTACACCGCACTTAGGGCACCAAAACCAACTAGCATCTACAAGCCTCTAGGCCCAGCCTTCGGATCATTAAATATATCCATATCCATGTGCCCTTCACTCTTACCCACCACACAGGCCACAGTCGAATCGCCCGATATATTAACCGCGGTTCGCGTCATATCCAACAAGCGATCAACGCCAATAATCAAAGCAATACCCTCAACTGGCAACCCAACCTGATGCAATACCATCGTCAATGTAATTAAACCAACACTGGGTACGCCCGCAGTTCCTATCGAAGCCAACGTCGCCATGCCAATCACCGTTAAATAACCAATAAGGCCGATATCAATATGGTAAGCATGCGCAATAAATACCGTCGCCACACCCTGCATAATCGACGTACCATCCATATTTATCGTCGCACCCAATGGAATAACAAATGAGGCAATAGAGTTTTTTACCCCCAGTTTTTTTTCAACCGTTTCTAACACTACGGGGATTGAGGCATTTGAACTTGCAACACTAAAAGCAAACAACATGGCTGCATACATTTTTTTGAAAAATATGACTGGATTTAAACCGGCAAGAAAACGCAACAATATGGGATAAACAACGAATAACTGAATCGCCAACACAACCATAACCGTGGAAAAATAGCCAATTAATTGGCCAATCAATCGAAACCCTTCTTTGGCAAATAACGCGGCTATTAAACAAAACACACCATAGGGAGCAAGTTTCATAATGATTAAAATTAATTTCATGATAACTTCATTGGCATCTTGGAATACGGATAGTAATCGCTGCCCAGGCTTGCCAGACACACTCAAAGTGGCACCGAAAAACAAAGCAAAAATAATAATTTGCAACATGCTACTATCCGTCAATGCCTTAAACGGATTAGTGGGAAATATATTTAATATGACACTTTTCAATGAAACAGGATCTGGTATTTTAAATTGGCTAGCGGTGGATAAATCTATGCCATTGCCTACACCAAACAATGATGCGATAAAAATTGCAATACTAATTGCTAATGCCGTGGTGAATACATAAAGCAGAAGTGTTTTACCACCAACCTTACCGAGTTTTTTAATATCTATAGAGCTCACACCACAAATTAAAGAGACAAACACGACGGGCACAACCAACATCTTTAATAGATTGATAAAAATCTGTCCGCCTACCTGCAACACATCATCCGCAATAATAGCCACGGTCTCGGACGCGAGAGGTGAAAATTTAATGGCAAGCCCGACAATCATGCCAAGCAACATACCCATAATTATTTGAATGGTTAAATTAAACCGTTTCGGGCTGTGGTTCTCTTCTTGCATGTTCAGTTTTACCCCTTCCTATGGCGTAGTGATGTATTCCTAGATCGCTTAGTCGCTCAGTGTTAAATAGATTTCGGCCATCAAAAATAACCGGTTCATTCAGCATTTGTTTAATAAGATCGAAATCTGGATTTCTAAAAACGTCCCATTCTGTAACGACGATTAATGCATCAGCTTTATTAAGTGCCGAATACTGGTCTTCGCAAACAGTAAATCCAGCTTTACCGGGATAGAGCTCTTTAGCGACATTGTTTGCGACTGGATCAAACGCTTGCACATTTGCACCTGCCTGCCAGAGCAAATCAAGTATCACCCTGCTTGACGCCTCACGCATATCATCGGTGTTGGGTTTAAACGCTAATCCCCACAGAGCAAACGTTTTCCCGTTCAAATCATTACCAAAATGTTGCTTAATTTTTTTGACCAAAATTTGTTTTTGTTGATGGTTGACTAATTCAACAGCTTGCAATATTTGCGAGCTCACACCTTGCTCCTCAGCCATACGAATTAATGCAGACACATCTTTAGGAAAACAAGACCCGCCATAACCGCAGCCGGTATTTAAAAAGTAAGGCCCAATTCGACTGTCACTGCCAATACCGCGACGGACGGTATCAATATTGGCACCAAAGGTTTCTGCTAATCGGCTTAATTCATTCATAAAACTAATTTTAGTCGCTAAAAATGCATTGGATGCATATTTTGTTAATTCAGCTGATGCCACATCCATACCGAGTAAGCTAAAACCATTGTCCGTTATCGGTGCATATAACTGGCGCACTTGATGTAGTGCCCAATCGTTATCAGCACCAATCACGATGCGGTCAGGATTCATAAAATCTTGAATTGCTGCACCTTCTTTTAAAAACTCAGGATTTGATACGACGGCAAAATTAATGGATTGATCGCGTTCTTGTAAGCACTCTTGTATTATTTTTTTCACTTTAGCGGCTGTGCCAATTGGAACAGTTGACTTATTAATGACTACACAAGGGTTTTTCAAGTGTTGTCCAATCGTTTTGGCTACTACGAGCACATATTGCAGATCAGCTGAACCATCTTCATCAGGCGGTGTACCGACCGCAATAAATTGACATTCACCATGCTCAACAGCGGCAATAGAATCTGTGGTGAAACTGATGCGGCCAGCAGCAATGTTTCGCGATAGTAGATCGTCTAACCCAGGCTCATAAATCGTGGGGACGCCCTGTTGTAATGATTTAATTTTATCTTGATCCACATCAACACAGATCACTTGATTGCCTAATTCTGCTAAACACGTTCCTGTAATTAAGCCAACATACCCTGTTCCAAATACCGATATTTTCATAATGCTTTTTCATCCTCTATCAAATAGACAGGGAGCTTTACATTAACGCCTGCCTTAAATAAGACACACAGAGCCCATACCGGCAACAAAGCAACACCAGTGATGAGCAATTCATAATGATTAAATTTTACAGCCAATAGACTCATTGGAAATAGCCATAGACAGTTCAGCAACATGACTGTAAGAACGACAGCTTTATGACTGCCAAACAACTTGGTCGCATGTTGGAAAGCATGCGTGCGATGGGCAATATAAACTCGTTCACCTCTAAACAATCGCCGCAGCATCGTCCAAGTTGCGTCTATCCAAAAATAGCCGAAAATAATAAGCCATGGCCAAGGTGACAGTTCATGCGTATTTAAGCTAATCACCAACACGGCGGCAAAAACAAATCCAAGAAAACTGCTACCCACATCGCCCATAAACACTTTTGCTGGCGCCCAATTCCATAATAAAAATCCGACCAAACACGCAGCCAATAAAAATAGCGGCCACACCAAAGTCCAATCATTATGGTTCACGACCAGTAATAAAATTGCGCCGGCAATGGCAATAAAAATCCCCTCACTGCTTGCCAAACCGTCTAATCCATCCATAAAATTATATAAATTAGTCAACCAAACAATGCCTAATAATCCGATGACAGAGCCAATCCAACCCCAATGCCATACCGTAAAACCCAGCGAGAGCGGCGGCAAAATGCCAAATAAATACATTACCCAGATACCGGCAATACAATGAATTAATACGCGCATTCGCGCAGGCACATGGTTTAAATCATCAACGAAACCAATAAAAGCATTGAACAAACCGCCGCCTAATAGAGCAAGAAATATATTGATGCTGGTTAATCCAAAATAGTATAAATAATACAGACCCACAATAAATGTTAAAGCAAAAACAAGGCCCGCACCTCGTGCAAGAGGCTCGCGATGTGAGCTGCGATTATTAGGAATATCAAGCACCCCATATTTCATCGCAAAAAAACGATAAAGTGGGACCAGTGCGAAACTCAATATCATCGCAAACACTGTAATTGTCCAACCGATTATCATGCTTTACCCTGGGTTAAGAGACGGTTGCATATTGGCGCACAGCTTCAGTTAAGGTCTGTGCAATTTTATCTATATCATCGGGTTTTATATACGGACTAAATGGCAAGCTCAATACTTGTCGAGTCGCTTGTTGGCTCACCGGAAATGCTGCCGGATTTTGCCCTAATTGTTTAAACACCGGCTGGTCGGCTAACGAGCATGGATAATGAACTGCTGTCGGAATTTGGCGCTCACTTAGAAAAGCGATCACCGCTTCTCGATGTTCAACCCTGACGGTGTATTGAGCATAAGCGCTAGCTTGATTCGCAAAAGTGGCTGGTATCACGGCGGCATCACCAATTTGTTGATTAAAATAGGCTGCCAATTCTGTTCTCTTTTGCAGCTCATCATCGAAAATTGCTAGTTTTGCCAATAACACAGCTGCTTGTATGCTATCTAAGCGGCTATTTAAGCCAATTTCAACATGATTATAACGGCCTTGCTGGCCATGATTACGAATTTGTACGATGCGCTGGGCAATATCATCGTCAGATGTAAAACATGCACCACCATCACCATAGCAACCCAATGGCTTCGAGGGGAAAAAACTGGTGCAACTAATTGTACCAAATCGACCGGATGCCTTACCGTGATATTTAGCACCAATACTTTGCGCTGCATCTTCTATAACTGGGATATTGTGTGCCTTTGCCAGTTGTTCGATGGGCTCAAATTCAGCACATAAACCAAACATGTTGACCGCTATGATCGCTTTTGTTTTTGGCGTAATTGCCGCTTCAAGTAGTTTGGGATCAAGATTGTAAGTGTCAGCACCAATATCAATAAAAATAGGTTTTGCACCCAATAATGCCACCATCTCAGCGGGCGCAATAAAAGTGAATGCAGGCACAATGACTTCATCACCGGCTTTTATGCCAAGCGCCATCAGCGCAATCAAGAGTGCGTCAGTCCCATTCGCGACGCTTAAGCAATGTTTAGCACCCACATATGAGGCTAATTTTTCTTCTAATTCGTGGACTTCAGGGCCTAAAATGTATTGGCCATGCGCTAGTACAGCAGCAGTTTTCGCTTGAATATCGGCCTCTAGACGCTGGTACTGTGACTTCAGATCAATAAATTGCATTTTTCTCTCGCTCTCTTGGGATTTGCTCAACCGCTCATGCTACAATACTCGCCACTTTTACTCAACTAATGGACGCATGATGGCCTTAATGGCAATTTCTTCAATTGACGGTCGATATCAACAGCAAACCACTGATCTGGCTCCAATTTTCAGTGAATATGGCTTAATTCATCACCGACTCATCGTCGAAATTGAGTGGCTAAAAGCACTTGCCGCACATAAAGATATCACTGAAGTACCTGAGCTATCAACGCAAGCAGCCCAATATCTTGATGATTTAATTAAGAACTTTGATGAAAATGAAGCAGCCCAAGTCAAATCGATAGAGAAAACCACTAACCATGACGTCAAAGCCATTGAGTACTATATAAAGGAAAAACTCTCCGCCAACCCGGAGCTTCACGCCATCAGTGAATTTGTACATTTTGCTTGTACTTCTGAGGACATCAATAACTTGGCTTATGGGCTAATGCTTAAACGAGGTCGTGATGACGTGCTCTCGCCGGCCATCGAGCAGCTAATCGCTCAACTTAGCCAGCTTGCAATCGATCATGCGAGTCAACCCATGCTAGCCAGAACACATGGCCAAGCGGCAACTCCGACAACAGTCGGTAAAGAATTTGCCAATGTGGTTGCTCGCTTACAGCGCCAGATTGTCCAACTAAACAACACCCAAATACTCGGTAAAATCAACGGCGCAGTAGGTAACTACAACGCTCATCAAATCAGTTATCCAGATATTGACTGGCCTGCATTTTCGGCCCAGTTTGTGGCAGAACTTGGACTCACTTGGAATGCATACACAACACAAATTGAACCACATGACTGCATTGCCGAACTTGCCCATACCTTAATAAGGGTCAACAACATCTTGATTGATCTATCACGCGATATATGGGGCTATATTTGCCAACATTATTTCACCCAAAAAACCATTGCAGGTGAAGTTGGCTCTTCAACCATGCCGCATAAAGTTAACCCCATCGACTTTGAAAATGCTGAAGGGAATCTTGGAATTGCCAATGCCCTACTCAATCATTTCGCCGATAAACTACCCATTTCTCGATGGCAACGTGATTTAAGTGATTCCACGGTGTTACGAAATCTTGGCACCGCGTTTGCACATTGTTTAATAAGCATAAATGCCCTCGCCAAGGGGCTTAACAAATTACAAATTAATCAGTTACAATTAGAACAAGATTTACAACAGAACTGGGACGTATTGGCAGAGCCTATCCAAACAGTGATGCGTCGTTATGGCATTGAGCAACCGTATGAAAAACTCAAAGCCTTATCACGCGGTAAACGAGTTGATCAAAACGTGTTAGCAGATTTTGTAAACACACTTGATTTACCCGAAGATGCAAAAACTGCGCTTTTATCACTAACACCTGCAACCTATATTGGTTATGCTGAAAAATTAGCGAAAGGAATTACCCGCCTTGAAACCAAGTAAACATGATGAAATAGACTCGAGTAAAAAGCACGGTCGAATTGCCGGCTGGGTGATGAAAAAATTTGGAGACTGGTTACTTAAAGAGCAGAAACCACGTCGTACTTATTTATGTGATTTTAATCGCATACGATTTGAAGTTCGCACAGCCGATGTTCTATTAATCGAAGGTCGGAATAGAGTGAGTAATGTGATTAAGCAAATTACCACAAGCCCCTGGTCACATGCGGCACTTTATATTGGGCGAATTAGTGAAATTGAAGATCAAAATATTCGTCGTCTAATAAAACGCTACGCTAGAAATTTTGGCAACAAACAACTGGTCATTGAAAGCCAATTAGGCAGTGGCACTATTGTCTCGCCGATGGACCGCTACAAAGATGATCACATTCGAATTTGCCGACCTGTTGGCTTGGCACAAGATGATGCTCAACGTGTGGTAAATTTTGCCTCAAAACGATTAGGACGCCAATACAGTATTCGACATATTCTTGATTTATTACGCTTCCTTTTCCCGTGGGGATTTTGGCCACGACGCTATCGCTCTTCATTATTTAGCCAAAACGCATTAAAGCCCACTGAAGAAATTTGTTCATCGATGCTTGCTGAAGCTTACGCATCCGTTAAATTTCCGATTCTACCTCTCGTAAAACCAGTAGAAGATGATGACGATGAAGCTCGCCAAGACTATGAATTAATTCGACGTAACCCACGCCTATTTACCCCCAGCGATTTTGACTACTCGCCCTATTTTGACATTATTAAATATCCAATTTTTAATTTAGGTGGAGCGCCTGCTTATCGTAATTTACCTTGGGCAGAAGACTCATTCAGCAATGATGATGGTACGGTTACAAAACCTGTCAAAAACGAAAAGCAAAAAGAATAAACAACTATGCGTAATTTTAAACAACAGCCCAAAGCATTGTTTGGGACGCTGGATAATTTGGCAGATAAGCCAGATTGCGTCACGCAATATTTAAACTCACTGTCCATAGAAACAGTAAAACAAGAATATAAAATCACCTGCGATTTCCTAGAAAGTTACGGCGGTTCTCAAGACACATTTACGGCTTATCGCCGCGAAGTTGAGCGCTTGGTACATTGGGCTTGGTTAATCGCAAAAAAACCCATTGCTGCACTTGATCGTAATGATATTCGACATTTTATTGAGTTCGTCGGCAACCCACCCGACGCTTGGATAGGCACTAAAACCGTACAGCGTTTTAGCAGGCGCAATGGGCAATTAATTCATAATCCCGAATGGCGTCCTTTTGTGGTTCGCATTCCCAAGGCACAGTTTAAAGCAGGTAAGACACCAGATAGAATTAGCTATCGATTAACCAACGCATCTCTGGCCGCATTATTTGCAGTGATAGGAACATATTATACTTATCTTCAACAAGAATGTTATGTCAAAATTAATCCGGTTCAACTGGTGCGGCAAAAAAGTCAAATCATTCAGAAACAACAAAGCATCAAAGTCACACGTAAGTTAAGCCTTATACAATGGCAATTTGTGCTCGATGCAATTGAAGATTTAGCCGATGTTGAGAGTGAATATGAACGACATTTGTTTTTATTAACGGCTTTTTATCTATTAGGCTTAAGAATTTCAGAATTGGCTGAAACGCCAGGGCGAATTCCTGCGATGGGAGATTTTGCACCAGACAAAAATAGCCGTTGGTGGTTCACCACTGTCGGCAAAGGCAATAAAGTGCGCGACGTAGCTGTGCCTGATGCCATGCTCGATGCGCTAAAACGTTATCGTCGTGAGCTCGATTTACCCCCCCTACCCACTCGCGGTGAACAAACACCATTAGTCCATAAAAAACGTGGCCGTGGTGGTTTAGGCACTCGCCAAATTCGCAATTTAATACAGTATTGCTTTGATCTAGCCATACGTAAATTAGAGCAAGCTGGCAAAGCTGATGAAGCCGCTGATTTAGCCACAGCCACTGTTCACTGGTTGCGCCACACCGCTATTTCTGCCGATGTTGAGCATCGCCCACGTGAACACGTACGTGATGATGCGGGACACGAAAATGCATCAATTACTGATCGTTATATTGACACTGACAGAATTGCACGACATGATTCTGCAAAAAACAAACCCCTTCTACCAGAAACTAAGGAATAACCTATGCTTGATATTAAACAATTAAAAGATGATGACGGACAACCCTATGCTGAAACCTCTATTTCAGGTAAAGCCTTATTATTTACGCCACAACTAAATAAAGGCACAGCCTTTAATCAGCAAGAGCGTCACGATTTTGGTTTAACAGGCAAACTGCCAACACACATTGAAAATCTCGACAAACAACTTAAACGTGCCTATAAAGAATATTCAGGCTATGACACGCCTTTACAAAAGCATGCTTTTTTAACACAGTTACATAATTCAAATCAGGTGTTATTTTTCAAACTCGTGTCTGAAAACTTAGCAGAAATGATCCCAATTATTTACACCCCAACGGTCGGTGATGCCGTGATTGAGTTTAGTCACAAATTTGTACAATCACGTGGCATCTATATTTCTTACGAACACATTGATGTCATTGACGAAATATTAGAAAACCGCAGTAATCCAAACATCGATGTTATTGTTGCTAGCGATGGTGGTGGCGTATTAGGAATTGGTGATCAAGGCGCAGGTGCGATGTTAATTCCGGTCGCGAAATTAGCAGTATACACACTATTCGGTGGCATTGATCCTTTCCACACCTTACCCATAATGCTAGACGTTGGCACAGATAATCAGTCATTACTGGATGATCCACTTTATCTAGGCTGGCGCCATTCACGTATTTCAGGTAAACAATATAATGAATTTATCGACAAATTTGTAGCTGCTAAGCAACGCAAATTACCCAAAGCCTTTTTACATTGGGAAGATTTTGGCCGTGATAATGCCGCACGCACCTTGCATCGTTACCGCGATAAAATCTGTACTTTTAACGATGATATTCAAGGCACCGGCGCCGTCACATTGGCTGCTTTATTATCCGGTATCAAAGCCAACAAAGGTAAACTACTTGATCAGCAATTCGTCATTTTTGGTGGCGGCACGGCCGGCACAGGGATCACTGAACAAATATTTGAATGCTTAATATTAAATGGCTTATCCAAAGAAGAAGCTAGAAAACGCTTTTGGATGCTAGACCGCCCAGGTTTATTACTCGACTCCATGGACAATTTAACCCCAGAACAAACACCTTATGCGCGAACCGCAAATGACGTTGCTGATTGGGCTGTTGATAATCCAAGTCATATTAATTTATTAGAGGTTATAAAAAACGTAAAGCCGACCATATTAATTGGTTGCTCTACAGTACATGGTGCATTTAACCAACAGATTGTTGAAGAAATGTCAAAACACATTGAGAGACCTATTATTTTTCCTTTATCTAATCCGACATCATTGGCAGAAGCATTACCTGAAGATTTGCTAAAGTGGACTGACGGAAAAGCCTTAATCGCTACCGGTAGCCCTTTTGAACCAGTCGAATTTAAAGGCAAAACCATTCCCATCGGCCAGTGTAATAACGCGCTTGTATTTCCTGGCATAGGGCTTGGCGTTGTCAGCGTCCGCGCTAACCGCGTCACAGACAATATGTTATGGGCAGCATGCCAAGAGCTCAGCCATTGCGCACCCATTAACGACGACCCGATGGGCCCATTATTGCCGACCATCGATCAGGCACATATTGCCGCAAAAAAAATTGCCCTAGCAGTTGCCATCCAAGCACAAAAAGATGGTGTTACCGATATGGCGCACCAGAGCGAAGAAGACATAGAGCAGCTTATCAGTGAACGTATCTGGGAGCCAAAGTACGTCCCTCTGCGAAGAGTATAATATTTAGACAACCCAAAAGGAGTCAGGACGCAAATTGGTAAAGAAAAGCTCATTTCCTTACCAATTTGCGACCTGGCTCCTTTTGCATCAGCTATACTCATGTGATACGCATGCACATGGGGATCAGTATGAAGAAGCTGTTGAAAGTGATCGGTCTGTTACTGTTGATCATCAGCATACCTGTGTTGGTAAATGGTGATCCTGTTGATTCAAATTTCTTAGCAGCTAAAAAAGCACTCACACGAGGCGACAAAGATAATTTCTTTTCATTGAGAGAAGAAATGCTAGATCACCCACTCCAACCCTATCTTGATTATTATTATATCCGCCAGAATTTTAACTCCCTTGATGACTCAGTGATCGAGCAATACATTCACCTCCATACAAAGTCACCGATGGCAAACAAATTACGCGTTCAACTACAAAATGAGTTTATTAAAAACAAGCAATGGAATGAGTTTTTAGCAATATATCAACCCAGTAGAAAAACATCTGAACAGTGTGATTATTTGATGGCCCTACACAAAACTGGTGATAAAGAAAAAGCTAGCCCAGCCATAAAAACACTGTGGTTAACCAG
>SDBT01017774.1_pt1 | contig 11211 bp, 8 predicted proteins | sample 2277101 | NCBI WGS metagenome assembly SDBT01 (sample SAMN10404973, study PRJNA504765) | marine sediment metagenome | isolation source: marine sediment core GS10_PC15, 103 cmbsf | place: Arctic Ocean: Southern Knipovich Ridge | collected 2010 | reverse complement strand
TATTGGGATCTTTACTCCCATCCATTTTGTAGAATCTGTAGTGAATTTATCTACTAGGGCGTTTGTTGATTTTTTATTCAAGGTCCAAAACTTTGGATCATCTTCAGTTTGTCCTTGAAAACTTACTTGACATTCCGGCTTAAGACCAAACTTACCATCAACTTCTTTTGGTTCTGTGACAATGATGAATGTATCAATTCCTCTTTCTTTCACAAACTCTCCCTTTAGATATTCATTGGTTTGTTTCTCTATTATTGCTATTCTCTTTCACCTCCTCTTAACAAGAGTGTTAAGTTATATTCTCCTGTCCTTTATTGTTAGTTTCATGTTCTACATCTTTTACTTTTACCTCTTTAAATATTTTTAATATAATAACTAACAATGTAATATTAGAAATTATTAACAATGAAATTATAGTATAGAAATAAAAAATATCAATAAATCCCTCGTTTTGCGATACTTGAATCAAGAAGGTAAAGGAAATTATAAGAGATAATAATGACAGACCACCTAAGAGATAACGTTTTTGGGTTTTAATGGTGTTCAATTTATTTCAACTTACCTCTTAACTTATCATTTATGCAACGGCTAAAACTATATGCCTTATGGGTTTTTTTAATTATATTTGCTTGAAATGTACAAAGTTTATCATGCAAATCATCATCAAGCATTATAGTAATTCTTTTACTCATTTTTTTTCCTTATTGATAATATATAGTCTTTACAAATTTTACAGATTTTTCCTATCTTAACATATTGGGTTCTTCCATTAATAATAGGGCGATAAACAATATCGTTTAGTTTTTGATTACAGTCAGTACAAAGATTATTTTTAATCATTTAATCGCCATTACCTTTCCACATAATCCACAAGTGTTACCACCTTTAGTTACTATCCATTTTTTAGCAGGGTGCCTACAATTTTCTTTTTTTTGCTCATCTGATATACTTTCAAATATTTGATCCTTCAATGTGAATTATATACCTCCATACCTCCTATTAAAGATTAGGAAACTTGTGAGTTTATGGTTGTCTTAACATCAAGATAGTGTATGGCTAGAGAACATATTGTTGCTACAATAACTAGAGGTGCTAATTGAATAATTATAAGTTCTAAAACCACCATTAGGTATTCTTTTTAAACAGGTGGTATTAAAAAAATGTATTGGGAGATATTTCAATTATTGAATTTGGCGTGTATGGATTTATAGCCTATACATCTATTTTGATGTTAATAATTTCTACAGTAAGAACCACCTCTGCAACTGAATTTCAATTTATACCAAGGGCAATTTATTTTATTCCAGGTATTGTATGTGCTATAATTCTTGCAACATCAGGCGTAAATATCACTCTTGAAACTGTAGAAACCTCAAATATTACAAATGCAACAATAACAAATTCCACTATATTTATTGAGGATGCAGTAACTACATCTGCTTTTGTTTTACTTGATCCGATATGGGGAACGGTTCATTTTATGATAGCTGTGATTTTAATTGTTTATGTGCTTACACAAATTCTTATGTTACTTGGGTACTGGCCTCAAGAAAGAAAATAACCTAAGAGTTGGGAATAAGGTTCAACTTCCTTATTCTCACCTTCAGCAAAAGGCACCTTTTCAGATCAATCTCTTAGGCAGCACTACGAACATTACAGCTCAATTATAATTTTCATAGTAGAATAAAAGATTATGGTAAAGCCGTACATATCAAGTCACCATTACTATCAATTCCACTAACATATTCTCCACCAGGACAGACTTGTTCAAATATTCCCCCTCTTTGAGTTGTAGTTGGTGCATGAAGGTTTGTACATTTTACATATCCAGTTCCGTTTACACCAACTACAATTTCAGTAGTATCACAATCAAATTCAAACACTCCTCCTTTGGTTGAGTTTGTAGGATCTGCTACCTTGAACCAAATTACTTTACCTGTAGGATCATAAACCAATATTCCAACATCAGTTACTAGGTCATTTACGTTTACTGTTTCAGTGGCATTGATGAAATGAATACCTGTGCTGTTAGTTGCAGTAATAATATCTGTAACTGAAAGATTATCTATTATATTAAAGAAAACTGTAAGGATTGTTGTTACTGAATCTATAATACTCAAAGGATCTGATTCTGAATTGGATCTATCAACACCTGTAATATCACCATCATCACCTACATCAACTTCCTCAACAAATCCTATATTTCTTGTTGTTATTTGTGAGATATTATCTATAATTGATAGGTTATCTGATTCAGTATTAATTAACATTATAGTGGCAGTTACACTATCAGTTATTGATAGGTCATCTGATTCCGAATTAAGGAAATCACCACATCCAGTACAATCCGCAGTAATACTATCAGTAATTGAGAGTTGGTCTGCAAATCCTTTTGTTGTATGGAATGTTATAACATCTGTAATTGATAGGTCATCTGATTCAGTATCAGTATAACTTGCTATCCTTGAAACGTTATCTGTAATTGATAGATCATCTGATTCCGAATTTACTATAACTACAGTAGTAGTAATACTATCAGTTATTGATAGATCATCAGATTCAGGATTGATTATTGTTCTAACAAAACTAACACTATCTGTAATTGATAGATCATTTGATTCTGAATTAATTACCATCTTTGTTAAAGTTATACTATCTGTAATTGATAACGGATCACTTGGGAATTTGGTGACATGAGATGTTTGCAAGTCTGTTATTGATAATTGATCTGTTTCAGTATTGATTATTGTTCTAGTGGTTGTAATATTATCAGTAATTGATAGTGGTTCAGTTATTGTTTTGGTTACATGAGATGTAACACTATCTGTAATTGATAGATCATCTGATTCAGTATTGATTATAGTTCTTATGGCAGTTATACTATCAGTTATCGAAAGTTGGTCAATTTCAGTATTGATTATGGTCCTGGTAAAACTAACATTATCTGTTATTGATAGGGGTTCAGTTATTGTTTTGGTAGTATGAGATGTTACACTGTCTGTAATTGATAGGTCATCTGATTCCGAATTAAGGAAATCACCACATCCAGTACAATCCGCAGTAATATTATCTGTTATTGAAAGGGGATTAGTTATGATTTTGGTTACATGAGATGTTACACTATCAGTAATTGATAGGTCATCTGATTCCGTATTTGTATAACTTACTATCCTACTGACACTATCAGTTATTGATAGATCATCAGATTCCGTATTAGTTATGGTCCTGATAAAACTAACATTATCTGTTATTGATAGATCATCTGATATACTTCTTGATGCAATAACAGAAAATATTACACTATCTGTAATTGATAACGGATCTGTTTCTGAATTTATTATAACTACAGTTGTAGTAACACTATCTGTAATTGATAGATCATCTGATTCCGTATTTGTATAACTTACTATCCTACTAACATTATCAGTTATTGATAGATCATCTGATTCCGAATTTACTATAACTACAGTTGTAGTTACACTATCTGTTATTGATAGATCATCTGATTCTGTATTTGTATAACTTGCTATCCTACTGACACTATCTGTTATTGATAGATCATCAGATTCCGTATTAGTTATGGTCCTGATAAAACTTACACTATCTGTAATTGATAGATCATCTGATATACTTCTTGATGCAATAACAGAAAATATTACACTATCAGTTATCGAAAGTTGGTCTGAAAATCCTTTAGTTATAAGAGATGTAACACTATCTGTTATTGATAGATCATCTGATTCAGTATCAGTATAACTTGCTATCCTACTAACACTATCTGTTATTGATAGGTTATCTAATTCCGTATTAGTTATTATTCTGATAAAAGTAACATTATCTGTAATTGATAATTGATCTGATTCTAAATTAATTATGGTTCTAGTAAAAAACACATTATCTGTAATTGAAAATTGATCAGATTGTATTTCAATAATATGGAATGTTACACTATCTGTTATTGATAGATCATCTGATTCCGTATTTGTATAACTTGCTATCCTACTGACACTATCAGTTATTGATAGATCATCTGATTCCGAATTTACTATAACTACAGTTGTAGTTACACTATCTGTTATTGATAGATCATCTGATTCAGTATCAGTATAACTTGCTATCCTTGATACTGAATCTGTTATTGATAGGTTATCTGATTCTGAATTGATTACCATTTTGGTAAAAGTAACACTATCTGTAATTGATAACGGATCACTTTCAGTATTAATTCTTGTTATGGTATTAGTTACAAGGTCAGTTAGTGATAATTGATCTGATTCCGTATTAATTATTATTCTAGTTGCTGCAACTGAATCTACTATACCCATCGGATCTGCAATGTTTAACAGTCTTGCATATGTCTGACTGTCTATCATACTTAGATTATCAACAATATTTTTAGTATGGTCTATTGTGCCAGCACCTTCTTTTACACTGAATGACATGCTTGGTGATTCATACGCTGTAATTCCATCATCTATCTTGAAATTAGCCAAGTCAATAGGTGGTGTATCATTATCCAATGTAACAATAAACCAATAGGTAGCAGAGCCACCTAGAGCCAATGAACATGTAGTACCTGAATCCAACTGTACATCAATATCATTTACAATGCTGTCAGTCCAGTTGGTATTTGTTGAACAGCCACTTGAAGCAATATCACTTGCTGTTATTGAACCAAAGACATTCCCCATTTCCCATTGTTGTATATTATCTTCTCCTGATACAGTTCCACCTAAATAAAATTTTGAATCATTATCATCTATCGCTATTCCATGTAATGTGGTATATACACTAATATCTAAAACGAGTGTAGAACTTGTTACATAACTACATGTACTTACATCAAAAGCAGTTGAACATGTATATTTATCAATTTCAGGAGTTGTTTGATCATCAGCAACTAGCATTAATAATCCATCAGATGAAAATGCCATATCCCTCAACACACTTGAATTTGTTTCCACATCCAAAAAATCAGTATGAGAACATGTACTTACATCAAAAGCAGTACAACTATACTCATGTATTTCTTCATTACCTAATGTTTCTCCAACATATAATTTTGTACCATCATTATTCCAATCCATTCCCTTAGCAGTATTAATATCTGTTACTGTGTATGTATCAGTGTATGAACATGTACTTACATCATACGCTGTACAACTTCCATATTCATCAATATCATCTGATACTTCATTAATAATGAATATTTTTGTACCATCATCATTCCAACTAAATCCTATTGGATTATCACTTTGAGTATTAATACTAAGGGGCGAAACTGTATCAGTACATGCACCTACTTCATATTTTATGACACAATCCCATTCCTCAACATCTTCTGACAAAGTTGAACCATCTAATGTGTACATCTTTGTACCATCATCATTCCAAATTACTTCTTTTAATGATGTTACAACACTAGAAATATCTCTTGTAGTTTTCAAAACTGCTGATTTTGCATCTACTAATCCACCAACACTACTCAGCATTGAAAAAATATCAGGACTAGATGTAAATCCACCTAGATTGAATATGTCAACTTCAATGCGGTATGTTGAACCTTCTGTTAATATTGATAAATCCCATTCGTTTATTTCATCACTTAATACACTTGCTGTAAATAATCTTGTTCCATCAGGTGATATTTCTAATCCTCTCGCTAATGATGTTTCAGTACTAATATCGATTGTTTCAATAAAACTACATGTATCTAAATTCCAGTTAATAACACAATCATAAATGTATAGATTATCATTTTCATCACCGTAAACAATGAATCTACTACCATCAGTTGCAAAACCTACACCTTCTGGAAGTGTATCTTCACTTGTAACATCAAGACTTGTAATACCAGCACTACATGAACTCATATCCCAAGCACTAGTACATTGTAAATCTTCAATAGTTTCAGGTGTTTGATCAATTACAATAAGTGTAAAACCGTCAGGTGTCCAAATTATATCGTCAAGGTTAGTGATACTAAAACTGGAAGTCGCTGTATCATCAACATGAGAACATGTTGATACATCCCACGCTGTACAATTATATTCTGCAACATCAGCGGTACTAGCAATAAATAATTTTGTTCCGTCAGGTTTCCAATCAAAACTTACCGCACTTGTCTGTGTACCTGAATAATCAAATGTGCTTGAAGCATCACTACATGTTGAGGTATCAAACGCAGTTGTACAATTTAATTCAAATATATCATCTGTACCAGTATCCATCATAAATAATAATAAACCATCAGTTGAATATCGTATTGCTTCAAGAGAAGTTAAAGAAATTGGTGATGATACATCATTAAATGTGAAACCCTCAAAATCCCATCCAGTACAATAACCACTGGTTAAACTTCTATCAGTACAAATTGCAGTACCACTATCCAGTGTGGTACTTGCAGATTCGTAAACGTCAAGTTCATTGAAATGATAGATAGGTCTAGTAACATCAAATGATGTTACAGTTGAGGTATCTGTTAGTGTACCATCTGTAATTTCAAATGTTATATCATCATTAAACGCATCTGCACCTAAAGTTACAATAAACCAAAATTCTACACTACCACTTACTGAAATACTACATGTAGTTCCATCTACCAATAAAATATCTGAACCACCTGAAATACTATCAACCCAATTAATCTGTGTACCACAACCACTAGATGAAATATCACTTGCTGTAATTCCACCAAACAAACCACCAATTTTATGTTCTTTTATTGTTTCATCAAATGAATCACTAATGTATAATTTAGTACCGTCAGAGGAAATACTTATTGACTGTGTTGATGATGTTGCATTAATATCATTTGAATTATCTAATGTGCATGATTCTACTGTATAAGATACTGTACAGTCGTATTGATGTACAGTGTCATTACCAGCTTTACCTAACAAATAAAATCTAGTTCCATCATCATTCCAAACAACTCCTACTGGATCGGTTTCATCTCCATTTACATCTAACTCATTACTAAAGACACATGTTAAAGCATCGAATACAGTTGGACATAGATATTCCTTTATTCTGTCTGTTGTATCATCTTGTACAATCCACATTTTACTACCACTTGGATTAAATAGTATATCTTTGGGACTACTAGATACCGCACCAATATCTGTTGAACCAACAAATGTTGTACATGTAGAAGCATCAAATGATGTTGAACAAGTGTATTCATCAATTTCTTCTTTTAATGACAAGTCATTATCAAGAAGAAAAACTGTTAGACCATCAGGTGTAAACACACCACCAAACAAATGTTGGGTGTTTGTTGATACACTTGTAGTATCATCAAATGAACATGAACTGACATCAAATGAATCACAAGTGTATTGATCTAATGCCTCATCAGCACCCGAAAAAACAATTAGTGTAGTTCCATCATCATTCCACTTCATTCCAACTGCATTAAGGTCTTGAGCACCAATGTCTAACTCATCTGTTTCTGTTAATGCACTAGTATCAAACGGAGAACCAACACTACCAAACACTGTCATTTGATCTGGACTTCCAGCCAAGTCACCAGTGTTATCCACCTCGACTTCAAAACGATATGACACGTTTACTTTGAGTGGTGCGTTTAGGTCGTATTCAGTTATATCAGAGTTTGTAAAGTCTGATACAATCATTTTTTTCATGTCATGTGAAAATACTACTCCATCACCATTTGCTACTTCTGAAATTAATATAAAACCATTTGGAGTACAACTGCTTATATCCCACTCAACACTACATATCCATTCTCTGATTTGTCCACCATTATCTTGTGTTATCCAAAAACGTTTACCAGTTTTATCAAATATTACATCTGCCCCTGCTGTTGTTTCAACAGAAAAATCTAATGAATCTACAAATACACATGTACTAACATCAAATGATGAACATTCATATTCATTTATTTCATCTACTGTACCATCATCTAATACAAACATCTTTGTACCATCATTTGAAAAATCAATTCCATCTGGATCTGTTGATTGTGCAGAAATATCAAGGGCATCCACAAAACTACATGTACTTACATCAAATGCAGTACAATCATATTCATTTACATCTTGACCTGTAGCACCAACAACAAATAATTTAGTTCCATCAGTCGAAAATGTAAATGCTACAGGTGTTGCTTCTTGTGCGTTTACATTTAGATTATCTGTATGTGTACAAGAACTAACATCCCATGCACCTGAACATGAGTATTCTTCTATATCATCATTACCATCTAATACAAACATCTTATCTCCTGTTATAGAAAAATCTACATCTTCTGGATTAGTGGCATCAGTAGATACACTTGTTGTATCAACAAAACTGGCAGTAGTAATTCCTTGACATTCATCAGCAGTTTCCAAGTCCACATCAAGACAGACAGCAGTTCCAGAATCTAGTGTTGTACTTGCTGATTCATAAACGTCAAGAAGATCAACTACATAGGCTGGTGCTGGCGCACCTTTCACCTCAACTACCGAATGTGACATGTCACCAGCTTTTGAAGGATCACAAAACTGATCATCTGCGCCTGCGGTTGTAGTTGCTTCAGTTGATACAGCTCCGGCAAACTTGTTTGCACCACCATTCGATTCGGAGGCTCTAACTGTTGAACCTTCATCCATACTTCCACCACCTGTAAAGACTGATGTGTTTACATTACCACATACCTGAACAATTATAGCATTATCAAACGTGGTAGTAAACGTTGTAATATCATCATCGCCAGCAGTAGTTTTTACTGAATCTGCATCACCAATAGGGGAACTTGTATTTACACCTGAAAATGTTTGAGCAAAACAGATTACATCTCCTGAATCTATTGTAACTGTAATGTCGTTTGAAGAATTTTCTGTAGGGTTTACAGTTGTATAGATGTAGGTATATTCACTACCCGAACCACCACTCGTAGAATCTGTTTGAAGTGTGTATGTCTGTAAATCTTCATCTGTTACTGCAATACCATCACTATCATCTGTAATCACTGTAACTATGATAAAGTTAGTTGAGGCTTGGACATTTACCGTATCAGCACCATCAAGAATACATGTAGTTGAGGCTTCATCATTATCACCGAATGTAGCCTGGTAAGTTGGAGCTTCAGAAGCAAAGGCAAATTGAGAACTAGGAATAATTAATAAACTAATTATTAATAAAAAAAAAGAAAGATTAAGGTAGTGTTTCATTTACCTCAACCGTTTCCCCATCATAACTTAAGGTCCAAGTTATTTCACCTGAAACACCATAGTTAGTTAGTTTGGATGTGATAATATTTCTACCTTCGTCAATAAGAACATCTTTTATTGTTGGAAAGTTTGTACCTTGTGGCAGATTGATTTCCAGTATTATAGGATTAACTATCAGTTCATGTATTCCGGTATCATGGTTGATTGATAAACTCCAATCAGATATAATATCATTATTTGGATCTGCGAGATTACTTGGATCAAAATTCCATTGACCGACAGCTATCGGTAAAAATTCATCATGTATGTTTTGTTCTATCAGTCCGTCATCCAAATCATCAAACAGACTTTCCAGGTTTGTAAATTCTGTTTTTACGAAAACAACGGCAATAACTATTTCCTGATCAAAGAGTTTGAAGGCTTGTGCTTCCTGATCCAGGACCAACGGAAATAGTATTAGTGTTGGAATGATTAGTGATAGAATTAAAAATTGATTCATGTTGTTAATTTTTTAATAATCTTACAATAATTAAAGATGACTAAACAAACCCTTTTCAAAATTAGGCGATAAAGAGCAGGGTTTGTTTTGAATTTATCGGGTAGATAAGTTCAATATTTCTAATAATTACTAGTATAAAAAAAGAGGTTAAGAGTTGTTTAGTACTATGTCGTAATCAATCTGAAGCGTATCGCCAGCTCCTAGATTGATAGTTGGAGATACTAAGGCTCTTGCGAGCATATTTCCGGTGGTGACTGCATCAAAAAGTCCGACTTCACCAAAAGTTGATCCTTCACAAGAGGCACCTGAAAATGTTACTGAAATTGTTGCGGTTCTTTGGTTAGTTGTACCTGTGTTTAATGCGATTGTAGCATCTTCTAATCTTGTACAACCTCCTACTTCAGTACCTAAAGCAGTATCAGTTTCATCAACTGCTACTACACCTGTACCCAAAGCAATCCAGGCAAAGTCAGTTTCGCCAGTACAATCAGTTGTAATAAAAACAAGATCTGCTATACATTCCATACCCTCATTTGTTACCTCATTTGGTACTGAAAACGTTTGTACTACGTTACCATCTCCATCAAAATGAGTAAATGTAAAATCGCCTGCGATTGTAAAACCGTCAGAATTTCCAGTAGAATTTAGATCAGCTATTGGTGCAAATCCTACAACTAGAATTATAGCGAAAAGTGATATTGGAATACTACTCGCTAAAATTTTAGAATTAGTAGGTTTCAATAATTAACTGTAAATAAGGTTGTATATATTAATTTTGAATTATAGATATTTACAACCAATTATCTTTTTTGTATTTCCCACCAGGAGTATTCAATGCTTTTAATGGTGTACCATCTCGCATTTTAAGTGAGGCCCCTGCTTTGGCTTTCAAACTGTTACCTTTTACCATATTGTCTGATAATCTATCTTGTATTTATTAATTTTAAAATCCAAAGTAAGGTCTAGCCTCTACTACTTCCGGTCTTAACGGATGAGGTTTGGATAAGGCTTTTTTGGCTTTAGGATTTTTTACTTTTTGGGCTGCTCTTTTTTTAGATATGCTTGATTTGTATTGACCTTTGGCACCTGGAACACGTTTGAAAGGAGATTTAGGTTTTGGCTTCAATAATATTTGATGAAGGTAGTGATATTTATTATTTTTAGTAACTAAGTGAGTAACTTCTAAGAGCTATTCTTTGAGATTTTGATTTCTTTTTTACTTGTTTTGTACGTTTTTTAATTACTGTAGATGGTGTTTGTCCATATGCACCTTTAAGATTTGGATTATGTTTAAGTGGTTTTTTTAAATTCTTTCCAGGTTTTCTTCTTTTATATAATTTAGCCAATAATCATTCATAATTTATCATATATTTATTGATTTAATATAATGAACGTATTATATCTACATTAGAGGTTTTGCTTTTTTTCTTTCTCTTTTTCTTCTTTTTAGCAAATTTATCTTTTACTGGCTCGTTTGGCCTGAAGCTTCGTATTGGATGTGATGTTTTTTTATGCAATCATATCAGGCTCTTT
>SDBT01017773.1_pt1 | contig 11212 bp, 9 predicted proteins | sample 2277101 | NCBI WGS metagenome assembly SDBT01 (sample SAMN10404973, study PRJNA504765) | marine sediment metagenome | isolation source: marine sediment core GS10_PC15, 103 cmbsf | place: Arctic Ocean: Southern Knipovich Ridge | collected 2010 | reverse complement strand
GCGAGAGAAATGCAATTGGAGCTTTTTGATCTTTTCAAAGTATTATTTGTGGAAACCAATCCAGGTCCTGTTAAGCTTTCCGCTGAATTGATGGGTATAATGAATAAAAGGATGAGATTACCTCTAACGCCACCTTTGGAAGAAAATCAAGAAAAAATAAAGGCAGTATTGAGAAATTTAAATTTAATCTAAATACTAAACATAGTCGAGTTATTAAAATGATAAGATTATTAATATTAGGGCCTTCTGGAGCAACCGGAAGATTAATTTCGGCATTAGCGTTGACCGATGATGAAATTAAGGTAGTAGCAGCGTGTGATCTAGCACACATAGGTGAAGATCTAGGGTCTTTGTTAGCATCTCCTAACCCTGACAATATAAAGATCAAAGATGTGAATCAACTTCAAGAAATCATTGATGAAACTAATCCAGATGTGGTTGTTGATTTTACAACCGCGAGTGCAACGGAAAAAAACTGTAGAATCTGCGTTAAAAATGGAATCAGATGTGTAATTGGAACAACTGCCATGTCGAAGGAATTCTTGGAGGATTTTGAAGAACTCGTAGAAAAGCATAATGCTCCTTCAATAATATCACCAAATATGGCAACTGGAGTAAATGTTCTGTTTAAAATTGCTGGAATTTTAACTAAATATTTAAACGATTGGGATATCGAAATAATCGAAACTCACCACAATAGAAAGCAAGATAACTATAGTGGTACATCTCTTAAAATACTTGACACCATTTGTGAAGCTTTAGAAGTAAAAAAGGAGGAAATAACTAAATATGGGCGAACCAGGGGTAAAGGATTAAGAGAAAAAGGCGCTAAAAATGAAATAGGGATTCATTGTATACGTGCTGGTGATGTAGTTGGAGAACATAAAATAATGTATGCTGGTTCTGGCGAATATATCGAACTAAAGCACACTGCAATAAATAGAAATTGTTTTGCTACAGGAGCAATACAAGCAATAAAATTTATTGAGAAACAAAAAGAAAATAAAATTTTCGAGATGAAAGAGATTCTTAATCTTTAGATTTTTTAATTTGAAAAATTAATCTTTGGATTAGTTTTCAGCTCATTTTTATATTGATCTGCTTTTTGCTGTAATTTAGATATTATATATAGATAATTTTTCTAAGCTATCTATAGTGCCTTTTACAGACCCTAGTGCTAACCTCCTTAATTAGTCTATTTTTTAAATAAAAGGAATTGAGAAGAGAAAAACATTAAAAAATATAATCCTTAGAAAATAAAGTAAGAATAGACATTTGAAGAATAAAAAAAAAGAGAAAAGTGAAATTGGAAATGATTCTAATAATTGGATATGGATCATTGATGAGTTATTATGGAATTTATAAACAACCATCTACTAGGGATATTGAAATTTTTAATCCCTTTATAGTTCGATTCAAAGGATTACGCAGATTCAATACAATTGGAAGGCGTTACATGGATATTGGAAAGGAATTTAACCCCAAAGGGGTTCAAATTAACTTTGATGATCCTATTGACAAATCAGGAAATACTATTGAATGCCTCGCTTATTATGTTAAAGAAAAGGGTTTACAAAAGATTTCTATACGGGAAGGGTATCCAAATGGACTATTGGATAGAATAAACAAAATCCAACTAAAAGACAAAGTACAAGAAGGGAAACGAAAATTAGCAGAGATTCTTTGGACTTTTTACTCAGAGCAAGATATTTCTGCTAGTTATCACGAAAAAATTTATGGATATAGAAAAAAATTGGGTGATCATATTCATTCTGATATTATTAATGCTCATAGTTATGTTCCTCATCCTGTAAAAGTGTTATGTAAACAAAAATTTATGACTATATTCGGACTAATTTCAATTCATACTAATATTGGAGCAAAAAGAGATTGTAATAGTATTATTCGCTTGATGACTATCCAAAAGGCAATCAACTCAAAAAATCCTCCAAGAAAATCTTATTTTAAAGAATGTATTTTAGGAGGTGTCCATGGAATAAATGTAAGAGATTTATTATCAGGGATGGATATTAATAATGGAAGAATGAATCAATATTTAAGTAACTTGAAAGAGAATATCGAAAAAGAATGGAACAATACTCAAGATTGGAATTTCCATGGAAAGGATTTACGTGCAAATCTTAAACGATCAGGATTATTGGAATATTTTCCTGAGTTATAAAACACTATAATCTTTTCGATATAGAGAAAGAAGCTAAAGGATTTATCTCTTTAAGATATTTTGTATAAAAATTAAAAAAAATTCAACTATTCATTTAACAAAGTTCTACTTTTCATAGAATAGATTCATCAAATTCTTTAGAATGTGTCAATTGAAGCAAAAAATAAGAAAGATGATCTTAAAAAAGATCTACCTGTAATTCACACCAAGAATGGGACATATGTTTTTAATCCAAAATTAATTTACCGTTCTTTACTAAGAGAAACAAGTTTTCATTTTCATTTTTTACTCTTAAGTAAGATTACTTCTAGACGGGGGATTATCCATTTTGAATTGTCTTGATATTCATTAGGCCAATCATGACCTTTTTGAAAGAATATTTCTTCTGCTAATCTAGATACCACCTTACCATGAATTTTTTCTCCAGGAGGAGCTCCTTTTAGCATTTCAATAGTCTGCTTTTTAATCTTTTTAGATTTTTTTTTCATTATCCGTTCAGCTGGAAGGGTGTATATAAAATGCCTATATAAATCTTTATATCGTCTTCTCCAGAAATTGTAATCCTTGCAGACAAACCACAATGAATCCTCACAGACATAGTATTCCCAACCGAAATATTTGCAGACAATATTGATATGACTCTGATCCAATTGAACATCTAATTTAATAGCTTTAACAAATTCGTTATTTTTCATTAATAATGGTTGAAGAAACTGGTTCCATGTAACAAGCCCTAAAGCAATAACAATTTCTCTTTGAGCACCTTTTCCTAAACCAGTGAAAACTTCAGAAATATCTTTAAGAGATAAGCTAAAAGACTCAGCCCAAGTCTTTAAAGCAGCAATACTTTGAGAAAATGGTAACGCTTGATTAATTCTGCGAATTAATAAATCCATTTGCTCTTCCGCATAACTGAGGATGTTTTTAAGATGAGACTTAATAATTTTCTCCCTAATCCTCCAACCTAATCTTGTTACTCTATATGATGATAATTCTTCAACCTTCGAAATTAAATTTAATTCAATCAATTTGGGTAATGAATTAAATAATGTCGAGTTACTACAAACAGCACTACATCCTTTTGTAACCCTAAGTTGGAGCTCTTGAGAAGGAATACTTCTATCAGAGTCAAGATCTGGGTCGAATTGAGATAATAGTTGTTTCATCTTAGGAGTTAATTCATTCATTCTTTTTTCTTCTTCATTAGATTTTTGATTCATAGAAAACTACCTCACTATTATTTGAAATGCAAAATCCATAACTACAGCAATATCTGCCATATATTCTGCTAATTCGATATTATCTTTAAACTCAGAGGGTAAATTATCAGATTTTTGGCGTAAATTATCCATCATTAACTCAAACTTTTCTAGCGCTTGTTCCAATTGCTCGGGGGGATATTTTCGACCCTTTTTCCTTATAAAGTTATCTTTTATTAAATGAGCATTAGATTCCCAATGCTTATCACATTTAATTTCAAAATCAGAATGTTCAATGGCAAGACCAATTAATCCTGCAACTCCTGATATTCCTGCACCAATTAAGGCCCCCTTCGCAATACCTATTAATACTTCTCCCAAATCGCTTCCCGATTTTTCTATGCCTCCAATTATTCCTCCAATAATAGCACCCGCTCCTACCAGAGCTGGAACAGGATTTGATCTGGAAGTAGGAGAATGGGGAGGTGTTCCCCAATCAGCAATAAAATGGGTTGCCCATCCTAGATATTTAAGCCAAGAAGTATCATTTCTACTTTTGGCATGATAGGCTTCCCAAATACAACGAATTGCTATTGATTTTGCCTTTATTGTATGATTTACTAACCATTCGATTGGAATTATTAAAGAATTTATAATATCTTCAGTAATTTTTTGCTTATTAATCTCATCTGGCTCTATAGATGCTTTAATTAGCACCTCAAGAGCCCAAGCTTCCATTGGAATAGAGCCATATTTCCCTACTAATTCCGCTAGACCTTTATGGCAAATATTTTTCATCTTTATCCATCAAATTTATTTCTAGTTACTTGGTTTTATTACAACAATACAGATATATAAATCTTTTAACCCTAATTATTTTCATAACTAATCCAATTTAAATTTGGAATAATTCCAATCTGGAATTGGGATAAGTCAAATTTTGACTAATAAATAATAGATTATAATAACGACTTTATTTAGATAAAATATTTTATGATGATATCTTATTTAATTTTAAAATGGAAGAATGGAAATCATTACTAGAAGAAAAACTTTTAACCCAAATAGAAGAAAATCAGAAATTAAATCAGGAGATTATGTATGATTTAAATAAATTAACTGATATCGAAACGATTTTAAAAACTTACTGGCAAATAAGGAAAAATTTGAATCACATCTCGAGTGTTTATAGAGGTTTAATACGAAATGTGTCTATTAATTATAAAAAACAGCATCTTGAGGCTAGTTCAGATGAAATATATTATTATGAAAAATTACTTCAACAATGGAGATCTGCTTTACCCGAAACTAATATCAGATCTGATTATTATATTGAATTAGCAACTTTAGAATATGATTTTTTCATAGAAAATCAATATACAATGACAAAAGAGCGAAGAGAAACCTTGTTTCTTTATTCTTATAAAGAAGATGATGTAATTGATGTTAATAAATATGTAATTATGAATAATTTGAAACATGCTCAAAAACTTTTAGAAATTAAGATAATGTGGCAACTTTTAAATAAGGATTATGACAGTCTTTTTTTATCACATGATGTTTTAGGTAATTTATATATATCTATGTACGAACTTTTGAATCTAGAAAAAACCAATGATAAGGATGAATTAGATGAGTTATTATTATTCTCATACCTTCATTTTACACTCTCTTATGAATATAAGCTTGTAAATGACGAACCAGAAGTATATCGTGAAGGCATTATTGATATGCCTTATTCAAATTTGTTTTACAAATTCTTTCAAAAGGAAGGTTTTAATAATTATTATTCAACTGAAGAAAAACTCAAATTTTTACAAAAATATTATTATGATAAATTAAAAGGAACACTAATTACTGAAAAATTGGTAGATTTAATCGAGAAGAAATCTATATTAATGACTTATAAAGAAAAAATTAAATTCTATAAGAAAGATAGAGAATTTGAAATAGATTCTTTAGAGCATATACAAACTAAGGATAATGAAATTATATCTAATACTATAATTCAACATCTCAAAAGGAAGGATGATGAATCTGATATTTTAGAATTAAAAGAATACATTCATGACAAAATTAAAATCGCGAAAGCCATATGTGGATTTTGCAATAGATTTCTTTTAACTGAAGAAAATAATTATCTCGTATTTTGTATTAAGGATCGTAAAAATTTAACCAAAAACTCTGATTTATTAGATCGTTTTATTCCTTTAGATGATGTATTTAAGAATTCTAAGGTGAATGATATAGAAGAATTTAAAAAAAAAATTAATTATATTTCAAAAATACATCTTGATCCCATTCCTGATTCTTGTTATACAATTAGATGTTTAAACCTTAAAGATAAACTTAATACTAGTATAGATACTGAAGTTATAATCATTTTCTTCCATAGATTCGTTCTTGATAGCCCAATTAGATTAAAAAAAGATGATCATGTCTATATTAGAAGACAAAGTGAAACAACTCAAGCATCTACAGATGAAATTATACAATTAACAAAAAAATTAACAAAAAAATGATAGATTTGCTAAGTTATAAATTTATTCTTTAAAAATAAAATATTTATCATTAATTAAAATGACCAAATTCTTTTATGATTTATAATCCAATAAAGTGTGATCATTTAATTTAAACAATTCTTCTTTTTCCTTAATATTGTTAATTTGTAGAGAAATTAGAAGGCATAATTGTGTATATTCAATAAGATTTTTCATAAATTCATTTGTAACTTTTAACTTTGTTCTTAAAGTTATCATATTTCCATGAATTTCTTAATTAAGAGATTCTTAATAAATAATCCATCCATTCATCAACATTCTTGAACTTTTTTTTAACCCATGTTTTTAATAGAAATAAAATAAATAAGTGAAAATTATTTGATATAAGACCTTCTAGAATTTTTTCATCTGATTCATTAGAAAGTGGAGGAAGTAAACTTTTTGGTTTAAGTATAATGGTTTTAATCTTTTTTGGGTGAGCAATATTATTTCTATAATCATATGCGCATCCTAGTAATTCTTTCAGGTCGTTTTCAGTTTGAAATGTATTTAATTTAATCTTAAGTGGAAATTTACGTTGAAAAATAAATTGCCAATATTCATTTTGATCTCCACATACTTTACAGAATGCATGAATAACAGGTCTTCTTTTTTCATTTGTAGTAATTTTTAGTTTTTTTTTAATTTTTTCATGAAAAAGTAAACCCTCTAAAGTCGAAATGATTAAAAAATTCTTAATTTTTACATAATGTATACTAGGTATCGTACCTAATACTTCAAGTGCATATCTGAAAATCCTAATATCCTCATCAACTTTAGTCCAACGATAATACTTTTTATAGAACGCGGAGTAATTATTTTTCCAGCAATCTTTCCAATCATTCAATTTATTATTATTTCTCAAATCTAATACGCCACTAGGAGGAGGAAATTCATTATAAGTATGAATAGTGAAATCTTGATAATTCAAAGAAAAAGGTGGCAATTTAACAAAAAATTTATCTCCAATAGTAAATGGGCGAATACTATAAAGTGGATTATAAATTAAGAAAAATGCATAAAGACTTCTAACCTTTTCTAAAATAGGATTTGTTCCCTCTAGAGGATTAAAAGGAGCTGTTGGAGTGAAATTTGGCTCATAAACTACCTCATGATTCAATCTTTTAGGGATTCTCAACACGATTTCGAAACTAGCTTCAGGTTGTTTTTCTCTAAGTCTTGACCAACTACTTGGGATATCTTTGAATTTGCATAACGGTTCTTTATATCCATATGGAAATTCTTCTTCTCTAATATCTCTTAAATGGTGGTGTTTATCGAAGTGTATAATTTTCACATTCTCAGGAAACCATATCCTAAAAATTGGAATTTTTAATCTATAGGTGAAATCATTTGATAATAGTATTTCTTTTTCTAATATTTCAAATAGCTTTGAAAACTCGTCATATTTAGAATTAACTATATTAAGGCATTTTTTGAGAAAGTGTGGAATAAAATAAGATTGTAATAAATTACGACTTCCATTAGATTTAAAATTCCATTGAAATTTCGAAATATCAGTCTCTTGATCTAATTTTTCAATTAGGTGTTTCCCTATATCTGTGGAAAATAGATTATTTATTAATAGTTTATTTTTAAAAACTTGTAATGTAATTTTCCATAACAAGTCTTTAACATCAGGAATCTTTGTATTTATATTCGTCAATTTCTACTTTAATAATTCTCTTTCTTGCTTTTAAGGTTATCTCCTTTTTTACTCATTTTTCAAAAATAAATTAAATCGATAATCACCCTTTTATATTTGAAATAGCAAATTTCAAATTTTCAAATTTGAATGAAGCAGTTAAAGTTATATTTTGAAATTATTATAATAAGTATAAAAAAGTCAAAAATCAATATCAAATGAAAGAAAACTCACTTGATTTAGAGATTATTAAAAAAAATACCTATAATAAAGATAAAATAATCGAAAATCTATTGCTAATAAAAAAAATTTCCAAAAATAAAAATTATTCAAGTGTTTTATACTGGATTAATGCGGAAATAGAAGGTTATGATGATAAAGAATTTCGATTACCATACCGAAAAATTCGAAAAAATGTATTAAAACATGCGTCTAAATTCATTCCTGAAAGACTTGATGAGAAATTAGAATATATCACTGAATCCATTGAAAAACTAGTCAAATATAGTGAGCAGGAAAAATTAACATATACCGCCACTAATTTTTGGGGTACTCCCTTAACAATTACAATCCATAGGACTGAATTTTACGATGTTCTGCATGGTGTAATGAGAAAAATTGCTGATTTTATTCTCTTATATGAAAAAGATCCTAAATTAATCTCAAAAGAATTTAATTTCCTTCCTGATGATAATTACGAAGATTTTAAAGATAAAACTCAAAAGGAGATCATTGATATCGATGCCGGCAAGTTAAAAATATTTTTTAAGGATTATAATGAGAAGGAAATCTTTAAAGAAAATATAAAAGATTTAATACGTTTTGAATATGAGAAGAAATACAAGTTTGCTATAATCCAAATGGGTTCAATTCTAGAATTTCTATTAATTAGATATTACAAAGTTAATAGTATAGACTTAAAATTAATGTATGGAAAGAAAACTTATTATCATTTTTCGGTACTGTTAAAACAAGCTATAAAAATAAAACTCTTGAATGAGAAAAAAAGATGGGAAATAATTCAGTTTTATTTACGAGATTTTAGGAATCATATCCATTTAATAAAAGAAATGAATGAAGAAAAGATAGACGAAAAATGGTACGAAACATTAAAACCGGTTTTTGAGGTTTTATATGATAAATTTAAACATTTATAGTAATTCTAGGAAATTAATTAGGCAAGAATTATAGGAGTGTGAACGAAATAGAAATTAGAACAAAAATCTTATTATTATTTCGATGGGCACAAAAAGAAACTGAATATGATAATTACGCAGAATCTAATAGCCTTCTTGGTAAGTGTATCGAATTTTCGCAATTAGAGAAAGAATCAATTAATATAGCGGTATTCCATTTTTATAGGGCACGAAATTTTATTAAAATGAGGAATTTTAATAAAGCTCTAGATGAACTTTTTTTAAGCGAACAGATTCTAATAGATCTTAGAAAAAATCAATCTTTACATGTTGAAAATGTTGAAAAAAAATTAACCATCTGTTATTTTGAAAAAGCACAAGTATATTATAGGTTAGGAGAATATTTAAAGGCATTAATCAGTTCTAATGTAGGTCTTAAAATCGCAAAAAGATTAAAAATGGTTTTAGAAGTACCCAAAATTCTTATGCATATGGGTATTTGTTATTACAGAAGAGGGTGGATTTTAAAAGCCTTAGGAAAATGCCAAAAAGCTAAGAGTTTATTAGAAAAAGAGGGGAATGACCCGAAATTACTTGAATGTCTATTAGAATTAATGGAAATGAACCTAAAGATGACAAATCTTAAGGTATGCAAATCTCTCATAAAACAAGCGATATTTTTAGCTTCACCCTCGAAAAATGCAATAGGATACGCCCGACTAAGAAAAAAAATTGCTGGATATTTCCTTGCGATTAACGATTTGAATTCTGCGCTTAAAAATTATGATATAAGTCTTGAAGTTTTTAGACAAAAAGAATTACAACTTGAATATACTCGATGTTTATCTAATAAAGGCTATGCGTTATATAAATTTAAAAAAAATGAACTAGCATTCCAAGTATTCAAGAAAGTTGAGAAAAATCTTGTTGATTTAAAAGATGGAGAGCTAAAAGTAGCAAATTTTATAAATTTAGGACTGATTTTTCATTGGTTTAAAAAATATGATCGAGCTGAAAGTTATTTTCTGAAGGCTTTTGACTATGCAAAACAAAATAATATATTTGAGCATCTTGATAACTCAATTTTCAATTTAATAGGAATAAAATATTGGAAGAATGATCTTGATGGTGCAATTTTATTATTGAAGGTTTTTATTCAAGATGCGGAAAAAAATGATAATAAAATTCTTGAAGGGTTGTTATATCTCAATTTAGGAAAAATTTATAAATGGAGAGGAGAATTTGATTTAGCCCTTAATTATTTTCGACAATCTAAAGATATTTTTAATTCTCTCTCTAATAAGAATTACGAATTAAATGTCATATCTCAAATTGGAACAATTCAAAAAAAAATGGGAGATTTTGAAAACATGATATCTCTTTTTAAAAGTGTCAGAGAGATTGTAGGCTCCTTAAAATCTGATCAATTAACGATATATCTCTTGGAAATTGGAAGATCATATTTTGAATTAAATAAAATAGACAAAGCTTTGTCTTACTTTGATCAATCATTAAAAATGAGTAGAAGTATGGGAGATTGGTTCCATGAACTAGTTTCTCTAAGCTCTATAGGTCAAATCTTTCTAAAAGAAGGTTTTTTAGATAATGCTTTAAAACTATTCAACAGGTTACATAAAAAATCAGAAATTTTAGGTTCAAGTGCGGGCATCCACGATGCAGTAACGCATAAAGGAATAATCAAACTAAAAAATAATGAATATAATGAAGCATATCATCTATTTAAAGAAGCAATTTCATTGAGTATTGAATTAAAGAATTTTCATTCATATGCAACTATATCTAGATATATTGGGGAATGTTATATAAAAAAAAAGGAATATCTAAAAGCTTTGGTAAAATTTCGGATAGCATTAAAAACCAGTAAAAGATTTTTCTTTCGTAAAGAAATTATGCATTCTTTGACGGATCTCGGTCATCTTTATGGAAAGATGGACAAATTCTCAAAAGCAGAGGCTTTATTCCAACAAGCGATACAATTATTTAATGACTTTGTATTTTTAATAAAATCAGAGGAACTTAGAAATCTCTATAGAAGTTCTGAAATAACACCTCATAAATTCCTCCTCGATCTGTATCTTACTGAATATAAAAAAACCAATAATAAAAGCACCTTAATGAAACTCTTAATATCTCTTGAGGATATTAGATCTAAAGAAATTTTAAATAGCTTGAAAAATATTAAAGTGAATAAAAATCTGGTTGAAAATGAAGGCGAAACTGAGAATCTAGAAAGGAAAAGAAAAAAAAGTATCAATTACTTAGAAGAAGAATTAGATAAGAAACAAAAACAAGCAATTGCTTCTGCAATTAGGATTGAAGAGAATAAAATTGACGATTTTGATAGGAGTATATTAATAAAAAAATTCGGTTCGTTAAAAAATTCAGTGATGACAAGAAGATTGGATCACGATTTATTTCCAATATCTCGAATTTGGTAATTTTCCAGTCGAAATTAATAAGTCAACCTTAATTTCCTTCGATAAATGACT
>SDBT01017772.1_pt1 | contig 11212 bp, 15 predicted proteins | sample 2277101 | NCBI WGS metagenome assembly SDBT01 (sample SAMN10404973, study PRJNA504765) | marine sediment metagenome | isolation source: marine sediment core GS10_PC15, 103 cmbsf | place: Arctic Ocean: Southern Knipovich Ridge | collected 2010 | reverse complement strand
TCCGTAAGGTGAGTTACTTGACGGGGTGGTATATACACATTGCCAACCGGGGGTGCTTCCCCCCCCCTCCCCCCCCATCTATCTCAAAAACGACTTATTTGCCGGGGCAGATAATGACGTGCGCGACGGGGGCGGGCTTGGGGGGTTATGCCTTCTTTATGCCCCCCCTTGGCTTAAAACAGCGTTTGCGATGTTATATCCGCCGTCTTTTGCTTTGCTTTCCAGGCGGTTTACCCTGGCTTTCCTGCTGGATTCAACTGGCTTTTGGGGGTATGTGAAAGCACCGGTAAAGACCAGGTAAAGCATAGGCAGGTCACCGGCGGCGCTGACTTTGCAGCATTGGAATTTTACAGGCAGGGCAAAGAAAACAAGATTAGAATAAAACAAGTCTTATTTGTAAAACCCTTAGCGTCAAGCAGTTACGCCATAATAACAAAATTATTCTAAAGAATTTGTTTGACTTTCGCTTTTTTTGTGATATGGTTTTATCAGTGGCTTGACCGGCAAGCCATAAAGTAAAGTGGCCGGGCGATGTGGCAACATCCCCGACCGTGGTCCTAAACTAATAAGGAGTTTAGAACGATGGAAACAGTATCAGAACACACCAAAGTAAGCAAGTCGAATCACTCAATTCTTGAAGTCCTGGAGTTCTGCAAAGCGCAGAATCTACCCGCGCGGGTAGTTGGCAAATGGGTATGGGTCGAGTTTGAATCCAAGCCCAGCGCCAAGATCAGGCAATCGCTCAAAGACTTCGGTTTTCGCTGGAGTCGGCGGCGCGGACAGTGGAGTCATAGTTGCGGGCATAGCAGCCGTCCAGCGCGTAACTACAGGCCCTGGGACAGGTATCAGACGATCAGCATTGACGAAGCGTATGTAAACGCAGGGATGGGGGTGGCGCTATGACTATCGACACTGACTTAAAAGAAAAACTCCAGGCCCTGGCGTTCAATGTGACGGACAATTTCTGCTATGGATGCTATCGGGTGGTCGAAGGGGATTTCTGTCCTGGCTGTAGCTCTGACGACTTTATGCGACATCTTGACGGAGTCGGTGTCGAGTACGGGACCGACTGGATTATCGAGCACTTGATCAAAGAGCACTGCGAAGCCGTCAATGCTGAGGACGAGTTTGAGGAAATGCTCAACGAGTGCTATGACACTGTCAAAGTCGGATGCTGCCAATGGGAAGCTGGCTATGTGATGAAAGAACTTGACCCCGTGACGTTTCGCTGCGGAGTGTCTGACTACTTTGCCAACGATGATCAGTATATCGAAGTTGACGGCGAGTATTACGGCGTATCCGACATCGAAAACATGGTCGATGAGTTGACTGACTAAACTAAAGCAAGAGCGCCCCCGGCAATTCCGTCGGGGGCTTTCATAAAGGGTATAAGCAATGGAAACACTATTTGAAAAATACAGACCGTCAACGTTTGACAAAGTTTTAGGACAGGATAAAGCAGTCAAGAAAACCAAACTACTGTTATCACGAAGCTGGGGCGGCAGGGCCTGGTGGATTTCCGGCGCAAGCGGCACGGGTAAGACTACCCTTGCAAGAATCATTGCAGCGCAGGGTGCCGATAAATTCTATATCCAGGAATTTGACAGCGCCGACCAGCTTTCAGTCTCAGAGATTGACAAGATCGAAAAGGATATGCATTATTACGCGCCCGGCAAAGGTGGCAGGGCTTATATAATCAACGAAGCACACGGCTTGCGCAAGGCCATTATAAGGCGTCTGCTGGGCCTTCTAGAGCGCATACCGGACCATATCTGTATCATCTTCACAACGACCAAACAGGGCGAATCCAAGCTGTTTGACGATCAGATCGACGCAAATCCCCTGCTGTCCAGGTGCGCCAAGATCGAATTGACAAATCAGGGCCTTGCCAAGGTATTCGCAGAGCATTGCAGACAGATCGCTACAAGCGAAAATCTTAATGGAAAGCCGCTGCAAAGCTATATCAAACTTGCCCAAAACTGCAAGAATAACTGTCGTCAAATGCTTATGACTATTGAATCCGGCGAAATGTTAGACTAATATTAGGATATGACTATGACTAAACAGAATAGAATCGCTGTTGGATATTTACGTGTTTCCAGCAAAGGCCAGATAAAGGGACACGGCTTTGCAAGGCAAAAAGATGAAATACAAGCCTATGCAAAAAAGAACGGCTATAAGATTCTCCAGTGGTACAAAGAAGCATACACCGGAACCGAGGAAGATCGTCCGGAGTTTATACGCATGGTCGAAGACTTATTGAGCAATGGCTGTCGGATGATCATAATCGAATGCATGGACAGATTCGGCAGGCGTTCTATGGTATCCGAACAACTATTGGCGCTATTGATTCGCAAAGACATTGCTATGATCAGCGCCATGACAGGGCAGAACGTTACCGAAGATGTTCAAAACGAAAATGATCCCTGGAAGAAGTTTATCATCCAGATTCAAAACAGTGTTGCCGAGTTAGACAAAAGACTTCTTGTCCGCAAACTCAAAAAGGCCAGGGAAGCCAAGAGAACCCAAACAGGCCGATGCGAAGGCCGAAAGCCTTTTGGCTATTACCCAGGTGAAGCTGAGACCCTGAAACGAATGAAGCAACTGTACCGAAAGCCACATGGTGAAAAACGCCTTGGATTCTATCAAATAGCAACTATCCTTAACAAAGAAGATCGACCTACAAGAAAAGGCACTCCATGGCATGGCGCACAGGTTAGTGCTATTCTCAAACGCCTAAAGCTGGCAAAATAAAAAGGCAAGTTGAACAAACAGTTTGTACGCCAACATCAGCTTTGAAGATATGCAGGACGGCATTACTGGATTATACGAGGCTGATTGACACCCTCATATTGCAGGGTGCCCCGGGTGTTGCCTGGACAACAAGACTCGGGACACTCCTGCCGGGTTTTGCCCCAGCTCAATACGTTGCATGTCTTAAAGTAGTTCTCCATTCCAAGCCCCTCAGCGAGAAAACCGTGTTTTCCGGTGAGGTGTCCCCGAACATTGCACTCTGAAGAATAGTACCCGGGCTACCCGTGAAGGAACTTCTGCACTAATGGTGAATCGGCATAATCTTGCAGCCTGCCCTCAAGTGCTGTGAGTCGTCGGTATTGCCTTGTCGGCCTGCCATTGTAGAATCGCCGCTTGATCTGATTGCGCAAAGTCTCACGCTCCATGTCCAATTTCATCAGTCGCCACAAGTGGCCGTATGTCCCTGACCGGTTCTCGCTCTGGCTGTCGTAGGCAAGGCCATTGCACCGCCTACAACCGAAGATTTCACCGTGGGCAAGGTACAGACAGCCCACCCGGTCCAGACAGCAGGGGCACGTGAACCAGTAGCGCACACCGCCGAAGTTGCAGGGTGTGACGGTCAACCTGGCTTTGTAGTCGTGATCTGTTGTGTCGCCTGTCCGGCGGCTTGTGGAGGTGTACTGGAACCGGACATATCCGCCGATTCCATCAGTTGAGACCTCTATGCCGGAACTTTCCGTTTCCCTGCCACAAGAATTCCATGAGATAGTGCCGAAGTTTACAGACCTGTTGAGATAGCCGTTGTTCTTCAACCAAGACACACTCAAGCCATGACAACTCTCAACGGTTGTTTTCTTTGACTGTCCGTCTGCCAAGCCGCTGCCTTCGCCGCCCATATTTCATCTCTCAGATTATCGCAATCATTAAAGATCCGCTCTCCCTGAATACGTCAAGCCTTGCCTGTAAGCCCCGCCAGAGTCTCACAGGAGCCGCTTCTCAGGGGTTTTACGCTCCTGCAATGGCCGATCTGCCCAAGGGGGCATCATAACAGCCAATTGCCAAAAACGGGCTTGAAATTCACTGCAAGACAGTCTGGCATAGGCTCAGAGAAATTGTAGTGCTACGATAGTCTTGCGTTCAACCGTTCAATGCGAGAGAATGCATATCCGCCGAGAATGTTCATCTTTCGTTCAAGCCGCCGCAATTTTCGCACTTTCCTTGTGGGCAGTCCCCTCCAAGTCCAGCGTTTGATCTCGCTGCGGAGCTTGTCTATTTGCCTCGAAGTATGCCCAAATTCACCTATCATGCAACGGTTCCGGCTTTGATATGACAGGTTGTTACAGTGCCGACAGTAGAATCGAGTATCACCGGGTACCATATATAAGACACCCACGCGCCGACCACAGACGAGACAGGCAAACCAGTACCTTACACCACCAAAGTTGCAGGGAGTTGTTAGGAGTGAGATTTCATAGTCATAATCGGTCTTATTACCGTCTCTGTCTGTGACGGAGTACAGAAGCCTCACATATGGATCATCTGATATTTCAACTCCTATTCCCACGATTGTTTTCTTGTCTGTTCTATTGCTTGTCCAAATTCTTGTTCCTGAGGAATAACCCCATGACAGCATACCATCTTTTTTCAAGTCACTCATTCTAAGCCTGCACGATGAATCTGCTGTAGCTTTGCTGTGATAGTAATATCTCATGTCTTGGCCCCCTGAAGCCGAAATCATTAAAGTTTCATATACATTTACCATGTTTTTCTTAGGTTCTAATATAGCTGATACCCTTGCCCGATGTAGTATTTATAGGGTATTCTCCAATATGTCAACATTTGTCATCAATGCTATCATTTACTATCCTCAGCCAGGTATCAAGCCCTCAGAATCCCATATTAGCCCACATTCCAGCCCCCAACCTTAACTTTCCATAACACCTGTGGCGGCTCAAAGGTTAAGTATTGTTAAGTTTTACGCGTATATTTCCGTATACCCGAACATTAAGGAACACTTGCGCGGGTTCTATCATACAATAACCCACCTTTGGCAGGCTCTGAGGTTAACAATTGTTAACAGGTTTATCCGCTCCAATTGTTGCGTAGTGAACACAGAAGCTGTCTTGTCGTGGTTTCAGTTTCATACTTTGGTTTCCTTGATATGGGTTTGGGCTAATGCCCTAATTGCTTGCTTGATGTGGTCAGGCAGTTCCGGCCAAGCGGATATGATCTGCTCAAGTTCAGGTTGCTTTTTGATGGTTTCCGACACGGAAAAGACAAGCATAGGACAAGACCGGCTTGCAGGAATGTTGAGAGAAAACAAAAACCCCCTGCAAGTTGTTTGCTTGCAAGGGGTTGAGCAATGGGCGATGGGGGATTCGAACCCACGACCCGCTGATTAAGAGTCGCATCAAAGCCCTTGTTATTATCCTGCAATTGCTGTTTTCTGCTCGTTATCATTGTTTTACTGTCCACTGTCGTCAACTATCGTCCATACCTGTACGCAAAAAAGACAAGCATAAGACAAGTTTTTCATCCTACCTTCTTATCCTGTTTGCCGGTTGTCAGGTCTGGCAATCTCTTAATAGCATCGATCTCAGCTTCCTTTAGCGTATGAGTGTACGCATCCATTGTCAACGTTATAGTTGAGTGTCTCGCTAATGCCTGAGCGACTGAGGGGTGAACCCCTGCTTTTGCAAGGCTGGATATAAACGAGTGTCTGAGACAGTGAAAGTCAGCCGTTCCCTTATCAGTGTGGTAAGGTATCTTTGCTGCTGTAAGGTCTTTTTTAATCATCTCAGAGGGTTTGTCGGGTATTGCAAAGGCTCTTACATTCGGCAGTTTGCCGGATAGATACGACCTTAGCGTCTCTGCTGTCTGTGGTTTTAACGGCAGTGTTGAGGATTTCTTATTCTTTGCATATCCTGCCTGTACGGTTACTGTACACCCATCGAAATTAAAAGACGATACAGTCAAAGTCCGTATTTCGTTTGCTCGAAGTCCGCTCTCAAGCGCCAGACGGTAAACCAAAGCCCTCTCATGTCCTGAAATACTGTAGTGAGTTATTCCATTCTCGGCAGCCTTCAGCAGTTTATGTATTTCGTCTAAAGTCAAAGCTCGTCTCCGTATTCTCTTTTCAGTCTGCTTTATACAACTGAGGTGTTCAAGCGGACTCGGCGCTATTGCTCGGCGTTCCTTAATCAACCACTTACAAAACTGCTTTGTTGATTTTAGGTAATAATTAAAACTACGCTCTCCGATTCCATCTTCACCCCTGAGACTTGCCAGAAAATCCAAAACCCTGTTTGCGTCAATATCGCCCCATACTCTGAAACCGCACTCGTCAAAGATAAACCGAATCCGGGACGTTACCTGCCGAGCATATTTCGTTTTTCGTCCAGTGTTTTCAAGCGAGTTTTGAAAGTCTGTTAAGTGTTCACCGAGAGACTTGCCTAAGTTTTCCGATACCCTCTGGTTGTTAATCAATCCAAACTTGACAAGGCTGTTTCTCATCTTATCCGGTAAGTTCTCAATCCACCTTTGCAGGTCAGGACTAAGAACACCTCCAGACGATAAAAGCTCTTCGATCTTCTCTCCTGCCTTTTCGCTTGCTCTCTTGTTGCTGAACGCCGGAAGCCTTCGCCTTTTCCCCCTGTTATCGGTGAACCCGATATACCAGTGTTGACACTTCTTTGTTTTACCTGATTTGTCTTTGTAGGTTGGTTTGAAAATTCGCATGTTTACACCTTTCAAAAAAGTGGTCAGGGGTTAATGGCGCGCTATCGAAGTGCGCAGTCGTCCTTACGGATAGACATGCCCTGACCATGATTAGCGTAAACACAAGAATTGATTCGATAGCTTTCATGGTCGTATTATCGCCTGTGTTTGCATGTTTGTCAATGAAAAAGAAAAGTTTTTTTCTCGTGACCTGATTGACTGTTGTATTCATTGTGAACCCTTCCAAACGAGAATGGGGTTACTTCCCCACTGATCTATGGGGGTTTTCTGGCTTTCTGTTGAGATTTCAAGTTCTTGCTTATACTTCTGTTGGAAATGGGCGATGCTACAACGATAGGGCTAATTGAGGTTACTCCCGGTTGGGGAGAACCCGGAAGGGTGGCGGCTGAGGGTCGCACCCTTCCACTTTTTGCCTATCGCCGCCTGAAGCCATGGCCGCTCACAACGCCTTGACATTTCTGCCCGGTTTGGGTATACTGGTTCGTATCAAGCGTCCTGGCCTTCCTCCTCTATTTTTCTCCTCCTCCAAGGCCGGGACGTTCTTAATTCCCCAGCGGCCCTCGGCGTAAAGAAGTTCCTATGGGCCTCCTATTAGCTCGTTTGGGGAGCGCGGTAAGTCGGGGGACATGGCGGATTCTTATATTTGGCGCGCCAAGTCTTCGGAAGAAAGCAACCGGTGGCGCAGTTCTGTTTCCTTTGCATGATCAAGGTCGGCTATGCCCGAGAGCGCCGACAAAATAATCTCGACTATTTCGCCTGTACGAGCGTCTCGCAGCCGAGATCGCTTTTCGAGCAAGTCGAGCACTTCCTCCTCGGATATCACGGACTTGTCTCCGCTCTCCGCCTCATGGTCACGTTGTTCCCGTTCTAAGACAGCCAAAGCGGTTTCATCGGTCCATGTGCAGGGGGAATCTACTGTCTCGGACACTTTGGCCTCAAAAGGCTCTTTTCCGATTTTGTCAATCCAGTCCGGGGTGCCCACACGCGAATATATATCGCCCACAAGTCTTCCCAGTTTTGCCCTGAATACGTCGGTCAGCGATGCGCACCGAGATTTCTGACAGAACTTATAATTGTTGTGAGTAACAGCGATCGACACCCATAGGTTCAGATATGCCACTACGTCGTCTGTTACATCAAAGTCGTCGTTCCTTCCGACAAAGAAGTAGTCAGCTTGTTGATTATTGAGAAGGCTGCTGATGATGCTCTCTAAGTAAGGCCGGTAACTGCGAGAGCATAGGTTGTGCGCCGCTGTGAGCCTTGTCGTCTGCCACGCACTGACCCGGTCTCTCAGGAATTTCGCTAACGAGAACAGTGGCGCAATCGTGATCAGCTCGGCCTTGCAGCCGGAGGAATGTCTTATGAGGTCGCACCTCTGAGTTAGAATTATCAAGTATTTGATATCTGGCTTGTTATCACAATAGCCGTGGTGCTCATTCAATATCGCTTCTTTGAGCCGCGGGTGGAAGTGCAGCACATCGCCTTGCTTCAGATTATCTTTGTGCTTTGGTTCCTTGTCAAATGGCTCCAGATGCACAGTTTTCTCCTTAGTAGCCCGCGCCCCTGGAAGTTCTGCGCAATCTTCGGTTAAGTTCAATCTGCCTTCGCTTCTTTTCCTCGGCAACGACGTCGACAAGAAAGTACGCCGCCGAGTTATCCTTCCGCGACACAACAAAATTCGAAGGCGCGAGCGTAGAGCCAGAAGGCGTGTCTGTCGATGCAGGTTCTTCGACCTGCGTTCGTTCCTGCTTCTGCTCTTCATAGGCTCCCTGTGGGATAGAAGACTGTGTTCCCTCTTGTATCTTGTCGGTGGTCATTCTGAATCTACCTCCAGATCAAACAATGTACCTAATAGTGATATCGCGAGGTTTCTGTACTCAAACAACTTCCCCTCAATCTTATCTTTCGCTATGTCTACAGTTGGTGTTTCAAAGTCAAAATTGAACTTGACGTCAATGTTGTCGCCGGAAAGATTGCAGTCTACATTCAAGTTGTCATTATCAGTATCACCATGCTTGAAGGACCACTTACATGAGCGGCCCGTTGGTGTCAGGTCAGCCTCTAAGATGCGCGTAACAAACGTGTTGGGTAGATGCTCCGTCGTCCAGGTAGTGGAAACCGCACTGCTGAACCCAAAGTTTACTCCCATCCTGGCCACTGGCGTATGCGACAGCAGGGTCAGGATTTGGACCGCGATCCGCTCCATTGTGCGCAATTGGTCGTCGGAGACCTCTGTCAAGCCGAGGATTAAACGATCCTCGCCCGCAAGCAGTAAGATCTCGTCGCCCGTAATCCTTGAAGGCAGTCCTGGCGCTAGTCCCACTGCCACCTCTACTCTCACCTGGTCGTCGTCAAAGACGTTTTTTATCAGCCACTCAGGCTGAAGGATCGCTTGGTTCCATTTACCAAGAATTACGACTGTCCACTTTGTTGTTATAGGTTGGGCCATCTGCTGAGCTTCCTATTACAATGAAATAACACTCGCCATCGCAGAAATGAGAAAGAATCCAATCGTCTCATCAGGGTATACGCCTTTCATCGGACAGATTGTACCACATAATAACCGCATAACTCTGACTATGGAACTATACGTAGACTGCGCACGGTTGGACAAATGGTGGGATGTTTTTTTTCTCCCAATTCAATCACCCTTGACCGTCACAATATAGATTGTACCCAAAAGTGACTCCCAAAGTCAAGGGTATTCGCTCTGCTGGTTTTTTTCCCTGCCACGGACTACAAGTCGGCATTATCGCCTCGGTGCCTGACAAAAGCAAGAAAAAAACGAAATTTTGACAGCGAGCGGCAGAAACCTCGCTTTTCACCCCGATATGGGCGATTCGAGCCGTAAAAATCGCAAAACCGCATTACCAGCATCAAGGCCGCCGATACCACAACACCATCGCCGGTGCGGGCGGAAACACCTCATCTAATCGCCTGCAACCCGCCACCACAACAGCGCCGTACAACATCTTGACGGCCTCCAGTGCCCGTGATACCATCCGCCCATGACAGACGATGAACTACAAACCGTTGCCGACCAAATCGACGAACTCGAAGGCGCGTTGCAGGAATGGGATATCGAAGGGTAACGCTGCAACCGCCCGGTTGACATGGCTTCACGAAATCATTGTTCAGCTAATGGAGGCAGCCGGGCAAACAGCCGACCATGATCAAGACGCCCGCGTAAAGCTGGCCGGTTTGGAGTACCGGGCCCGACGATGCCGCAAGGCGATATTGCGGCGCGGGGGCTTGACGAATTGACCGTTTCTTAAAAGTCGCTATTCACTTGTGAAAGAGCAGTCATAATCGTTGGGGGGTACATTCACACCACAGAAGCCTTATCTTTTCTGTAGAGGGCCGTCACGGGACTGTTCTGAGATTGTGCGGCAATCTGGCGGTCGAGCAGACTGCATGCCACGGCAATCAGCACCAATGCGGCATTGGCCGCGATTTCCCGGCGGCGGGCGGCGCTGGGCAGGGGGACGCACCGCAGCGGCCTAACCGACGCCGACGACAAGGCCATCCGCAAGGCCGTGGCGGCCGGTGTGAGCCACGGCAAGCTGGCGGCGCGATTGAAGGTTCCACTCAGCACAATTGAATGGGTCGTCCGGGATTCGGATTTGCGCCGCGAGGAAATCGAACGCGGCCGCCGGCGGGGCGCGGCGTCGTCCGCGGCGGGCGGTTCGTCCTCCTATCAAGCCACCATCCTGCGAATTGAGAATAGCTTCCGTCGCGAGCCGGACCCACCCCGGAAGCGGAGCAGGGGGCCCGGGCCGACGGGGGCGGCCCGGCAAACGTCTCTGGCAACGATCATCGCCGACGTGTGCAAGGCGGCCGGGATTTCGCCGGCGGGCCTGGGCGGGTTGGATCTCGCGGCGGCCGGCGCACGGGCAGCGATCGTCCAGCGCGGCCGCGGGGAGCGGCTCACATTGGCCCGGGTCTGGAGCGGGATCGCGGACGCGGCGGAGAATTGCGTCTGAGTCGCCCTGCGGGCCTGGGCGGACCTTCGCCACGTCGGGGGCCGTTGCGTTCGCTCAGCGTTGGATATGGGCGGTTGTCGTGGACGTGGGGTGTGCCCTACCGCAGACAATTCGACATTCGTTGGCAGCACATTCAGGAGCAGGGACGCGAGCAGTTGCAGCGGGCGGTGGCCTGGCGGGCTCGGGAGATCTCGCGGCTGTTCAAGAAGAGCGGCTGGACGCAGGAATGCATCGCGGAGCGGGTAGGAAAGGGATTCAGTTGGGTGTCAAAGCGACTCTGTTTCGGTAGGTTTTTGGTTTTTTGTACAAGTGTACAAAAAATCAAAACGCCGAGTAATCTGACCGAAGGGCGCTTTCGCAAATCAGGCCAGCATCGCCGCCGCGACGGCCAAGCTGGGCGAACTGCTGGCGGCGGTGGAGAAGGCGAAAGGCACGCGACTCAAGGGACGCGGTGTCGGCGGTTACAAAAGTGAACCACCGACGAATGCCCCAAAACTCGCCGATCTCGGTGTCACAAAGCGTCAGTCGCACGTCGCCCAGCGGGTCGCGGCGATCCCGCGGATGACCGGATCCCCGGGCCCAGATTCCCCTTGACGCCCCGGCCGGCCGGGGGTAGCGTCGCGGACGATGAAATCTCAGGATCCCAATCTGTGAAAGCTCCACGCAAACCCCGTCAGGGTCTCCCTGGACCGCAAGGCAAGGGGCGTTCCCTGAGAACCTGCAGGTGCTGGTGGAGA
>SDBT01017771.1_pt1 | contig 11212 bp, 15 predicted proteins | sample 2277101 | NCBI WGS metagenome assembly SDBT01 (sample SAMN10404973, study PRJNA504765) | marine sediment metagenome | isolation source: marine sediment core GS10_PC15, 103 cmbsf | place: Arctic Ocean: Southern Knipovich Ridge | collected 2010 | reverse complement strand
CTATTGCTTTCCTCGGTCTATCATCTTTTGGATATTTATCTTCATATATCTTTAACACTTTCTCCGCTGCGAAGATGGCAAGTTCTACTGAATCCTTTTTTTCCCAGACCCATAACTGAACTATACGCATTTCAGACCATACTTCCTTATCTTTCTGTTTCTCTGATCTGCCTCTTACCTCAACCTTGGCGATTATCTCAGCATTTGTGTACTGCATAGCATCTATAACCCTAGGTGAGGCATGAAATCCGGCATGGCACATACTGAGTGCACCTTCATGCTTCTGCCATTCATTGGTCTTCCAATGGATATCACCATTATTAGATTTGATATCTGCTTTAAAGACTTTCCACAGCATCTTATTCTTCATGATTTATCCTCCTCCCCCACACTCAGGGCAAGCATAATCTGCCCCCTCCGAGTTTCTTCGATTCCCTGTCCCACCACATGCTAGACAATCCTTTGCCCTGATATCCTTCATTCTTCTTACAAATTTCGGATCAAGTGGAGTCCTGACCTTTTCTAAAGCCAGAACATCGTTTTCGTATCTGTGTTTCTTTTTCAGATTCCATTTAACCTCCTCTTATTTTTCAAACCTCTTGATACAGGCTGGACAACGTATAGAGTTTTTGCCATCAACTTTTAACCATACTTCATCAAATATTTCACAGTAATGCTTTGTTTCACACCACGCAAGACTAGGACATTCGCCACCTGGAAAAATCAAATTATTTATTTTATTATCTTTTAAATAGCAAATGCGTTTTCTTAACTCAAAACTTATCTTCGCCATGTGACCTCCATTATTTTTTAAACATATTGTGAATTAAATACAATGGATATGCTATTGCAGTCATGCAAATACCAACTACACATGTAATTATCACATCTGCAATAGCCAAAGGAATATATATAACTACTGTAATGACTGTCCATATTGCACAAAGCATTTATACCTCCTTAAATCTGTGCGGCGGGCAGTTGGTCTGCAACCTTGGGCTCCATGAGCTAGTGGGGTCAGGCTTCCACGCCACCGCCACATTAATATCTAGTTCGGATCCATCGTTATGTCAGTCATGTTATAAAACTCCGTAGTTCCCGAACCCTGTACAATAAGATAATCGGCACATACGGATTTACCGGCATCTCTGGCCTTCTCTGCTGTATCATGATGGTCCGTATCAAATGTAGTCAGCTTTCTGCCGTTGATGATAATAGCGTATTGAGGGCTTTTAAATACCTTTCCTGCCTTGTTCTTGGTATTGATGAATATCCTCTCCACCTTGCCTTCAATGGACTGTGGTGCATCCTGGACAGGCTCAGATGTCACTGGTGGAGCCTTTGCCTGTACGTTAGCCGGCTTCTCAGGACCATCTGATAATCCTAATAGGTTTAATTCCGTATAGTCCAATATTTTACGGATATTCGCTATACTGTTCACTATCAGCTTGACTGTTTCCATTGTTATTGTTATCTGTTCTTGGTCTTTTGACATCTTATTCTCCTTTTAACTGAAGTTTACCCTGGCAAATTCACCGTGTAACTCTCTTGCTTTCTTATCGTATACTTTAGCTGCGTCGATCTTATTTTTAAAAAGTCCTAAACTGATTTGTTTATTGCAATATCTAATATAAACTTCCCATTTCTGTGCTTGACTAAGCCAACAGACGCCTTTATACCCCGAAGTATTATTAATGTTAAGTTTTCTATTCCCTTGATTTTGCGTTCTAGTTGCTAATCTGATATTTAATCTTTGGTTATTTAACCCATTACCATCTTTATGATCAATGCTTGATTCTGGGAAATCCATAAGAAATCGGTGCATAGATATAGTGAAACGCCGGACTCCCCGTCCTTGCCTAGCTTTATTTCTCATAGCATACCAAGTTCTGGGATCTTTGCGTACATACCATTTATGCTGATTTGCCCTTTCAAAATCCTCGTCATCTACCAGTGCGAACGTTCCCTGCGTTAATTTAATTTGTTTCATATCTTCTCCCTAAAAAGGTTAGGAGCACTTGGCTTGTCTCTCGGCGCACCAAGCACCCCTAATATCGAGTACTGAATAAAAAAAACGATCGAGACAATTTTGCGCCATTTCGTTTTACGATTACTTCCTCTTAAGCCTAGCAGATAAACGCTTTCTTGTCAACACTTTTCTTTTTGACATCCCGATTATGATTAAGTCCACCCTGGCATTTATCCTTCCCAGCGCTTGTGCCACCAACTGTAAAGAATATTCCAGCCCTGCTATCCTACGACTGAGCAGATCAGCCACTGTCATCTTCTTCTTTATTCCCATTCTATCTCCTCTATTTAATCTCCTCCATCGTTATGACGGTATTGCAGAAAGGACATGCGTCGATGTCACCGCAATCATCAGCGAACTTACCATTACGTTTAATACGTTTTGAATTGCAAGTGTCACAGATGAAGGTGCCTCTCACCTTACCGTACTCAGGGATATGTTTTAGGTCATCATCCAGGATAAGGATAGGTACTATGGAATCCTCTACTGATTTGATTAGGTTGCCAATATCCAGCCTTGGATGACCGGCTACATTGAAACTACAGGATAGTTTAGCTTTCGTGAATGCCCGTATGCTGGTCATAGATTCAAAATGTGTGCGTATGGCTCTGCGGATGCGGTCTCTGTAGCCATAGAAGGCCATGCAAATAGGACGCATCTTCCATTTATCGCGTTGACTCATCCGCGGTTTCGCGATTGGCTTCCCTGGTACCTTAAAGGTTATTGAATACATAAAAGAACCCCACGCGCCAGCATAGAATGGGTTGCCACCGTGTGGGGGATAAAAAAAATCAAGCTGGCTTTCGGCTTTGGCTACCCATTCAACCAAAGCATATAATATATTCCTACTATAAGCAATACCCCCAGGAAATGGGACCTGAGGGTATACTATCCTTTTAGGAGGAGTGGAAGAAATCTAAAGTTCAACCTGTTTTTGTTTCACTCTTCTTTATTCCTGCGCGTAGTCCCATCACAGAGAGTCCGAGCCAAACCTTTTCGTTCTTTATGCAACCGAGAGCGATTGCGAATATTCCTGCTTCCTTGTTCTGCTCGATCTCTTCGGCTATTCCTGTGAGGATGAGTCCGGTGCCTGCGATATACGCTTTAAGTCCGGGGAGTGTTAGTTTCATTTGAGGTGCATCTCCTTTTTTTAAATTGCGCTCGCAAGCGACTCTACCGCTTTTGCTACGCTCTTGATTGCCCCAGAGATTTCCACGACAATCTCTTTAATAACTTTGAGGTCTTTGTCGTCGATGTCGGTCTTTCCGAATAAGAGCCCCACATTATTTACTCCACAACTGACCGGATTGCGTTTCAAAACCAAACTGTAAATGCAACTGGAGACCTGCCCGCCAGCGGTATTTGTCATACATCACCACCGGCCCAGCATATAGATTCTTTACCGCTACCCACTTCTCAGGGATGAATGCCCACTTCAAGAGAGGCTGGATATAGACTGAAACTCCCAGAGAGTGAGACACCGGCGCCTGGCCGTTCACCTTCTGCATGAATCCATACTCAGCATGTATGGTGCGATAATGCCAGAGTGATGTCTTGGCGCCGGTGTATGTATCGCCGTATATGAAACAATGAATTGTACCGTAACTTATATTGGTACCCAGATCCACCTCACTATGGGCCTTAAGATCTGACCATTTAGCTTTTGTCCATGACTCCGCAAACGAAAAACTTGCTGCCACTCCGACCAAAAACAATATTATCCACAGCCACACAATCTTTTTCATTTAGTCCTCCTTAATGCTCTTTCAATCCACCTATAACAGTTTGCATGGTTCTTCTTTACCACCACTTCCTGTTTCCTTTTAAAGAAGGATCCTAATTTTATACTAATCCGTATACCTCTTTTTAGTAAACTCTTCATGCCTGTGTCAAATTTTCCGGCTCGTAGACGAATAGGTCGGGGAAGGTTCTAAAGGCGTAGTTTAGGCCCATTACACCGTTGTCCCTGCCCACATTAGCTACTCTCAACACCTGGCATTTCCACTTACCAGAGCCTACTTTTGGCCCAGGACAGCCTGTAGCTACATGGCCCACCAACCAGCCCTCTTGTGCTGCTATCACGAGCCTACCCTCATTGACGAGCGTATGTGCCTCATCTAAATGGAATCCATCAATCTGCCGCCAATCCTTTGATTCTTTCAGATGCTTATAAATAGCATTAGCTCTCATACCGTCTAGGTTCACCCCAAAAACCCTCGCTGGAATCCATACCGAAAAATTACAATATGTGCGATAGTCAGCAATCGCCTTTATCCATGTCTTCGTAAAACGTGGATTCTCCGAAACAGCCTTGCAAAGATTCAACAAGATTTCAGGGTTAATTTGTTTCATTGACTTACCACCTTAATTTTAGTGGCTCTGTTCTGCTTGTCATTCGGCTTTTCACCACAATATTATTTCCTTAACCATGCTGTAAATATCCCCGCAAACATCAAGCTGACAAAGCCCCAGATGCGTGTTCTGATACCCCTGATATCTTCTGCAAATCCCTCAGTAGCCTTTATCCGTAGCTCATGCCCTACTACTGTCTGTCTGGTCATCTCGGTTGTACTCAGAATGTCGGTCAATAAATCCTTCTGTTCTTTCCGAAATTCCTGAAAGTCCTCTCTGCTTTCTTTACGGAGTTGTTGAACATTATTGACAGCTTGTTCCAGTCTGCCCACCTTTATAGATATATCTTGTGTAAACTTGTCTAATTTACTCACTGGAAGTTTACCCTTCTTAAAGTAATTTTACTCATTTCAATATGCCCCTGCTCCCGGACTGTACGGTCTCTTCTTTTTACGTTTGCTTCTATAAGTCTCTATATATTGCGCTGTCTTGCAACGTTCTTCTCCTGAGATATGTGGCACCTTCATCCCTCTCCGGTATGGGACCCTTTTTTTCGCTGTATCATTCTTCCTGTCGGCTTTCCAGCTGTCCTGGAGATCGTTCATTCGCCTGTGTCCTCAAAAGCGTCAAGAAGAATATCTATCTTCCTGATGGCCATCTCAACAGCACGTTCCTGTGTGTCTTCTGATAGGCCCTGGTCTCTCATTGATCGTTTGACACTCTTGATTATATCGGCTTTATGTTTCCTTACTTCGAGCACATCGAACCGTTCAAGTAGTTCAGGATCTTGCGGGAATGTCTTTAGACCGAATATGACATCCATAATGACTGTGGGAATACTCCTTATTCTACCGAAATAGTCTGATTTCCTTGCCTGTACAGCCTCGGCTATGGGTTCCGGCAACATACCGGCCGCATGTATGGATGATATAAGTTTATGCGCTGAGTACCCGCCTGGTGTCAGACCAGGGATAGGTGGTGCGAATGATGGCATCCAGCCCTTATACAGATGGTCTATCTTCTTCTGGAATTTTTCCATAGGTAGATCGGTCTCTTTCCAGATATCAGGATCACCGCCTAATGATTTCCTATATATGTTTACATTAGCCCCTAGCTCAATGGCAGGTGGTACCAGCGGGCCGCCAGGGATAGAGAAAGCCGGTGGAAGACCGTGCATAGCGCCTGTCTCGCCTATATCACCCCACGGCAGGATATATGACAGATCAAGTGTCTGGGGCAGGTCGTTCATGTCTCGCCAAGGAAGCAGTATGAATTGACCGCGTGCGTTCTTCTTTATAGTGCTCATCTCTGTATCTGATAGTCCAAGTTCACGTTGAGCTATCGTATTAAATGAGTTTTTCAGCATCTCATACTTATATAGTCTGACCGGGTTCTTCAGACCTGTCTCTATAGCCCTGGGCAGAGCTTTAGCGCTGAATGTGATGAAAGGACTGCCAAGCGGCATTTTCCGTAGGGTGCGCGTAAGAGGAGCTATCTTCTCATAATTGAATATCCATTTCTCAGCCTCTCTGGCCGCTTCTTTGATGCTTAATCCCTTTTCCCGGCCTGACATGAATTTGGCTAATTTAAACCATTGTTCTTCGGCCTGGTAGAGTTTTGCCATACCGCGGGCTGGTTTGACTGTAAGCAGTTTAAAGAGCTTCGGTAGAATGTGCTCAGAGGCATCCTCAGGCCCGAATTGGCTCATGAGGGTCTTTACCTCTCCACCTATGAACTCATGGCCCAGGAGGTCAGCCTCGGGCGATATAGCCTCATTGTAGTATCTGCTGCCTTTGCCTTTAGACAATTCCTTTAAAGCTCTAGGTAATAGCCTCATCTGCTCTATATGGTCAATACCGCTTAAATCCAGTAAAATGGAGTTAGACATCAAGTTCCTGCTGTGAGTGGCCGGGTTGAGTACGACCTTACCGAATTTCCAGGCGCCTAATGCTTTGCCCCACATCTTCTCTGCTGTACCCGGGATCCTGGTTATATCGTTCAGGTCTCTTGCTATCTCAGGATGGACCCATTTACCGGACAGATTACCGAATGCCTTTTTGCCTTCAAGCATAACCCAGCCTTCTTTATATGCAGGTGAAGCCCAATTCGGGTTCTTGGCTATAGAGTTGAATAGTTTGGCAGTCTCCACTGTATGAGTCATCTGCATTATAGCCTTAGCTGCCGGCATGCCCGGGGTCTCTATTTCACCCAGGGCTTTACGGTAATCCTCACTTAAATCCTTCTTTTTTTTAAGGAAATCTATTTTGAGTTTGGCAGGTTTGATCTTCGGTACTATACCGACAGGGATCTTCTTTACTCCCAGATGCTTCAAAAGCGCTGTTTTGCCTTCAGGGTCAAGCCTATGGAAAGCTGATATCTGGTTTTCATCAAGGCCAAGTTTGGTTAGTTTAGCGCCCAGTCCCACCTCTTCACCCAGTGCCTGGCCGAATGTTATCTCTTTATCCCTTATCTTCTTTAATATAGACTTATCCTCGAATATCCTGAACAGCCTGGGCAGATACTTCCCTTTATTTGTCTTTATGGTGGTAGCCAGGTTCTTATTGATGAATCCTGATTTTGTGCCTTCTTCCACCAGGGCGTCACTCAGATCATCTATTATACCGCGGGCTTTAGTGGCTTTTGCAGCCAGATCGCCACTATAGACCTTATCCCAGCCGCGGCCGTGCATGAGTTCGCCTAATTGCCATTGCTCATGTTTTGACAGGCCAGCAGTCAGTTCTACACCTGCTTCCTGGGCTCTGCGCATACCTTCATGTATCTTGGATATCCTTGCTTCTGCCAGGTCAACATATTCAGCCGGTTGGCCAAATCTATATGTGAATGGCCGCTTGATCCAATCAGGAGTTTTACCGCGAAGCGCCGTCATGGCTGATTTACCTGCCGGGCTTCTGGCAAACTTACCCACAGCTTTACCGGCGCCTGTTAAGAGTACCACTTCAGGATCAAGGAAGGATGAGGCAAATTCTGTGCCTATATCCAAAGTTGTCTTTGGCAGGCCAAGCATAAAGTTCAGATATGCGCTTTTTGTCTGAGGATCAGGTACTTTCTTGAGGATCATATGCCAGCCTTTCCTGGCTTCCTTGCCGGGCCAACTGGCCACTGTCCACATCTCTTTAAGCAAATTAGAACCAGCATCAGGTTGGAATATCTGTGTTACTTTTTGCTCAGGCTGAAGATCTAAAGCTCTTATTCTTATCCTGGCACGTTCATCAAATTCATCTAATGGTTTGGGAATCCTGATCATCGGAGGTTGTGGTAGTTGAGGCGCTGGTTCCTGTAACTTTGTTATCCGTTCCCTGGCTTCTATATCAAACTCGTCTTCTATCGGTATTGCCGGTAACGGCTGTGCCTGGAGGGGTTGAACTGGCGCAAGACGAGCTATCCTTGTTGCAGCTTCTATGTCAAACTCATCCGGCATTTATTTCTTCCTTTTCTTAGCTTGTTTCCTTAAGAACTCAGCCAGGGTTGTTGTACCGTCTTCCAGACTCAAAATGCCTGAAGATATATCACGCTCTATTTCTTTTTCGGATCTATATAATTTCTTACGGCCAGTGACAGGTAATCCTCTGGCTTTCACGGCCTCTATTGCCTTAGGCGCAAATCCACCGCGCAATGGATCAACTCCCAGTCTTAGAGATTGAATTAAATGGGATTGTTCTTTCCCCCTGGCAGATATGACAGCCGTTGACGCTCTTGGGGTTAATATACTCATACCTGTAGGATCCACTCCTACTGACCTGTATATTATATCACTCTGTTTCTTCCCTAGAGGTATATCTAGCGCTGCGCCTGCCGTTCGCCGCGGGAAGAGTTGGGGCAACATCTGAGCCCTGACACCTTGTAACTGTTCAGGAGGAATCCCTCGTATTGCACTGAACGCTTCTACCTCTTCGGGTCTTAGGAACTGCTCTTGTCTGGATATAGCTCCCGGTAATTGCCTTTGTGATATACCTGTAAGTTCAGGCATACCAAGACGACGTGCTTCTTTTAAAGGTACCTGTGATGTCAATACCCTGAATACATCACCTAATCGTTCTAAAACATTTCGTGATTCGATGTTTTTATCTGGCATATATTCCCCCTATTACCTTCCAAAAAGCTGACCAAGCGCAGGTAAGGCTTGTTGACCAAGCTGTCCACCCACACCCATACCAAGATACGGCAGGAAAGAGTCAAAGAATCCTCCACCGTCATCATCCTGCATCTCACGCTGGGCTGCCAGTTGCTGTTGGAGTCTTTGCATAGACTGCTCTGCCTGGAACCGCATCATCTTCTCCTGGAATGACTGCTGTAATCCAAGCGTCTCTTTCTGCCTGCCAAAGCCTACCTCTCCCAGGCGCTCCTCACGGCCCATACCCACACCCTGGAGTGCTATATCACCCAAAAGCTTCTGCCTGCGCTCCTGCGCGGGTCCCAGGACCTTTCCTATGGCGCCTTTAAGGGCTGAGCCTGTATGCAGCCTGCCCATAGCGTTGATATTCTCTATAAATTGCTTCATCTGTGTCTGTTCCTGTCTCTGCCGGCCAAGTTCCACCTGCTCAAATAGCTGTTGACCGAACTCAGGCGGCATCATTCCACCAAAGGGTATGTTTAAACGTCCCGTTGTCCGCCCACCACCTACACCTTGAAAGTCACCTGTTATTGGCATTTTATTCCTCCGTTATTCGTCTGATCTTTTCCATTTCCATTAAAGCGTTCAACCGTGCTATAAACGTCTTTCTCTCATCTTTTGCTATTACCCACTGTGCATCAAGAAGATTCTGCATGGTTATAATAGGGGAAGTGGCGGCATTAACAAGGGCTTGAAGTGAAGCCTTCAACTCCGGCGTTTTAAGTTCTGCATCGTACATCCTGACATTCAATTTCCCGTTTATTAATGTAATATACCCGTCAGGCATGGGGTCAGAGGCTTTTGATTTATAAAGCGTTACCCCTTGCGCTTTTGCGTTCACCAGAAATTCCTGCAAATTGAAGTCCTTTGGTGTAATGAAAAGAAACGCCATAACATAAAATGCAAACAACCCTGCTATGATTAAATTTTTCATAATACCTCCTACTTTAATTCAATAACTCCGAAGATACTTTCACGAAATATATCGGACCCCCTTAAATTCCCTGTTCCTACATTTACCCTACCAGCCAAACAGTATTGGTGCGACCCCGCCAGAACATCTTTCAAGATGTAGAAGAATGATAGACTATATTGTTCAGTTGCAACCCCGATACTTTGGTAAGCAATACTTTTTAAAGTATTCAAAGGTGCAACAAAAACTCCGTCTTGTTTGAATGAAACACCAACGATGGCAGTAGCATCATTGTTGTCAAGGGTCACAGTAGTATAAATAGCCACCGAACCGCCAGTTGTTGTAATCGTGACCGTTGATTTGCCTATGCAAGCATTTAACGTGTTTGTGAATACCTGCGAGGTTAATATTGCTTGACTACTATTGTGTTGTTTATACAGTGATGTCATTTCTCCCGTTGCACCGTCTATCTTTATCGAATTTGTCAACGCATTTGTTGATAAAATTATATCCACCCCGCCTGAACGGACAGTGAAACCACCAGTTATCGTACCACCGGCTTTATCAAATTTCTGCTCAAAATTACGTTTGATGCCCTGTACAGCGCCAGGTTTTTGCAGGTCCTCTACTATATAGTCCTGCTCCTGTGCTATGACTATGGCCGCATTAAACCAACAGGCCACCAGTATAAGCGATAGCCAAGCACGGTTGCCGCAACGTCCAAATCCGAGTCCGTGAATTTGACGTTGAAATAACCTGCCCGCTTGACGCCATACGTTGTTGCTATATGACATTTCTTGACTCCGAACGCATTGCCTGTACTTGTGTCTATGGTCCAGGTATCGAGTACCGTGCTGTCTCCATAGAGTTGAACAGTTAAATCTGCGAGTGATGATTGACCTTTATATGTGACATATAAGTCTTTGGGGCTCTTGACTATCTCATCAAGCGCAAGGAGATGATCCTTACCCTGCCAAAAAGCTGTAAATGCCACTCCGTCATCATGTGTGCCTACATCCTGCTCCCAGATAAATCCTGACGATGTGGTCCTTGAATCGCCTGTATACAACCCGCCATCAATGATAGCGGCGCTTCGAGCGTATATTCCAGTGAGATAAACCCAGGCGAGATTAGAATCAAGGCAATAACAGATATCGTTCTCTGTACCGCTGTCACTCTGGCCAAACCAATAGTACCGGCCTTTAAATATCTCTCCCACTGTGGAATACGCCTGAGCGCCTTCGTTAAAATAGATCGTGATACTATTCAATTTAGCCGTATCTGTTGAAGTGGGGAAACTATTGGTAGCCCTGATGTCAATATATGCGCCTGTGGCTATAGATATTGCCGAGTTATTGGTCACTGACTGCCAGGAATCATCAGCTGTACCACCAGCGTATGTACTTGATTTCATGGCATAGGCCCACTCAGCAGAGCCTACAGTTGTCTCGTCCGCTTGCAAGAGCCCCCAGGTAGCTGATACATCAGCGCTCAGGAAGGTCTCTCCGGCTGTCCAGGTGCCTGTGGATGCCGCCTGGAGTGTCATATGGTGGAGTTGTGGAGTCTTAGTTGAGGTATCTGTGGAGAATCTTGCCCGGTATTGCATATACTGCAATGTCGTTCCATCTCTTAAGGTGCTGGATGATGGTATCCAAGGTGTCCAGACTCCATCAGAAGCGGTTGAATTGCGAACATCAAAAAATATATCTGTGTCTGATGGGGTGGTAGATGAATAAGAGATAGGCCCGCTTGTCGGTGTGGATATATACTTATTAAATTCCTGGGA
>SDBT01017770.1_pt1 | contig 11213 bp, 10 predicted proteins | sample 2277101 | NCBI WGS metagenome assembly SDBT01 (sample SAMN10404973, study PRJNA504765) | marine sediment metagenome | isolation source: marine sediment core GS10_PC15, 103 cmbsf | place: Arctic Ocean: Southern Knipovich Ridge | collected 2010 | reverse complement strand
CCCATAAAGAACAGCCTCATTATCCACTATAACATTATATCTGACAACACCGGAGCCAGCTCCTATTCCTCCAGCCCATCCACCCTCGCAGACCTGAAAGCCCGCCCGATTGCCCGAGATAATGTTCTTTTCAGCTATACCCCCTGATGGCCCTGAAATCCCGCCGGCATTGTCGCGAGTATAATTATTCCTGACGATGTTTCCCCTTATTATGGCCGGGCCGTGCCAACAATGTATGCCTGCTCCGGTACTCCACGTTTCGTTATCCTCGATTATGTTTCCCAATATGAGGGGTGCACTATACCAGCACAGAACCAATGAACGCATCATATAGTTTGGATCGTTAATGTTCTTCGTGATCCTGAAACCTCTCAATATGCAGGTAGTGTCTACGATGTCACCCCGAATATATACAGCTCCCCTGAGCGTGGTGGTCTCCGGCCCCTCTGAGCTGGTCAATAGAATGTTTTTGTCTTCTATCGTGACCGTCTCAAGATAAAGCCCCGGCGCCACCAGCACCGTATCGCCGTTTTGAGCCGCATCTATACCTTCCTGTATGGTGGCGTAGTCTCCGGGTATGTTTATGATGACAGCAGAGGCAACGGGAGCCAAAAGCGCTAACGCTGCAATCGATATTATCACATATATAGCTTTCATTGTCAACTCAGCGAAAATCGCCTTTTCACAAAAAAGATAATAACAACCGTTCTAATTGTCAAGCATTATTTTATCATTATCACCTCTTTCTAAAGCGACTGGCTCCGCCGTGACCATATTGGACTATGAGAAAAGCCGGGGCACGAGCCCCGGCCCAATCAGATTGATCTTAGGATGTTCAGAGCATATCGACGCAATCACGAAGTTTTTTCGATCGCGTTTTGTGCCTGAGCTTCTTGAGCGCTTTGGCCTCGATCTGCCTGATTCTCTCCCTGGTCAGATCGAAAATGAGTCCGACTTCTTCCAGTGTCCTGGGGAGGCCGTCGGACATTCCGAAACGTAGCCGGATAACCTCCTCCTCTCTTTCAGTGAGGGTATTCAGCACCTTTTCAACCTGATCCTGCAGGTAAACGAACGAGGCTTTACCGCTGGTGGTTGAAAACTGGGGATCAGCGATGAGATTGGACATCTGGTTATCCTCATCGTCACCGATGGGCTTTGAAAGAGATACCGTCTGCGGTATAATGCTTAGGATGTCCTCGACCTTGTCGCTGGCCAAGCCTACCTTTTTAGAGAGTTCGGGAATGCTCGGCTTGCGGCCGAGCTTCTGAAAAAGAGCCTGGGAAGCTTTAGCTACTCTTCCGTACTGGCTGTTCAGATACATCGGCGTCCGAATTGTTTTGGCCTGTTCGGACAAAGCCCGCGTTATCGCCTGCCTGATCCACCAGGAGGCGTATGTTCCAAACTTGAAGCCCTTTCGATAGTCGAACTTATCAACGGCTTTGACCAACCCGGAATTGCCCTCCTGTATAAGGTCCAAAAACTCCATTCCGCGGCCGAAGTATTTTCTGGCTATGGAGATGACCAATCGCATATTGGACTCGATCATGATCTTTTTCGCCCTGGCCAGCTCCGATTCTAAGAATTCCACCCGCTTTTTAATGGTCTCCAGCTCCGATTGCGGCATCTCCTCGGCAAAAAGATATTCCGAGAGATCCGAATCCATTCTACTGGCAATTGTGTTAAGGGGCCGATGATATCGACGGCTTCCGTCCACCTGAATCTTGAATTCCAAAACCAATTCTTCCAGAAATTCAAGATTGAAGTTGAACTTTTCGATCTCTTTAAACAGTTTCTGTCTATTTTTCAGCCGCTTTTCGAGTATCCTGTCGGTTCTTACGCCCGTGAAATCCAGATTATCACATCTGCTCCCGCCCAGAAGATCCTGGATTTTTTTCAATCTGGTAGTGACCTTTTGTCTTTCGCGTTTGATGTTCTCGGGGGCAAACCAGCGGCAAGTCTCCGGTGAAACAATATCCTCCAGCCGGAACTCTTTCGAAGCCAACTTTTCCTGACAGGAAATCAGCGTGTCGAGAACAACGGTCGAGGAGAAAACTATTTTCTTAATTCCTCTCTTGTGTCCTTCGATTCGCCGTGCGACCTTCACCTCCTGTTCCCTGGAAAGAATCTTATACCGCCCCAGATCCCTGAAGTAAACGTAGGCCGGATCCGCACCTGCATCGGCTGGATCAACTATGCCCTGCCTCACAGGCAATTCTTTTTCCTCCAGATTATCCGGACTTAAGTACCCTCCGGAATCCCGGTCGACTTTTTCTTTGGCCGCATTGGTGCTCTTCGCACGTTTGCGTTTATCAGACTCTTGCGTCATTTGCCTCAACCTCAAGTTTTAGGTTTTGAAACTCCCGGGTTAAAATCTCTATTCTATTTTGATCAGATATCCTCTCCGCCTCTCCAATCATTCCTTTCAATTCATTTAAACGTTTCCTGGCGGTGATCAGTCTGAATTTTTTTAAATATTCCTCAAATACCAGTTCCCTGCCAGCAGTTGATTGCTCCTGAAGAGCGATCTCTCGCAGCCGGCTGCCGGCGCCGTTACCGCCGACTTCTTCGGAAAGCTCGGATATATCCAAGTCTTTGCCCTCGGTATGAAACTTCGTTATAGCTGCAAATATTCTGGCGTTGCTCTCTTCGGTAAACAGCGATTCCTCTACAACTTCCTCCGCCTTTGAAATCTGTTCGGGATGCGTCAGAAGAATCGCTAAAAACTCTCGCTCAACCCGATCCCGGGTGGGCGATAGCGACACATCCGATCCGGGCTGCGCCGTCGTTCTGCGCTCGCTTAAAATTCCCAGCGTTTTTGAATCTATATTGATCTTTTCAAACATCTTTTTCGACAGCAGATCCCTGGTCAAATCATCCTCGATCGGCTCCATTAACTCCGTTAGCTTATTGATAATCTTTTTCTGTTTCGATAACGGCTGGTCGGCAAATCTTCCTTTGATGAACTGCTGAACGAAGTCAAGAATATCGTTCGCTTCCTTTATAAGTCCCGAAAGTTTTTCCGCCCCGTTTTCCCTGACAAAACTATCGGGATCGAAGCCTTTAGGCAATCTGACCATCCGCGGTTCCAGGCCGGCATTATATAGAATTCCACAGGCCCTGAAGGCAGCCTTAACGCCGGCGGAATCGGAATCGTAAAGAAGTACTACTCGTTCGCAAAATCGCGCCAGAAGAGCCGCCTGCTCGGCGGTGAAACCGGTGCCGCTGGCGGCAACCACGTTTTTTATGCCAGATTGATACATCGTTATCAAATCGAAATATCCTTCGACAACAACGGCCTCGTTTTTAACCCGCGTCTCGTCCTTCGAAACATCCAGACCATATAATATTCGACCCTTCTTATACATTTCCGTTTCCGGTGAGTTAATATACTTGGGAGAATCATCGCCTGGCAAAACGCGGCCGCCGAAACCGATTACCCTTCCGGCAATGGTTCTGATCGGAATCATCAATCTGTTGCGAAAACGATCGTAATATCCTTCCTTTTTTATCGCAAGTCCGGCCCTTTCCAGATCCGAGGCTTTTATGCCTTTTGAAGACACCGCATTTATAAGCCCATCCCAGCCAGGAGGCGCAAAGCCGATACCGAACATCTTCGCAGTTGATTTGCCAATCCCGCGCGATTCAAGATATTTTATCGCCGTTTCCGCGGATTTACTCCATAACGAGCTTTCGAAATAACCTGCTGCAAGGGATAAAGCATTATGCAGTCGATCGCTATCCGATTTCGAGTTCCCGGTTTCCGGGATCATGATTCCTGATTTGGCCGCCAGATATCGTAACGCTCCAGGATAATCAAAACGCTCGTGCTCCATGATGAAATTGATGACGTTTCCCCCCTTGCTGCAACCGAAACAATGATAAAATCCTTTTCCGGAAATAACAAAGAACGAGGGTGTCTTCTCCTGGTGGAACGGACAGAGGCCTTTATAATCCTTGCCGCTTTTTTTCAGGTTCACGAATTCCGATATGACGGCGACTATGTCGGATTCGTTTTTTATCCGCTCGACAATATCTTTCGGGATTAAACCTGCCATTCACTCCGCCTTAAGCGCTAAAATCGAAACACCCGTTGAGCCCTCGTTCCAGTTGCCCAGCCTGAAGGATACAACCTGCTGACTGCGGGTAAGGAAATCCTGCACCTTCTTTCGCAATGCACCGGTGCCCTTGCCGTGAATAATCGTAACCTGCTCCAGGCCGACGTTACAGGCATCATCAATATATCGCTGAATCAAAGGTTCCGCCTCCTCAAAAGTCATGCCTCTTATATCCAGATCGAGCGCCGGCTCGGGAGAATAGTCTGTTTTGGCGTTTGATTTAGACGTTGATCTCTCATCAGGATCCTTGCGAAGCAGCTTAGCGAGTTCGGTAACCATGTTGATGTTTCCGACACGCACTTTTACACGCCCCATGGAATCTGCCGGTTCCAAAACCTCGCCTTCCGCTCCAATGCCTATTATACGGACTTTCTCTCCGGGCAGACCCCGGGCCTGTTTTCCAACCGGGTCGGGTGACAGTTTCTGGATATCCTTTCTGGTCTTCTCAAGTTTCTCGGAGATCTCTTTCCGAATACTCCTCAGGACTTCGCCTTCCTTTGACCTCTCTTTGGCGGCTTTTATCAGATGGTCGAGTTCGTCTTTGGCTTCCTTGATGATCTCCGCCGTCTTTTTGAGTTGATTCCTGCGCGATTCTTTTTCGTCCTTTTTGAGGGATTCAAATTTCTCCTCGAAGATTTTCACCAGCGATTTATATTTCATGCCGTCGGATCTGGCGGTTTCCAAATGACTTGAAAGCTCGGCCGATTTCTGGCCGAGTTCGGCTATCAGGCGAGTAACATCCCTTTCCGTATTATCAAGCAACTCCCAGGCGCGGTCGGTTACCACCTTCGACAGCCCCAGCCTTTTTGCGATCTCTATAGCGTACGATGAACCGGGAATGCCAGGCCGGAAATGGAAAGTCGGCTTTAGCCCTTTGCCATCGAATTCCATGGAGCCATTGACGACTCCCTCGACCTTGCCGGCAAGCACCTTTAGTTTCCCGTGATGAGTCGTAATCACGGAGAAGCATGCCTTACGCGAGAGCGATTCCACTACCGCCTGCCCGATAGCGGAGCCTTCATCAGGATCGGTGCCGGCACCAAGTTCATCCAGAAGCACAAGCGAATGATAATCCGATTCTTCGATTGCGGTTTTTATATGACTGAGATGCGACGAATACGTGGAAAGTGAGCTGTCTATAGATTGTTCATCGCCTATATCCGCGAACATTCTCTCAAATAAGATGAATGTGGACTTTTCATCGGCCGGAACAAAAAGACCGCTGGCCGCCATCAAAGACAGCAGACCGATGGTTTTCAAAGCCACCGTCTTGCCGCCCGTATTCGGGCCGGTTACGATCAGGATATTAGAACCACCCGCCATTGTCACACTTAAGGGGACTATTATGCATTCATTATCTCTCGCGGCATTCAAGATGAGAATCGGATGTCGGCCGTTTTTTATATTTAACTCGCGAGAGTCTGAGAAAAGGGGCCGCGACCCTTTCAGCTCCTCGCTCAGGCGGGAGCACCCGGCTATAAAATCAAGCCGGGACAACAACTCGACATCCTCCTTTACCACGTCCAGATTCATATAAAGCATCTCGGAGAGATAACGAAGAATCCTGTTTACCTCCTGCCGTTCTGCGGTTTCGAGTTCGCGGTGGTGATTGTTCAACTCGACTGTCTCGGCGGGTTCAATGAAGAAGGTGGCTCCCGATGATGACCTGTCATGAATGATACCCGCAACCTTACCTTTATCCGTTTCGCGAACCGGTAAGACGTATCGACCCTCTCTGACCGTGAACAATTTGTCGGATAGAAAGGCGGCGGTTTCCGAAAAAAGATACTTTTCGAACTTCTCGTCAAGTTTCTCTTTCACCTTATGGAACTCACGACGGATTCGTTTGAGTTCGGGCGACGCCGAATCCTTTATGTTACCGGATAAATCAACGGATCTTTCTATTTCATGATGAAGGTCTTGCGGGTAAACCAACCTGGATGAGATTTCGCTTAGTTTCTTATATTTTTTTTTCAGCCTCTGGCAATCATACACCGTTTTGAAAAACGATGAATAATCCAACAGCTCTTTTGGTTCGAAAATCTTTCCAGAAGATGACGCCTGCTCAAGCTTCCCGGCAAGGTCGCCAAACTCCAGATCGGGAGGGCCGCCATCGAACTTGATGAGATCGATCATCTCCGAAATCAGGTCCAATCTGAGGTTCAGCGATTCAACGTCCGTAATCGGCTGAAGATCGTTAGCCTTCAGTTTCCCCGGAGCAGACCGGCAGTGATAAGCCAGCCTATCCAGAACCGTGGGATATTCAAGGATCTTGAGAGTATGGCTGGTCACCGGAAAGAAAATCCCCTCAACACTTATTCAAGCTCTTTCTTCGCTTTACTGAAGTATTGGTTTAGTTTATCCAGAGTCTCGACATCCTCGTCGGACATCCCCAGAAGCATTTTGTCTCTCAAAGCTCCTTCCGGATCATCGGCATACAATGAAACACCGGAAAGCAGAATACCCTTTTTCAACTCTGCCAGAAATTCCCCCGATCCAGGATGAAGATAAGTCGTATGATCGTAAATAAACGGCACCAGACCGCGGATAGGTTTGGCTAATGCCGAGCCTTCTATGGCGTCATCAAAAGTCCTGAAAGGTGTAGGGAATACAAACAACAAGAATAAAAGAGAAAGAAGAACCAGGCCTTTGATTACACCAAATGTGCTCCCGCCAACCTTGTTTGATACTCTCAAAGGAGTAGTTTTCACCATCTTGTAGAAATATCGTCCCAGAATCCGCAGAATGATAAAAACGCCCGCGAGGACCAGAATGAAACTGACAACATACAGGATGCTTGGCGAGACATTGAATTTCCCTTCAAGTTGAAGGGCCAGCCAGTCGGCATTACTTACGGCGAAAATAATGCCCGCGGTTAGCCCGAGGAAGGTCGATATCTCTTTAAAAATCCCGCGCCTGTAACCGTTTATAAAAGCTATAAACAATACGAACAGGATAAAAAAGTCTATCCAGTTCATAACCCCTCCAATTATTTTGCAAGCTTTGCTCTTACGGCGATATTAACTTCTTTGCCATCCGCTCGCCCCCTCACCCGGGGCATCAAAACCTTCATCACCTCCCCGATATCTTTTAAAGAAGACGCTCCGGCTTCGGCAATGATCTCATCGTTTGATAACTCATACCCCAACTCTATCTGCTTATACTGTATGTCAGATTTCAACATCCGCAGGGTTTGCAAACGCTCATCGCCCATAGTTTTCAACGCCTTTAATTGGGCGTCGCTCTTCTCCATCAAAGCCACCATTAATCCCTTACTCTAGAACGACGAGATTTTTGCCTGGCCGCATTCATCTTCCGCTTTCTTCTGTCAGAAGGCTTCTCAAAATGCTGATGCTTCTTAATATCCGATAAAATACCAGCCTTCTCACAAGTTTTGGTGAAGCGCCTCAGAGCTTTTTCAAACGATTCATCGTTCCGGACTCTCACTCCGGTCATTACATCATCAACCCCCTCTCGGGACTGTTTTTCGGTTAAATTACAATGTTGAATTTTCTCCTAAGTTCCCCCATAACTCGGGTTAAGCTAAAGAATTAACAAATACGTGTCAAGGGGTTTTTTCATAGGTATAGCAATTTATTTCTCGCATGTAAATCGTGTCATAGCAAAAGGTTATAAGGGTGAGGGTGGAATCTATCGGAATCTCGCTAAGCGATTATATCTTAACCGGTTGGAGAATTACCCTTTTTCATACCTGCAATCCTGGAAATATCGGTCTCACCAAGGTAGTGGCCGGTAGCAATTACTTTTTCAGACCGGCGCTGATACGCAAATAACTCTGGTATCGAAATTCCGCTACCACTCCATCACCGATTTCGACCGACTGCTTTACGGCGCACGATGGCTCATCCATATGCATACAATCGTTGAACTGACATTGAGAGGCGAGGCGTTCAAATTCAGGAAAATAAAAATGCAATGTCTTTCTATCTACCCCGGCCAGGCCGAAAACCTTCAAGCCTGGAGTATCTGCCACCCAGCCATCAGGGAAAAGCTGATAGAGACTGACGCGGCTGGTGGTGTGCACTCCCCTGCTGGAATAGGAAGACACCTTTTCCGTTTTCAACTTCAAATCCGGTGAAATGCAGTTCAGAATAGAAGATTTGCCCACGCCCGAGTGGCCGGCTACGATAGAAGTTCCTTCCTTCAATATTTCTTTCAGGTTATCGATCCCTTCCCCCGTCTTAGCGCTGGTGAAAACCGTCTCGCACGAAATACGTCTCCAGGCTTCGAAATATGTTTCGACTTCTTCAGGACCCTGCAAGTCAATCTTATTCAAAACCACTACCGGCTTTATCTGTTCTTTGAAGGCGGTGACCAGGAACCGATCAACCAACCCTGCTGCGAATTTCGGATCTCTGGTTGATGTTACCACAATCAGCCGGTCAACATTGGATACCATGATTTGAAGAAGGCCCTCTTTCTCCGTGGCCGGTTTGGAGATGACAGATTGTCTTTGTGATACACTTTCAATCGCCGCCAGCTTGCCGGTTTTCAGTGAATATTCAACAAAATCACCGACTGCCACGGGCGAGATCCCGGTATCTCCGTATTTCAGTTTACCCATAACGACAGCATCGATCGTGCCGTTTTCAGTAAAGAGCTTAGCTCTCTGGCCATGCAACTCAACAACACGGCCTATCATTTTCGAATCGCCTTTCAAAGGTTTATCCGATCTACGCATATCATTGCCTAATATACATTCAATCGAGATAAAAGAATACATTTTATCGAATGATAAAAGTCGCAATCCACTGAGGGTTTTACTTCAACACCCCGTAATTCTTGACATTCAAGAAGTCTGCCGCCATATTCGTCGCTGTGGAGGAAAGATGAAAAAAGACTACCTGATATTGATAGTGTTTCTGGCAATAATATTGATTTCCGGAGCGGTAATTTTCATGACAAAAGCCTCTCAGCCGGAGATTTCATCTCAAGGGCAGAGCATGGGCGAAACAACCTCAGATGCGGAGAGACAGATAAATCGCCTGGAGGCACTCCTGGCGGATGATCCGGATAACCTCGATATCCTGGTGAGCCTGGGGAATGCATATTACGATATTAACGAGCCGCAGAAATCGATCGAATATTACGAGCGGGCGCTGGCAATCAAGCCCAACGCTCCCCACGTGCTCGTGGACTGTGGCGCCATGTATCGCCAGTTGGGCCAGGCTGATAAAGCGATAGAGTTATTCAGAAAGGCAATCGCAATAGATCCTCAATTACCCCAGGCTTATTTCAACCTGGGGGCGGTATTACGCATGGAGAAAAGCGATTCCGTGAGCGCCGCTATGGCCTGGAAGAAGTATCTGGAGCTCGATCCCAATGCGGATCCGCAGATAAAGAGCTTGATCGAAGATGAGATAAAGGCGGCCTTGGGGTCGCTTTCAGAATAATATAAGACTTTCGAAATTTTGGCTGGTAGTAAGCTGTCCTCCTGTCGATAAAGAGATAGGAGGTTAGTATTATGCGGTGGCCCATTCTCCAATACTCGTTACCAAGCAGCGCCTGGTAAGCAATGGTGAACCCGGAAACCATACTACTTCTTACGTAGCAAATAAATATATATATCTACACACTATCTTAACCAGTTAATATTAATGGAAATAGCAGGGCGATATCAGCAGACAAATCAGATTATGGAGGTTTGCTGGAAAGCTCATACGAGGCGAAACGGTGTTTTTTCTTGACATCGTCAAAACGCCGGACCTTCTTACGTTAGATAGCAGGATCGTTATATCCTGGAGAACAGTTTCGCACCTATGATATACATCCGTCCGGGAGAAGAAAACGAACTGGTTTAAGAGTGTATCGGTTCAGATGAATTTGCACAGACAAGAGATTTGAACCAGGGTGCTACTCAGACCCTTATTGATGTCAGAGATAATCAGCCGGACGCAAGCATTAGAGAACAAGTATAAATCCACACAGAGGAGGTTTGATGTCCAAGCGAAAATATGCGTTACTTTGGCTCTTTATGGCATTATTAATGATTAATATCCCCGTGTCTGCTCAGCGCCGCAATAAAGAGGATCGAGTAAGAGGAACAGGACGTCAAATTCAAGAGGAACAGCATATTCCTACCGAAGAGCAAGTGCTGCGCTCTCTTGATGAAATAATATCTCGTGGTGATAAGGAATTAACATCATTCGAACTGGTGAGTTTTTTAGCGAATTTTAGTGGATATGTTGATTCGGTCAAAACTCAGAAAATAGCCAACAAAATAATGAATATTCCTGAGTTAAAGGCATTTAATGAAGAATACCCAAAATACGCGCATGAAACTGAAGGTGCGAAACTTAGAGCTTTGGGTCATATGGCAGAATTTTCCGGTGTTTCGGAGTATATACTTGAAGCACTAAATAGTGAAATAGCATCAATTCAAACGGTTGCCGCATCAATATTATTATCCTGGGGTAAATGGGGTATTGCCGCGCCGGTAATTTACGAAAATGAGGCTTATAATTTTTTCCAGGATTACAGGGACGATAGCGTAAGCTTCCCCAAAGAGTAGACTGTTTTGAGATAGAGTTTTTTGGCATATTGGAGCCAGGAGGATTCTATGAAACGGTCACGATTTAGTGAAACGCAAATTATCGGCATTCTAAAGGAAGCGGATGCTGGGATGAAAGTAACGGAGATTTGCCGCAAGTACGGGATAAGTGATGCGACATACTACAACTGGAAGTCGAAGTACGGTGGCCTGCAGATATCTGAGGTACGCCGTTTGCGTGAGCTGGAAGCGGAGAACGCCAAGCTCAAGCGGATGTATGCTGACTTGAGTCTTGAGAATGATGCGCTGAAGTCCCGCTGAAGCGGGATCAAAAAAGCTCTAAGGCCGCCGGAACGTCGCGAAGCGGTTTCGTATCTGGTGGCCGAGCACAAGATATCAATTGGTCGGGCGACTCAGGCGGTGGGGATGTCGCGAGCCGCCTGGTACAAACCGCCCGTGGATCGTTTGGAGAAGGATAAAGAAGTGATTGAGGCGTTAACACGGGTAACGGAAGCCAACCGTCGCTGGGGCTTTTGGCTGTGCTACAAGCAGCTTCGTTATGACGGCTACCGCTGGAATCACAAGAG
>SDBT01017769.1_pt1 | contig 11213 bp, 21 predicted proteins | sample 2277101 | NCBI WGS metagenome assembly SDBT01 (sample SAMN10404973, study PRJNA504765) | marine sediment metagenome | isolation source: marine sediment core GS10_PC15, 103 cmbsf | place: Arctic Ocean: Southern Knipovich Ridge | collected 2010 | reverse complement strand
CGGTTTCGCGGACGGCATCCCACTCGCGGTCAGTGTTCATGTCGTCCTGTAGTTCTTCCTGAACAAGAGACGTTACTGCATCGGATAGCGCCTCCAGTGCTTCCTGTACGCTGATCATGATGTTGCCTCCTCGCGGCTGATGTGGAAACCACATTGGATACACTCCAACAGGTCGAGTGGACAGAATTTGAACAGCATCATCCGGCTCTCGGTCGGACAGAGCATCACCGTCTGCCCCGGCCCGGGCCGCGGCCCATGGTAGTCATTGCGGTCGCGCTTCTCACGCCGGATTGGGAAGCGTCGTTTATCATCAGCCCAAGAACCGTCCGGCATGCGGATGCCGCCGTCAACATCGCCCATGGTTAGTCGTCCTCTCCAGCCACTTCGATTACGCTATCGGGGCCAGCGACGACTGCGGCCAATGCATGCTCCGCAACGACGATATGAGCACGACCGTCAACGGCAGCATAGTACGGCGCGCGTCGAATTGCTAGTACGTGTTGTTCGATACGCTTGATGAGGTCGAATGTTGAGACCTTCATGTCTTTTTTGCGCCCAGAGTGAATTGCGAATTGGTCAGCACCTTATTGCAGTCATGCCGCATGTGCTGATCGATCTTCTCGTCCAAATTATCGAGCGTGACATCGGGCGTAATCAGCCCGCAGTAGCCGCATTCGAATTTGTCGAGGAGGCCGCGCCGGATGCTATCTCTCATGGATTCGTGCATAGCTGTTCTCCTAGTCCTCGTGTAGCCGGGGGTAAAGTACGAGCAGGGACGCGATCATTTGCGTGACCTGCCTCTTGTTGAGTACCACGATTCCATGTACGACGGCCGCGCCAGGGCTTGTCATCGCCATGTGCAAGCGTGTCGTGTCGCCACGGGCAACTTCCGTCATGCGGATGAAGTCATGTTGCTTGGGCCGTTGTCCGTCCTTGGCACTGCTGCCCATGTATTCCGAACCGAATTTCTCGGTACTTTCAGCAGTGAAATCGATGTCCACTGGCCCCGGCTCTTCCGGGCCAGCACTGACCTGCAACCAGGGCAGAGGTACGCCGCTGAGAATGGTCACGAGCAATGCTTCCCGTGGCCCCGGTGCGCGCACGCCATCGGTGCGGTAATGTACGCTCATGCTGCGTTGATCGTTCCTGGCCTTGATGCGATTGTGACGTGAGTGGCCGATGATGTTGGCGTCGGTGACATGGACTACGCCGCCCTCGATAGTGATTTCGTCTGACATTGGGCTTCTCCTTCGTTGGCTCCGCGCGCACATTCGTGTCGCTCCGGGCTTAGGTGCCTCTACTTCAAGTAGTAGCAGGAAATCGTTCGTAGTGCAAATCGCATACGTGACGACGGCCCGCTATTGGTGATGTTTACAGCAACCTGCTGTAAGGAACATAGTCTGCGCTACCCGGCCGCCGCGAGCGCTTCGGATCGACGACGGCCGCTAGCGCCTTGCCCTTGATCTGCCGTGCCGTTTCCCTGCCGCGTCGCATAGACACCGCGATCTTCACATACTTATCCGGCAGGCACTTGTCGCACCACCAGAAGGATACGCCACCGCCCCGGACGGAATGCGTCTTGTAACGGAAGCGCACGTTCCAGTCGGGCCAACCAATTGCGTCACCGTGTTTCGTGCCCCGGCAGAATGGTAGGAAATCTTGTCCTCGATCAGCACGGCCTTGAGCTTCTAGCCGCACGTCTCGTAGCGTGATGCTGGCGATTTCGTGTTGTACGCTCATAGTGTTCTCGCCCCACCACAGCAGATGAAACTGCAATTCCCGTATAAGCCACGGCTGCGGCCATTTGGGTAGACCATGTTGAGCACGCCCAATTCCGTGCGCAGCCATTTGCACTCGCGGCCGTTGATGTCGTGCAGCCCTTCCCGACGGCCCAGCGCGCGATTCAATCGCGTGGGTGTCGGGTGGAGACGTAGCCTGACCAAGATGGCCGCGGTTTGCTTGAAGAGTTCTTCAGCGCTCATGGGGTCTCCTTCTTTTGCCGGGCCAGCCACGCCAGCTTTCTTTCGGCTTCCTTGGCGCGCTTCCACCAGTAGGTCAATGCGTCAGTCATATGCACTGCCCCAATCGAGTGCAACATCACCACATTCGCACAGTTGATAACGGTACAGGAAATTGCGCCAGGTCGGCGCAGGTGTGTAGCATTCCACACCGCTGGAGACTAGTTTGCTAGGGTCGCCATCATGATCGGTCAATGCAATCTTCACCGGATGCGCGTGTCGAAAGCCCCTGAACTCCCTGCCGACCTTGATCAATTGTCGCATGACTACGGTACTCCGGCGCAGCATTTTTCAACGTCAATGAGTTCCATTGTGGCTCCTCCTCGATTTCGGCGGCGCAAGGCCCTTCTCTATTCGTCTAATTTGTTGGGCCATAAAACCCCACAAATCGGAGCTAGGAGCAGTAGGCATGACAACTGAGTGTTCGCCGTTCGTCCAGCGGTCGTGCTTGGTGCCGCCCTCCGAGTGGTATCCCGCTCGACGAAGTATCTGCACGGCGCGGCGCTTGGATATGCTGGCTGTCATCAGGGGGCCGTCTCAATGTGATACTGCATGTCCCCATCATAGCGGGTTGACGTGATAGGAACAATCTCGTATGCTGGGGACATGATGCAGAAACCACTTAGTCTAAGGAACGCACTCTATTCTGTCGCGCTATCCGCCATCGTCATGATGATCGTTGGCATGATTCTGGTGGTGTTGATCCATTTCGATACCGATGCGGCTGGCCCGCAGCAGGTGTTCGAATCACACTTGGCAGCGCTCGACGCGCAGGATGTCGAGACGGCAGGGCAGTTCACCCTGGACGAATGTTCACTGCCGGATGAACTGCCCGATTTCGCGTACCAGGATTCTTTTCAGGTCAAGGAAGTTTGGATCAGCGGGGATGGCGACGAAGCGATCTTGGGCCTGACTGTACCCGTCGGATTGCCGAACATCGCGTTACTGGAAAAGGTTGAGGGGGAGTGGCTGATTACGTGCTAGAGGCCGGGAAAGATACGCCACAACTCGAAGCGCACAATGATACCACTGACAGCAGCCGCAACGCCGCTGAACGCCATGACCTTCTGCCAACCCTGTGCCAACAGAGCCCACGGTCGCCGGTACGTAATAATGTCAGTTTCCATAGCATGCAGCCGGTCGTTAGTCACATCACGGAGGTCGTGCATCTTGTCATGAAGGCTGCTCATCTGCTTCGAGAGACCTTGTTGCCCAGCCAGCGACGCATCAATACGCTCGCTGTTACCGTCGATGCGCGTGTGCAAACCCTGTACCGCCGTCATTACATCGCGGATGGTGGCGCGGCCGCCGTTAGTAGACTTCTTGACGGTCGACGTCTTCTTCTTGCGTGGTGTAGCCATGACATTCTCATTATGCCACCCGGCCAAGAATTCGGCAAGGGATTGGGCCAATGAGGATCACGGTTTTCAATGACACCGAGGGGGACTGGCTCCTCCATTCCGGCTCGGTGATTGGGGTCAATGGCGAGTTGCGGATTCGTGCTCATGAGTTCGTCGAGTTCGAGGGGCCAGACAACAGCGGACTTTTCATCAAGGTTTGGGATGCCATCGAGAAACATGGACGGCCAGCTATCGTGATGGTACGCTTCACGGATAGCGAATCCAGTCTATCGCAGGACGAGGCGCGGAAGATCGCGGAACATGTGCCGGGGCCGAGGAAGGGGCCGTTTGCCCGCGCGAAGTCCGCACTGTTCGAGGCGCGGTGGAGACGGAAGGATTAAGTCCCGTGGCTAAATTTAGCCGGGGAGCTAATAGGGGGATAACATGAGCGAACAATTTGAAATGCTGGTATGGCGCGCGAACGGGGTGGATACGAATGGTGACATTGTGACACCCACCGGGTTGGCGACAATGGCGGATTCTCTGTTGCCGGGCATGGACATCAATCTCAATTTCGCTTTCAATCATTCGGTAGGAAAGCTCATCCAGGCTTACGTCAGGGGTGACGAATTGTGGGCGACTGTCGTGATCACGGAGATTGAAATCCTCGAAGCGATTCGTGGGGGCAGCATCAATCTCCGGCCCGGCTTCTCAATTGAGACATCCCACCGCAATGCCGATGGCCACCGAGTGATTACTAAGACAGGCACGACAAACTTGGGGCTGATGACCAGCGGGATGGAGCTTCCCAATGCCCGTAGTTGCACGTTGTGTGCCTGCTCAATTCCTGATGACGACAAGATTGAAGTTTGCGGCCCTTGTCTCGTTGAACGACAATGACAATCCGTGACAGCTACCCGACCACACCCAAGCCGGAGCGCTTCGATCCCACGCGCACGCAGCGCGATAAGCTGATCCTGTGCCCGCCTCTCGCTTCCGAGGCCGCAGACCTACAGGGGTATGTGCGCTCCGGTGGCTGCACGGCTGGTTGCGGTGCTTGCTGTGAGGCACTTGTCGTGCCGATCCATGTGGAAGCATTGGAGCGCGACGATTTCGAGCGCGTCAATGGTGTCGGCCAAATCGTGCTGCCGGTCGACAAGGTGGTAGAGAGCCAAGACGGGATGGCTGACTGGGAGCATTGGCTCAACTTGCATGAGGTCTACTTGTTCAAGTTGCCTAATGACCTGCTGACGGCGGAGATTCCCATCGAGGCCAGCGGTAAATTGCCGACTGGACTTGATGAATGGGTGGCTTGGTTGGAGCAGTACGGGATCACCGTGTTGCACCGTGGCCCGGGCCACCAACTGGCTGCTTTTGTGCCCGTCGCCTGTACCAAGTTGCAGGACGGAATGTGCAGCATCGTCGGTACGCCGGAGCATCCGAAAATGTGCGCGCGCTACCCCCGACATCCGATGGACATCGAGGGATTGGACTTCTGTACCTACAAGTTCATCCCGCTCGCACAGGTCACGGCTCCGCCGGTGGCAACAAAGCCGAAGCGCAAGAAGGGAAAGAGGAAGAATAAGCGTGGCCGCCGAAAGCGTTGAAGAAGACGCAATTCCCGATGAGTGCCCCTGCTGTGGTGGCCCCATGGACGAGATGCAAAGCGATGTGATTGAGGGTGAGGTTATCTGTTTGGATTGCATTGCGCTCTACTACCCAGATGAGTATGCTGAGATGGGGGGCAACGAATGACCGACGACGTAACAAAAGACATTGAGCCACCGCGCCCGTGCGAGACTTGTGGTAAGGTGGATGTGTTGTTGGTCTACGCACTGCCTGGTATCCCCATGAGCGTTGGCAACTGCTCGGAGTGCTACAACCAGTGTGCTTATCCCTACGGCATCGCGGAGGGTAACACCAACTTTCTCTTGGGCGGCATCGAGAACGCTGCCGACTGGTGGAAGGAGGCCATGACGTACAAAGACGGCCGCTACTTGACGATGGAGGAGGCATTCAGTTGATGTTGACTGTTTATTTGGCAGGCGGGCACGGCGAGATGATGAGTAATGCCCAGACCTAATTCGGACGAAGATGATGAGGAGCCACAAGAGGGCGGGGCGCTGCCGTCGGCTATCGTCAACATCATGCGGCCGGCCTTCCCCGGCATCCGCAATCTCTGGCGACGCTTCGGCGGCCATAAGCCACCCCGTTTCGATCCCACGCAGCATCCGGTCTGGTACCAGCCATGCTCTCGCGTCTATTCCTGGCGCGGCGAGGCTGATCTACATGTGACGGATGATCCTTGCATTTTGCCGCATTGCTCACATCCCGATGAGTTTGGCCAGCACAGCGAGGTACGCGATGATGGCTTCAATTGGTGCGGCCGTCACTTCTCTTGTCTGACGGAAGCGCTGGAGAATCAGGCATTCACGGACTGGTACGAGCACGGCTTGTTCGAGGGCCAAGAAGTCGAAAGCGGCAAGGACATCATGAAGAAGGGAAAGATGGTGCTGCGGCCGGCCCTGTACGGCGCGGACGAGGAGCCCCCACTCCCCAAGTACAACTTCTTCTTGCACGAGCATCAACACGAAATGTTGCCCCACGAGGTAGCGGAGTACAAGAGAAGCGGCGAGGTACCAAAGCGGCTCCGGCGTCGCGGGAGGCAGAGACGATGAAAGTAGCTACTCGACGTTGGTGCTGCGCGAAATGTTTCATCGAATGGGAGATCGGCCCCCCGTGTCCAATGTGTGGGTGGAGGCCAAGGAAACGATGAATCATGAAGTCTGGGCCTTGGAAGTTGTCCGGGATGGGAACATCAGCCTGGAGGAATTCGCAGCGGAGCTACCCCGCATCGGGGCGTTGCTCAAAATCATCAAGCCGGAAGGGCTCAAGAAAATGTTGGTTGATGTGACCATGAAGGGCACACCGCTCCGAGACGTGCTGACCGACATCGAGAACATCAACGAGATTCTGATGCGCGTCGTGGGCCAGGGTCAAGTTACATTTGAAGGATTTGAAAGATTGAAGGAGACACTAGAAGATGGCTAATGCATACTGTCCACGTTGTGGTCGCAAAAGTCTTGAGACGATCCCGGCTACGGGCCGGATGTACTGCCTCTACGCCGCCGACTGCGGGTATAGCTCGTAATGAGGAGGGAATACCATGTTGGAATCGATTGATCCGTATCTTCCGTATCTATTGTATACCCTGGCCGCTGGATTTCCGGCCTTCTTCATTTTCCGCTGGGTCTATTCACAGTGGTGGAAGGCGAATCTCCCTGCGTTCTGGGGTTGGGTGCTTCAACAACGCCGACGTGATCAGGTAATTAAGGCGACTCGTGAACAGGTTGCCGATCTCCAGCACCGGCTATTGGTATTGGAGGCGACCGTCGGAGAGGATTCCGCAACGGATGAGACAAACGTAGAGCAAGAGGATATTACCGAGCGTTTGGAGAGTACGGTGATTCGGCTAAGTGACCTCGAACGGCTGGTTGCACAATTGCGTCACCGTCTTCGCTCAAGGGGTATTATGTCCGATCCCTAAGGCCCCAGAAGCTCCTAATTCCTTGCTGAATTCCTGGCCCTATGATATGCTTATAGGGCCAGAATGGATCAAGCACGAAGTTTTTGGAAGGCCACAAACTGATGCCCAGTTTGAGATCGCTATCGGCAACTAAATGGAGTCCTGCGCTGCTTTGGGGACACATCCGTGGTGATACTATTGCTGCGGAGACCATTGAACACGCGCACATGCAGGATGACTATATCGAGAATACTTTCGGTACTGGTGCTTCGGGTGTACTCCGAAAGATTCAGCGTATTTGGATTCAGGATGGCGAATTGTTCTCAGAAGCCACCGATGAGTTCTAAATGGTACTTAGCCAATCAATGTTCAGTCCCTCTGTCGAGTCGGCTGTTAATCCAACAGTCAATGATGATTCCAGCGCCGGATACGGGGTCGGCACGATCTGGATCAATACGGCGACAGGTGCCGTCTTCCTCGCGGGAGATGTTTCGGTTGGCGCGGCTGTTTGGCAGGGGCCTGTGGGGAGCGGCGGTGCCGGGCACGATGCGGTAACCCTTGCTGCCGATGCAGACGCGCTCCTCGGTTTGACAGGCCAACAACTCACTCTTGATTCTCAAACTGCAAATATCGTATTCGCTGGCCCGGCCGCGGGAGGCGCAGTCGATCCCACTTTTCGTTCGTTGGTTATCGCAGACATTCCCGCAAGTATTATGCGGGACGCAGAGCATACGGCGATTGGTGATGCGGCACCGCACCATACCTCTTTCCTTCCAGCGGATGCCGATTTGCTTTATGAGCCACTTGGCCTTGTTGCGTTTCATGCAACTATTGCAGGTGCGCACCACGCGGCCGTCACATTAGGAGCCGGAAGCGATTTGGCGCTCTCACTCATTGGACAGGAGCTTACGCTCGCCGATGTTTTAACTCCGACTGAGCACACCGCAATCGGCGATGGCGCGCCACATCACAGCAACGCTAGCGACCACGCCAATACGCTAGACCACGCCAATACGCTAGATCACGCGGCCATCACATTAGGAGTCGGAAGTGATGCGGCTCTCGCCTTGGTTGGGCAGGAGCTTACGCTCGCCGATGTCCTTACTCCTGCCGAACATACGGCGATTGGTGCTGGTGCTCCCCATCACGCCGAGGCTCATGTGATGGCGTTGCATTCAGATGACGACACGTACAACATCCTCACGTCGGGAAGCGCGGGTGTAGGGGCGTTGACAGCTACGAGTGCGTCATTCTCAGATGGTGACATCACCAACGTAGGCTCTATTGCGCTGGACAGTATCATCGCAGACGGAACGAAGATTATCATCAATGCTGGCGCTGGTGACGAAACGGTGTTCAACGAGAGCGGCGTAGACGTTGACCATCGCTTCGGGGCAGTCGGCCTTGACGATGCACTCTTTGTACAGGGATCAGATGGTATGGTGGGCATCGGCACCAAGGTGCCGACGTTCACGCTCGATGTCGAGGCTCCATCCGTTTCGATGCGCCTCCTCAATCCTAGTAATTCCGAAGTCTTTGTCATTTACGATGCAGCCCGCACGTCGATCTTCCAAAACATCGTTAGGTGGGAGTGGCGATGGGATGGCAATAGGGTAGCCAGGATGACCGTTAACGCCGGTGCAGATACGGTCAACAAAGACGATGGTTACTCTATTTTCTCAAACTCAAGCGGTGGCACGCTTGAGGAGTTGTTACGTCTCGGTGCGACTACTAGCCACGATATTGTCGTAAATGAGCAGGGCCTCGACCACGACTTTCGCCTAGAGGGTCTCAACAACACGAACCTCATCAAAGCAGATGCAGGAAATGATCGTGTCGGCATCGGGACAGCATCACCAGGCCGAATCTTCGATGTCAACCAAGGTTCAGGGAACATGATCGCGGACGGTTATGACAGCCATTCTCTGCTGGAGTTCAAAGAGGATGCCATTCTGGTAGCAACAGACGGATCGGCGGGACTAATTGACAAACTCAAGGCCATCCCCCTCTTTGATTTCAAACGCCTTCCGTTCGTGTCTTCTGATGAACTTATGAAGGCAGCGGTAGCGGAGTTCGATCTGTTTCCAGATGTTGAGAATGCACCAGCCACCGACGAAGAGCCAGCAGATATGGTGCCGGTTGATCGTCCTGATAGCCGGGTGTTCATGACCACGGCTCCCCGGCATATCAGGGATTGGATGGACATCAAGCGTATGGAATTTCGCGGCGCTCGCGCAGCCCTGCCTAAATATCAGCGACGGCATCTTGGGTTGGTTGCAGACAACCCCGCGACCGTGGCTGCGGTACCGGATATGATTTCCCGTGATGACGCGGGAAAGATTGGTGGGTATTCTCTCAACAGCTACGTGGGTCTCCTGCATGGTGCTCTACGTGAGCTAATTGATAGGATTGAAGAACTGGAAAGCGCTAACAGGCGGCCAACCTAATCTGAAAAATAATTCCAAATTAGTTCGTTTTTCCCTTGACAAGAATAGCACGGCCCGCTATTCTAGGATTAGACCACTCGATAGGGTGGTCGTTTTGGCGGCACGGGGAACTAGCACAACGGGAGTGCAACTGCCTTGCAAGCAGTAGGTTATGGGTTCGAATCCCATGTTCTCCACCAGCGCGATTAACTCAGTGGCTAGAGTGCCTGCTTTACACGCAGGAAGTCGGGGGTTCAAATCCCTCATCGTGCACCAGCCTCCGCTCATTGGAGCGATTGTCCGCCTTCTAAGCGGTACAAAGCGGGTTCGAATCCCGCCGGAGGTTCCACGGCTGCGGCGAAAGCTGAAGGGGCCGAACCCCCACGCAGCCGACTGAATTTGGTGTAAGGCCGGTTAGCGGCATTGACGGCATGGATGCCGTCACTATCAAAGTCTTGTAGCTCAGTGGACAGAGCGCCCGCCTCCTAAGCGGGTGGTCGCGGGTTCGAATCCCGCCAGGACTTCCAAGCCGGTATCGAGAGACCTGACAAGTTGATCAGGGTGAGGTTCGACTCCTCAACCGGCTACCATTTGTGAGTGACTGGGCGAGCCTGTGCTGGATCGCCTCGTGGGAGCCGAAAGGCGTCTTACCACGAGGCCCCAGGGGAAAGTCCGCCCGTCGGCTGGACAACGTACCCGTACTTAACAAGGCGGGCCGCTGGGGAAGGATACCGGCGAGATGATGCCAACAGCGACTACTGGATAGCGGGGCACCGACCCTGCCGAGACCCAGGAGACACGGAGGTCGTGTGAAAAGGGGAACCGATTTACGGCGGCGTATGCACAGCGGGTAGTCCAGCGACGACTGTGCTAGCTAGAGAGATGCAGGCATAACACAGAAGGCGGCTTAGAGCCGGTCACTCAATTTGAAATCAAGCCGAAATAGGTCAGTGGTAGACCACCGTCTTGGTAAGACGGGAACGTGGGTTCGAATCCCACTTTTGGCTCCAAGGTGACGTTGGTCGAGTGGTTAAGACATCCGGCTGTGAACCGGAAGAACGTGGGTTCAAATCCCACACGTCACCCCACAGGGTGTAGGGGAGTCAGGCCGTCCCCACCTGGTTTGGAACCAGGAGATCGGTAGTTCGAATCTACCCTCCCTGACCACGGGGAATGGCGCAGCCAGGTAGCGCGCACGCTTCGGGAGCGTGAGGTCGCAGGTTCGATTCCTGTTTCCCCGACCAGCACGATTCGTCTAGTATGGCTCAGGACGCTGCCCTCTCAAGGCAGAAACATGGGTTCAAATCCCATATTGTGTACCAAATGCGGATTGGAGAAGTGGTCATCTCACCTGGCTCATAACCAGGAGGTCACGTGGTTCGAATCCCGTATCCGCTACCAGGTCTCTAGGTGTAACAGGTTCGCACGCCGCCCTGTCAAGGCGGAGGTAACGGGTTCAAGTCCCGTAGGGATCGCCAGGATGTTTGCCGGAGTGGTTTAACGGCCGCGCTTGGAAAGCGCGTGGGGAGCAATCCTCCGTGGGTTCGAATCCCACAGCATCCTCCAGGAGATGTGGCTGAGTGGCCGAAAGCACTCGCCTCGAAAGCGAGCAGGGTGAAAGCCCTCGTGGGTTCGAATCCCACCGTCTCCTCCAGGAAGGGCTGCCATTGGTGTAGCACACCGTTTTGAAAGCGGCTGGGCATCAGCCTTGCAGGTTCGAATCCTGTCCCTTCCTCCAGGCGTGGTAGACTACCGGAAGGTCGCCTGACTTTCAATCAGGACAGCGCGGGTTCGAATCCCGTTCACGCCTCCAGCGGGTGTAGCAAAATTGGGTTGCAGCGGCCTTTTAAGCCGACAGACGTGGGTTCGATTCCCTCCGCCCGTACCAGCGCCAGTGATGTAG
>SDBT01017768.1_pt1 | contig 11213 bp, 10 predicted proteins | sample 2277101 | NCBI WGS metagenome assembly SDBT01 (sample SAMN10404973, study PRJNA504765) | marine sediment metagenome | isolation source: marine sediment core GS10_PC15, 103 cmbsf | place: Arctic Ocean: Southern Knipovich Ridge | collected 2010 | reverse complement strand
TCCATTACCAAATGCTGGGTGCCATGCAACTGCAAGTTGCGGAGCGGTCATGATATAATCGAAGATACGCTCGCTGCCCTTAAGGTCTGAGCGACCAAATACTAGTGGTACCAGGAACGCTTTAGTTTCAGCTGCTGATGGAATGCGTGAGCGTACAGCTTGTGTGCGGAAAAGTGCGGTTGTTCCGATAGCTACACCGGCTACACCCAGGCCAAGCGAGGCTTTTGTCCAGTTGTTCTCTGGGATGTATGGCTTGAATGCATCTAGAAATGAGGCTCCGCCAGAGCGAATGCGACGGCTCCAACGTCTTGCCTCTGTGTTTGGCAGGCCCATATTACCAAGAATGTCTTCGGCGGCAGCGCCAAGGTCTCGTCGAACTCCTCCTGCGAGATATGCAGCTTGGTCATCATGCGACAGAGCATTATAGTCTTCTTCTCGCATGCCATCATCTTCTACTATGCCATCATTATCGCCAACGTTGCGACGATGCATACCATCATCATAGCCACGCTCGAAGGCTTGTGCTCTACCTGCAACGTTGCCACGCGACTGCGTGCCATACTTATCATCGTTCTTACGGCTACCACCTTTATCATTACCAGCAAATGTTACTTGCACTCCAGAAACAGCCATTGCTGCTGCTGCCAAGAGGGCTATGTGTTTTCTTGATTTCATGAGTTAACTCCTTACGTTAAACAAACTCCGACATCTAATCCTACAACTTCAAACAACTATTCTTTCTTTTTACTCCTTTGTGCTCAGCAACTGTATAGCAATTTTCGCATAATGAAGCAACGAAAAAAATGCAACTATCACCAGCAGGCTCAAAGCATAGCTATACGTCGCCTCTGGCCTCCAACTAAAAAGATAACAAATTATGAGCCATGCAATAAAGAGAATTAAAAAAAAGGTGGTTAACTTACCGTAGATAGTAGGTTTTACTTCCTGAGTTTGTCCAATGAGGGCCATGGCAAAGGCTCCGGCTATCATAATAATCTCGCGCAATGCTATGAAGGCGGCAAACCACCAGGGGATGTGCAGGTATGGCACAGAAACATAGGCCATCGCTATTGTGGTAGCTACCAAAAATATTTTGTCTGCAAGCGGGTCCAAATACTTGCCCAGCATGCTCTCTTCGCCCAGCAGGCGGGCAAAGTAGCCATCCAGCACATCGGTCAGGCCGGCTACTACAAGTAGCGTAAGGGCAAGCCACCACTGCTGGCGTATTATGCTTACCACCATAAATGGCGTGATGGCTATGCGCCCTAGGGTAAGGGCGTTGGAGATGCGTGGTTTACACAGGTCGGCAGCGGCCTGCTTGAAAAGAGGGCTTAATTTTCCTATCATAATGACAATACTTTGGGCATGAAACTTCTTTTTTTAAAAACGCCTCTACACTATAGCAAATCAAAGCAGAAAATAAGATGATTAAAACAACTGACCGCCTACGCACTGTACTCTACGCCCTTTTGTGGACGCTACCGCTTGGCTATATCTTTGCCGAGACGGTGCAGCACACAAGTTTTGTAACGCGTGATGGCATAACCCGCAAAGCAATACTAATGCTGCGCGACAAGCCACGTGGCAACATCGTGCTATGCCACAGCGCAGCGTTCGACAAAGAATCTATGATGCCCTATGCGCAAAAGTTGTTTCCAGGCTTTAACTGCCTTACGTTTGACTTTCGTCGCCACGGCGAGGAGGCCGATCGGCAGTATTCTACCTCGGGCAAAAAAGAAATTCTTGAAATTGAAGCTGCAGTAAAGTTAATTAAGGAGCACCCCAAGACCAAAGACCTACCAGTGTATGGCTTTGGCATGTCGATGGGCGCAGCGTACCTCATAGAAGCCGAGAGTAAAGAAAAGCGCTTTGACGGATTAATTTTGCAGTCATGCTTTGAGACATTGCGTAAGCAGATTAAGCGAACGTACGGGTTCTTTCGGTTGCCGTTTATGCATAACCTTATTTTTCGTGAGCCAATTCTGACCATTGCGCAAAGGCGCCATAACTTAAAGCTACGCAAGCTCTATCCTATGCACTCGATTGCCAAGGTAGAGACGCCCATAATGCTTATACATGCAAAGAACGACGACTATATTAGCTTTGAGGCTTTTGATAAATTACGCCAGAATGGCAAGAACGTAATACAGACATGGACGCCGGACGATGGTAAGCACACAAAAATTTTAGAAACCTACCCGGATGAATATCTTGCACAATGCGACCAGTTTTTTGCTAAGCTCAAGAAAGCCTAGTTAACAACGAACTTATAAAGAAAGTAGAAATGAGCAAAGCACAAGTCAGAAGTCTGTTGAGCGTTGCTGCAATGCTCATCTGCACCCCTACCCTACAAGCCATAGACATCTTTAACTTCTATCGCGCCCCATTCTTTTTTGGCGCACCACGGCAGGACCATCGCGATGGCACCAGCTACCTGGATTTACGTTACGGGCATGGTAAGACCGACCGCGGGTTTGACCGCAACCAAAACCGCCCAAACATCCTCGGCATTTATGGCGTAACCGATGTGAGCTTACTTGCAAGTAACGTGGCGCATGTCTCAGCGGAGTGCACCCCGCTTACCCATACCTACCTTGATCCAAAGACCGGCATCATTCCAAACTTTAACTTTAAAGGCAGCGACGGCAAAATCTCGCTGCGCGCAACGTTTGACATTGAAGAGTTCGACTTTATCTACCAGCAAAATTTGCAGTTTGGTTTGTACCTGATGGTGTATGTGCCGTTTCGCGATATCAAAGTCTACGATGTTGCCATAGACGATTTTACCCGCACCACCAACCAGCACTTTGAAGATTTTCATGAGTTTCTCTCGCAGGGCACGTTCGACAAAATTCTGTGCGAGAATGGTTTTAAGCCATCGTGCACAGAATTCATGAAGAGCGGCATTAGCGACCCTGCGGTGTACCTAGGCTTCCAGGGTTATGACGACCACGCGTTCGACTTTTTCCGCGACATCGCTGCCTTTGTACAGACCGGTATCGTGTTCCCCTTTGCCTCGCGCAAGCAGCACAAGGTGCTTACGTCCGTGCCGCTTGGCTATGATGGCTCGTATGCGTGGAGCACGCGCTTTGCGCTAGAGTTTGGCCTTGCCGACCTGTTTGCTGTTGGCTTTAACGGTGGCGTGGACATTGTCTGGACCAAGACACGGGTCGAGCATATTAAGACCGACCTGTGCCAAACCGGCCTCATTTACTTGGGCCGTGAAGAAATTGAGCTACTGCCCGGCCTAGTCTGGGGCGCTGGCGCCTACTTCCACTTTGACGAGCCAGTAAAGGGCTTGCACATTATTGGCGGCTACTCGTACGGCAAGCGCGACCGTACACGGGTGGACAAGGTTCGTTGCGACGATTTGCCACTGGCATCGGCGCGACCAAAGTCTTGCCAGTGCGGGTGCGATGAGTCCGAGCGCATAGAGATAAACCCTGGCTGCACCCTTTGCTGTCCGGTTGTACCGCTGACCAAGCGAGAGACGATAAAGGAAGACACCCGCCTACGTGGCTGGCAGCACCACACGTTGCATATCTTAGCGACGTACGATGGCCGCGAGCTGTTTACCTACGCCCCCCTTGCTACCTTTGAATACGACTTCCCGTTCGACGGTACCCGCAGCTTTGCTACCGACATGATTGGCGGGACCCTCGGCCTAACCCTTTCCTGGGGATTCTAACCTCTACCTCCCCCCTACTCGGTGCTTAGGAATTTATCCACTCTGACCTGAGAGTCGCAGGCCAGAGACGCGAGCGTAATTTTGGGCTGAGAGGAGCCTCGAGCGAAGCGAGTAAGTGTTTGAACTCACAGCCCAAAAATTACCGAGACGTCGCCTTCTACATGATGTGAGCAAACCAAAGAAATTCAATGCGTGCAGCGACTGGGCTGCACACCTTTGGACGCGGTGGCACTACATCCCCTAAATTACATGCAAAACCCCCAATCTCCTGCTATACTACATTTCTGTATAAATTCACCCATTCCGACCACGAAAACATATATGAACAGTATAGCCACCCTCAAACATGATATTCTCGCTGCCATAGCAGCCCATTTCTCGCTAGACGAAACCACTCTAGCCCGGGTCGAGGTAACCCTCACACTCGAAAAAGGTGGCCAGTTTGGCGACCTTTCCACAAACGCGGCATTGGTGCTTGCCAAAGCTCTTAAGCAAAACCCACGAGAATTGGGCACACAAATTGTAGAGGTAATTTCGGGCACACTAGGGGATCAGGCCGCGAGCGTAGAGATGGCAGGCCCTGGCTTTGTAAACATTACCCTGTCCCAGCAGACCTGGCTCAAGGTTGCTACCCAGCTGCATACCGACCTCGAAACTTTCTTTGCACCATCGGCAGATGCACCCCGCTCGTCGTACTTACTCGAATACGTGTCGGCTAACCCTACCGGGCCGCTACACATAGGCCATGGCCGTGGCGCAATTATTGGCGACGTACTGGGACGCATACTAAAGTTTTTAAATCATAAGGTTGCGACTGAGTTCTACATTAACGATGCCGGATCGCAGATTCAAAAATTAGGCGTGTCACTTAAAGCACGAGTAAATGGGCAGGACGTGCCTGAGGACGGCTACCACGGGCAGTACCTTATTGACCTTGCTGCTACCGTTGACGAGGCAAACAAAGATAATGACGCCAGCTACTTCGCAGACTTTGCCAAAGAGAAGATGCTGGGTCACCAAAAAGAGATACTGCAAAAGTATGGCGTAGAATTTGACGCCTGGTTCTCGGAAAAGACGCTGCACGAGGACGGCTCTATCACAAAAGCGATAGACCTTCTTAAAGAGAAGCAGCTCGCATACGAAGAAGGAGGCGCTTTGTGGTTTGCCTCTACCAAATTTGGCGACGACAAAGACCGCGTTATCCGCAAGGCGGATGGTAGCCTTACCTACATTGCGGCAGACATCGCCTACCACAAGCAAAAGTTTGACCGTGGCTTTGCGACACTTATCGATATTTTGGGCCAAGACCACCATGGGTATGTCCGGCGCCTTAAGGCCACCATGCAGGCACTTGGCTATAGCCAAGACCAGCTGCTGGTTATTTTGTACCAACTTGTGAGCATTAAAATTGGTGATGCTACGGTAAAAATGTCTAAGCGTGCGGGCACGTTTACGACCCTAGAGGAAATTATCGAGGCCGTTGGCACAGATGTTGCACGGTTCTTTTATCTCAACCGTAAGGCTGACACGCACCTGGACTTTGACCTAGAGGCTGCGCTAAAGAAGACTGAGGAAAACCCGGTCTACTACATTCAGTATGCCTATGTTCGCACGAGCAGCTTGCTGCAAAAGGCAGCGGCAGCTAGTGACGAGCTAGCGGGGTTTGTAAAAAGCATCGCTACTGCCGATGCAAAGACACTTGAGGGGCTAACGATAGACGAGATAGACCTGCTCAAAAAAGTAACTTCGCTGCAGGACATTTTGCACGCTATCGAGCACAGCCACCAAACCCACCTGCTTGCCTACTACAGCTGGGAGCTGGCACAAGCGCTACACAACTTCTATGCCAAGGCACGGATTATTGATGTAACAAACTTGCCACAGACCAAACGCCGACTGCTGCTGGTGCACGTGCTACGAGGCAGCCTCACGCTATGTTTAAATTTGTTAGGCTTAAGCCAGCCGGAGAAAATGTGATGACATTAATTACTATGGCTTCGGGCACAACTGGTACGGTGCAAGAGATTGATGCGGGCACCGAGCAAACCCACCGCCTGCATGCCCTGGGCATTTACTGTGGCGCTGCAATTGAAAAAGTGCACGAGACCACGGCCGCCGGCCCTATTGTCATTTGTACGGAGCAGCGCTGTAAGATAGCAATTGGGCGTGAACTTGCAAAACTAATTAGCCTGTAAAAAATGAAAAAATTTGACCTTAAATCAATCCCCAAAGAGCGTATTCGCAACTTCTCAATTATTGCCCACATCGACCACGGCAAGTCTACGCTTGCCGACCGCCTGCTCGAGGTAACCGGCACGCTAGACAAGCGCAAGCAGCAAGAACAGTTTTTGGACAAGCTGCAGGTAGAGCGCGAACGTGGTATTACGGTGAAGGCGCAGACCGCGTCGCTTTTTTACGAGCACAATGGTGAGCAGTACTTGCTTAACTTAATCGACACGCCAGGCCACGTAGACTTTAGCTATGAGGTTTCGCGATCGCTCTACGCCTGCCAAGGCGCGCTGCTGCTGGTGGATGCAGCGCAAGGCATTCAAGCGCAGACGATGGCAAATTTTTACCTGGCATTTGAGCAGGACTTAGCGATTGTCCCGATTATTAATAAAATTGACATGGCTAACGCCGACCCAGAGCGCATTGGCAAACAGATGAACAAGGCCTTTGACGTAGCAAAAGAGGACCTTATTTTAACCTCGGCAAAAACCGGCCAGGGGATTGATGAGCTGCTGTCAGCGATTATAGAGCGCATTCCAGCGCCAACTGGTGACCCGCAAAAGCCGCTTAAGGCGCTGCTGTTCGACTCGTGGTTTGACGAGTACCGTGGCGTGATTTGTATGATCGAGATTATTGACGGCGCCGTCTTGAAAGGCGACAAAATTACCTTTATGAGTACCGGCCGCACCTACGACGTGCTCGACATCGGCATTATGTACCCCGAGCCTACCCCGAGCGCCGGGCTATTTACCGGCCAGGTTGGTTACATAATTACCGGTATGAAGACAGTCTCCGAAGCACGTGTGGGTGACACCATGCACCGTGCAAAGGTGCCAGTTACGCCACTGCCCGGCTTTAAGCCCGCAAAGCCGATGGTGTTTGCAGGTCTTTACCCGGTAGACTCGTCCGACTACCCCGAGCTGCGCGATGCAATAGAGAAGCTTACGCTTAACGACCCAAGTGTGCATGTAGAAAAAGAGGCATCCGAGGCGCTTGGCTTTGGCTTTCGCTGTGGCTTTTTGGGACTGCTGCATATGGATGTGTTCCAACAACGGCTCTCGCAAGAATATAATATCTCGATTATCGCTACCAGCCCGACGGTGCCATTTAAGGTACAACTGTCCGATGGCAGCGAGGTGGTGGTCGACAACCCAAGCAAGTTCCCCGAGGGCACAAAGGTAGACTCTATTCTCGAGCCACTGACCGAGGCTACCATCATTACGCCCAAAGAATATATGGGCGCCATCATGAAGCTGTGCCAAGATCGCCGTGGCGTGCAGATCGATATGACCTACCTGGACGAAGAGCGCCTGGTACTTAAATACACCCTGCCCCTTACCGAAATTATCATCGATTTTTACGACAAGCTAAAGTCGTGCAGCGCTGGGTATGCAAGCTTTGACTATGATGAAGCTGGCTATGCCGAGGCAGACCTCGTCAAGCTCAATATCCTCATTAATGGCAAACAAGTTGACGCCCTCTCGGTCATCGTACACCGTGACAATGCCCACACCATGGGTAAGGACCTTGCCGGCAGGCTTAAGGAAGTGATACACAAACAGATGTTTGAGATTGCTATCCAGGCAGCGATTGGTGGCAAGATTGTTGCGCGTGAGACGATAAGCGCTATGCGCAAGAACGTGACGGCAAAGTGTTACGGTGGCGACATTACCCGTAAGCGTAAGCTGCTTGAAAAGCAGAAGGCCGGTAAGAAGAAGATGAAGTCGGTGGGTAACGTCGAGTTGCCGCAAGAAGCATTCCTGACTATCCTAAAAAAGTAGGAGGCCCACGATATGCGACGAAAAAAAGGTTACTTTTCTATCTCTGCCGTTGCCAAGATGCTCTCGGTACACCAGCAAACCATTCGTATGTACGAAAAAGAGGGCCTGATTTCGCCCAAACGTAGCGAGGGTGGTACGCGACTGTTTAGAGAAGAAGATGTGGACAGGCTCGAAGAGATTATTCACCTGACGCACAGAATGGGCGTGAACCTTGCCGGCGTCGAGATTATTTTGCGCCTGCAAAGAAAGATGGGCAAACTGCAGGATGAGGTCAATAAGCTGTTTGGCACCCTGCAAGGCCAGCTCGAGGACGAGACCGAGGCGCTCAAGATTGACACCAGGGTGCAGGTGAAGCAACTGCAGTCACTAAAAACATCTGGCGCTATCGAATCTAAGCCTGATGAAGAAAAAAAAGACCCTGATTGGGAAATAGATTACGACGAATGACCCAGTAGCGCATGTGCTAACGCAGCCTCGTGAAGAGATTAAAGCTTTGCTTGTGGCAATAAGTAGTGCGTGAAGGCCTTGTTTTTAAACACTCCTTGTGGGTCGTACTTTCTCTTAAGCGCAAGAAATGCATTGATATTTTTATATACCGCAGTCACTTGCTGGCGCGTTGCAAGGTACTGGTACGGTAGGTAGAAGCTGCCTTTATTCTCTATCGCGGCATCGATCAGCTTTCGCGTCCAATTAACTGCATTTTCGTACGCATCCGAATTTCGCTTCTGTCCTATGTAGAGCACCAATGCGCAGGAATCGTTTGGCGACCAGGATAAAACAGACTCATCATTACCCCGTACATGGCGCGCGCTTACATTAAGTAGTTCTACTTTATGCTCGGTCACTATGCCACGCAATTTCTCGATAAACGCGTCAAGCTGCTCGTAGGGAATAAAGTACTCCTGCAGTATGTACTGAGAATATTTGGTGTCTTGTGGTAATGCCTCAAGAGAGCTTCCCATCAAGTTATTTCGGGAATATACAATAGGAAGGTCAAGGTATAACTTCTCAATGAATGAGCGCATACTACGAAATACGTTAGATTGTTGTGTGAGCCAAAGTAAGTTGCGCATAAGCATATTACCAAATTTTGAGTCTACCGACGGTTGCACGACAAGCGCTCTATCTGTTTTCTCGTATACTATTACCAGAGCTTCTTTTAGTAAATTCTGCTTCCCCATCGAGTAACGCGCAGAATAAAATTGCACGCTCGGGTTATCCTCTACGTTATCAACAAAATACTGCCCTAACTGCGATGATGGCACCGTTGCGTTTACACGAGTTATTGAAACGTCATCGGTAAGTTCAAGCGTTACATCTACGATAATACCGGCAAGGCCATAACCACCAATGGCAAAACCAAATAGCTCGGCATTTTCGGTGCGGCTTACGTTTACCACTGCTCCACTTGCCAAGAGCAACCTAAATGACTGAACGGTTTCTATAAGCATCCCCGCATTAAAATCTTGCCCATGCACATTTACCCCAAGTGAGCCACCAATCGAGAAGCTGTTATACGACTGCATAGCTTTTACGGCAAGGCCATGAGGTGCTATTAGTTTTTGCAACTCACGCCACGTCATACCTGTCTGCACGGTTACACTTTTATTCTCCACGTCAAGCAAGAGCATTTTGTTAAGGTGCTTAAGGCTTACCTGGTAGGCATTTTCGTCTACGGCAATGGTTTGCCCACCCATGCTTTTGCCCGCACCAACAATGGCAATTGTCTTAGCGTTTTGCCTTGTATCCTCCACAAGAGCAGTAAGTTCTGCAATGTTTTTAGGATCTTTGAGCTGTCCAGGAGCCAAAATTTCGAAATATGAATCGTTTGCCTGGGCTACCCCAAAGCACATGGCGAGAGTGAAGAATAGGTGTTTTATGTTCATATTACCCCCGTAAATGATGTAGATTATACACAAATTGAGTCTAGCAGCCGGCCAAATAAGTGCAAAAGGGTACTCTTTGTGTTAGCCTACGATGCAATAAACTCTTTAACTTGGGAGACAATTATGTTCTGGAATCAATTTAAAACCGCATTGCTACTTGGTGGCCTGAGCGCCCTGCTACTGTTGTTTGGCAGTTGGGTCGGTGGTCGCGACGGCTTGTACATCGCCTTTGTCATAGCTTTGGTCATGAACTTTGTTACCTACTTTTTCTCCGACAAAATCGTGCTGCGCATGTATGGCGCGCAGAAGCTCGACGAAGAGCACTACGAGCATATTTATGAGATGGTGCGCGACCTTGCGCGCGATATGCAAATACCAATGCCAAAGCTGTACTACATGCCCACTGGCATGGCGAATGCATTTGCTACGGGCCGTAACCCAAAGCATGCGTCGGTAGCCGTCACCAAAGGTATTTTAGATTTGTTAGACGCAAATGAACTGCGCGGCGTGCTTGCGCACGAGCTTAGCCACGTAAAAAATCGTGACATTTTAGTGGGCACGATTGCAGCAACGCTTGCTATGACGATAGGGTACCTGGCACAGATGGCACGATTCTCTGTCATATTTGGCGGTGGGCGCGGCGACCGCGAGCGTGGTGGCGCCCTCGGCACCATTATAGTAGCTATGCTTATGCCGATTGCTGCGACGCTTATACAACTAGCTATCTCTCGCTCTCGCGAGTACCTGGCAGACGAGACCGGCGCTAAAGAGTGCCACGACCCACTTGCTCTGGCATCCGCGCTCGAGAAACTGCATACCCAAGCACACAATCAAAAACTAGAGCCCGCAACAGCGGCACATGCCACTACTGCGAGCCTGTTTGTGGTGTACCCATACGTGGGTAAAGCATGGATGGGGCTATTCTCTACGCACCCGCCTATGGAAAAGCGGGTGGCAAGACTTCGCGCGATGGCCTAAGGCAGATCGACATGTTTAAAGCCACTACGTAATTTTTGGAGCTCTGCTGCGCTTGGGGGCTGAAATGATGCCGGACCTTCTGGCGTTTTAGCCCGGGGAGGCGGTGGTGATTCACCCCGCTCTTTTCTTGCCCTAGCAACTGCTTCTTCAATCTCCTTGGCGGTGTCGCGAGGCGCAAGTTCACCTACACCTGGCATCGGTGGCGGTGGTGGCGCTGGGGCACCTATGGGCGCTGGCGGTGCAGCTACAGCCTCTGCAGTTTTGAACTGGCCGGCTGTAATACCTAGCGCGTTGAGTTCTTTAACTTCTTTGATACGGCTCGCTAGCCCGTGGTCCAAAAACGATCGTAATGACCCAAAGTTAATATTTTCCTTGCTTGATGGGTCAAGTTTGTTCTCAAACAACGTAATAAGATAGTTACTGGACTTCTTCACCCTATTAGCAAGCATAGACCTTGACAGGCCAATGCTGCCATCTTTCGCCATTTTGCCAACTTCGCTTTGCATCCCCATAAACAAATAGGCCATCTCGGTGGGTACAGCCTCGATGTGCACACTCGATCTAGAGATCAGTGCATACAACCCTTGCCCATTTGTAAGAGCAAGTAATAAAACTATCTTTTTCGTATCAATCATCATCTTCTCCTCTAAA
>SDBT01017767.1_pt1 | contig 11214 bp, 23 predicted proteins | sample 2277101 | NCBI WGS metagenome assembly SDBT01 (sample SAMN10404973, study PRJNA504765) | marine sediment metagenome | isolation source: marine sediment core GS10_PC15, 103 cmbsf | place: Arctic Ocean: Southern Knipovich Ridge | collected 2010 | reverse complement strand
ATCCTAAACAATCTCTATTAGCTATTCATGGTTGTGACGGATGTTGTAGTAAATCTGATTGATTATTATAATGCAACAAATGAAAAGGAGGAACAAAGAATGGAGAAAATGAGCAAGACAAAAATTATATCATGTTGGATACTAATGTTAGTTTTTGTAGCTTACATGCAACCAGTCATTAATAATTTAAATAATATTGATTTATTTGCTTATATTTGGATAGGATTAGTTATATTATATTTAATTTCTTTAATAGTATATAAGATTGATTTGGCAGCTGTTATGGCAGAAGATAGATTCCAAAAACGGCTTAAAGAATTAAAGGAACATATATAGTTAAAATTTAATATTTGGGCGAGTGGTGGAATTGGGATACACGCTTGGCTTAAGACCAAGTGGCCTTATGGCCATGTGGGTTCGACTCCCACCTTGCTCATATTAAATAAATTGCACATTATTTTGGCCGGGTGATGGAATGGGAGACATGGGGGTTTCAAATGCCCTTGCCCTTCGGGGCGTGAGAGTTCGAATCTCTCCCTGGCTATTAAATAAAAAAGGAAATAATTATGAGTGAATTGGCAGATGACATAGCACACTTGGATTCAATATTGAGGCATATTGATAATGTTCAAGTTGCAACCCGGCTTTTGTCGAAGAGATTGATTGAACAAGGAGATATCCACTTGGCGAAGATGCTTTTGTCACATAGCTTGAGCCATGACGCATCAAAATTTTTAGGGATACAATTTGAGTTCCTTCGGGTTGGAGCAGACCCGGAAAAGCTGGAAATTGCACACCATGACCATATCACGACTAATTTTCATCATCCAGAAGCATGGCGAACGATACAGGAAATGCCAAATATTTATATTGCTGAAGCCGTCGCTGATTGGTGGGCTCGCTCGGCTGAGGCAGGGACGGATTTGCGCATTTGGATAAAAACAGAAGCAACAAAGAAATATAAATTTTCATTAAATGGTGCAGTATATAAAAAGATAAAATATTTTGTAGATTTATTATTAATGCCGAAGATGGGGAATATCAAATAAAGGATAAATTATATGTATATGGAGGTATACAAGGAGATAATACACTTGAGGGGTCCGAATGGGCACTCTCTTTACTTGTGTGATAATAGCACCTATGGCACACTAATGGGGAAACCAATTTTAATAGATAATTCCGTTGGATTTAGAGTAGTGAGATATTAAGGGTCTGTCGCTTAATAGGCTAAAGCTCAAAACTCATAATTTTGACGCTCTTGGTTCGAATCCAAGCGGACCCATTACAAATAACAATCAAAAAAGGAGATAGTATGACTTGTATAGTGGGCATAGTTGATAAAAATAAAGATATATGGATTGGGGGAGATAGTGCTGGTTCTAGCGGTCACATAAGATATAAGAGGAGAGATAAAAAAGTTTTTATAAATGGCGATTTTATAATGGGATTTACGAGTTCTTTTAGAATGGGACAATTATTACATTATAAATTTATTCCTCCATACCATAAGAGCAATCAAAGCATATTCAAATATATGGTAGGGGATTTCATGGATGAAGTTCGTAAGTGCCTCAAAGAAAATGGGTATGCAAAGGTCGAAAAGAATGAAGAAAGCATTGGGACGTTTATTGTTGGGTACAAAGGAAGACTATTTAATGTTGAGGATGATTTGCAGGTAGCAGAGTATTATGATGATTTTATTGCAGTAGGATGTGGAGATGAGTTTGCAAGGGGGAGTTTATATACTTCCAAAGATTTTCTACCGAAAGAAAGGATTTTATTGGCACTCAAAGCAGCGGAAGAGTTTAGCGGTTGGGTCAGCAAGCCATTTAATATATTGAAATTAAAATATCAAAACAAATAGAAATATGAGTCCGCATGTTCCAAGGTGGCGATGGGTGCTCCAAACGCCTATGGGAAAGTTCGATTCCTTCCGGGCTCGTATAAAATATAATCCGGCCAAATCCGGCCAAATCCGGCCAAAATAAAAAAGGAGAAAATGATGGATAAGTTTATTGATTGTATAGGAATTTTTATTTGTTCTTTAATTGTTATTTTTTTCGCTGCATTGTTAGTTGCATGGCCTATCCAACTTTTGTGGAACTGGTTGATGCCAATAATCTTTGCGTTACCTGCGCTAACTTTCTTGCAGTCTTGGGGGCTTGGGATATTGGCTGGATTCCTAACAAGAGGGAATTCGTCTAATGCTTGGGATACGATTACGAAGCTGATGAATCCTGATAACCAAAAATTATAACAAAGAAAGGAGAAAAAAATGGACGACTTGATTAAGGCTCTTCAAATTTTTAGGAAGTATGGGAATTCCCGCTATCCCACCAACTGTTCCCATGATGTGCTTTATGTAGATATTGACCAGAGTTTAGTATCTCCAAGTGATATCGTAGAGTTGGAGCAGTTAGGATTTCGGATAGATGATTGTGGTTTTTCTTCATTCAGATTCGGGTCGTGCTAACTATCAATCCACAAAAAGGAAAAGAAATGAAAACACTTATTATTTGTAGTATTATTGTGGCCTTATTTGGCTTGTGTGGCTGTGAATACATTGCGCCGAGTGTATCTAAGGCTTTAACTGAGAAAGAGCAACAGGCGCTACTTGAGGAGCAAATAGAGGTACAGAGAGACATTGCAGACAGTCTAAGGGCGATAGCATCAAGCATGGAACAAAAATAACATAAAACTTGCATTATAACTATAGTTATGTTATAGTGCAATAAAGATGTAAAGATGAATAAATTTGCAGAAGAAAACATTAAGAATGTTATTACAAGTATCCATGATGCTTTTGAGCAAGAACTTTTTAGCAAAACTGAGGCTGAGCTAGAAGATTATTGGTTCTTTAAATATGACAAGAAAGCTTCTATCGCTAATAATATTTATAATTTCTATGATATGTTAGGATTATATCATAGGTATTGCAGGAGGTGGGAAGAAAAAAAGAATGGTTCTTGTTGTGTAGTTGAGAGAGTAAGAGATAAATATTTAATGCCAAAAATTAGAGAATTTACAGAACAAATAATTAGAGCATTAGAATTTCAGAATGGCGTAGTATTATCTGATATTGGGGCATAAGGGTTTCGCTTTGGATGGCGTAATTTATGTGGCAAGTAGGAGACGCCAGAAGGCTCCTTAAAAATCTGGCAAAAACAATTGTCGAATTAGACATAGCGGCTTAATTAAAAGTTGCAAGGATTATTCTTCGGGGGTTTGACTGGGGAATAGTGTCATATTTCAAACATAGTTATATATAAGCTCCGGGTATATAATGAAACACAGGAGATAGTGTAAACATTGGCATTGTTGAGTTTTGCCCGTTTATGCGAATTTATAAATTCAACTAAACTTGTAGAAGCATAGATATTAAATTCAAATACGTCGGTTCGATTCCGACATGCTCCATGTATTAAATTTTGCTGATGGTGGCGGGTTAGCCTGCTACGTATTCCCAGTAGGGACGGGTTATAATGGTTCTCCAGAACATTACGGAGGTAATACCACCTGATAAAGGCTTGTGTTGCGACATAAGTTAAAACAGTAGTGCAGTTGACAACTGCCCATCAGCATATAAAAAGGAGCCAGTGATGATTAGTAGCATAAGAACAGAGGTCCCAAGTACAACAGTAAAAACAAACGCTGTAGTGTCTCGTCTTTCTCTTTGGGATTGGAAGGCGAATCTTGGGGCTGGAGGATATAGGTTTGCATCGGTAGAAATTTCAACTGACGACGGGGGGACACAAATTCGAATTACTGGAGACAGGAAGGCACTAAGACTTATAAAAATAGTTAAAGAAGTGAGGAAAGTAACATAGTGGCTATCTTAAAACAACATACCTCAAATGGTTCTCTAAAATGTCGCATTTGTGAGAGAGTTATTAAGCGTGGAGATGATTGTTATATGCTTAAAGATGTTTATGTAAGTCCCCACCAACACAATTTGGGATTTCATATAGATTGTTTTTTTGAAGAACTAGAAAGAGTGGATATTATAGAATAATATGGGCGAGTGTTGGAATTGGGATACATCGGTGTTTTAGATGCATCGGCCTTCGGGATTGAGCGTTCGAATCGCTCCTCGCCTATTAGTTGTTAAGAATATGGTGACGACAGACGGACTGTTAGCAACGTCTCACGAGAATTCCACCAAGCTAACTATTCTTAGCAACTAAAAAATAAAACAAGGAGGCAATAATGCCAATAATATTTATAATTTACACTATTGTAACGCTTTGTATGTTTTATATTCTTGGAGAACAAGGAAGCATAAGCCTGATTCTTTTAAGCATTTTATGGCCTCTATGGTTGATTGTTATACTATATATTGTTGTTTTATTGTATTTAGCTAAAAGGAGCCAAAGGGGCAAATATAGTGATATGTTTTAATATTTACAAATAAGTTATTATTAAGGGAGGAATTATGGAAGAGTTAGAAAGAAATATAAAATGTCCATATTGTAAAAAATTATCTATAACCCCAGAAAGCATAAAGGAGTTGGGGAAGATGGATATAAAGTGTTCAGAATGTGGCAAAGTTGCATTTAAGAAATTGCCAAAGTGGGTGATTGAGGGCAAAACACCAAAACAACATAGGATAGAAGAAAATGCGTTACAAATATAAGAAATTTAAAGAACTTGATTATGGGGATATTTTCGATTTTGAAGGGAATAGGTATATAGTGCTTTCTCCTATAAGAGGGTTTGCACGGGAATGGGGGTGTGGAGACTTAATCCATTTTAAGGATAATACTAAAGTCTTAGTCAAACAATTTTCTACTATAATGTAGCAAGAGATATCATGGGAGAAAAATCAGCAATTTGTTTTTCGATTGGATTATGCCGGAAGCGAAATAAGTGTGCTAATTATAAGAAAAAATGTAATATTTGTTTTTTGTTCAAAGGGAAAGAAACAGAATTTTTAAAAAAGTAATTTACGGAGGTGTAGTGTAATGGGAACACGCGGGGCCTTGGACTCCGCATTGCAAGTTCAAGCCTTGCCGCCTCTTTTTCGGGGTCGAAGGCGAAGTGGTCGAGCCACTACCCTTTCAAGGTAGCGATTAGGGAGTTCAAGTCTCCCCGGCCCTATAATTTTAGAAAAGGAGAACAACTAATATGACTTGTATTGTTGGTATTGTCGGTGCAGAGGGGGATATTCATATGGGTGGTGACAGTGCTGTTGTTTGTATTGATAACAGGGATAGCACGAAGCACTATACAGTTGCAGACAAAAAAGTATTTATAAAAGATAATGTAGTTATGGGGTGTGCAGGCCCTTCAAGATTTTGCCAAGCTTTACGGTGCTCTCTTGATATTCCAAACCACCTAGATTCTCAATCTGATTTTGACTATATGGTACTGGATTTTGCCTCAGCTGTCAAGAGCTGTGTAGGAGGGGCACTTCTATACAACCCTGCTGATTTTGGGGCGTCTTTAGTAGGCTATAATGGTTGTTTATATTTAGTAGAACGAGACTTGACAATAGTGCTGCCCCGCCATAATTTTATTGCGTGTGGAGCGGGGGCAATGTATGCTATGGGAGTGCTTGCTGTTACTGGGCATATGAATTGCGAAGACAGGATTAGATTAACGCTTGAGACTGTGGCATCATTATCTTCCGTCGTTGAACTACCAATTGACATTGTGAGTTTGCGCATTACATAAAAACTTTTCTTGACTTTATAATTGTTTGTGATATAATGGTTCCACAATAAGAAAAGGAATATAAAAAAATGAAAGTGTGGAAAATTAGGCATAAAAAATCCGGTTTATTTTATCAGCCAAGAAAGGGTAGATTTTCGGGCAAAATAACTAATCTTGGCCCGAAAGGGAGAATCTATGAAATAAAACCTAAGATTGATAAAGTAGTCGGAGTAGTTGCTGTTACAGACCGTCAAATTCTAAAATATAATATTAAGACTGATAGGCCAATCTATAATAGATTTCAAGCGTATACATCTCATCAAGATGCAATTAAAGACTTAGAAGTTGTTGAATATCTATTGGTTGAAAGAAGAAATAAATGGGCGAACAATGCAACGGAACAATAAAAAAGATAAATCATTAATCCCAAGAGGTGATTATTGTTATGATGAGAATGGCAACTGCCCGTATTGGTCAATTTGGAATAACTTGCCGGAACAATTAAATGGATATTGTGCTTATTTAGAAAAAAGTGATATGGATTTTGAAGAAACTTTTCTTTTATGGGACCAGATAAAAAATTGTGGGATAAATGAATATGACGAAGAATTAGATTTTATATATGGAGAACAAGGATAGGAGATTTTTCAATGAATAGAAGAGATAGGGCGAAAGAACAGTTAGTGAATTACTTTGAGTTGTTATTTAAAAAGGCTAAATTGTCATTTTATTATGATAATCAAGTTGAAATTGAAGGAATTATTGATTGTATATTTGATGAAATAGATAGGGAAATTATGAAAAATATAGTTGCAAAATACAAGAAATGGAAAGAAGAACATCCAGACCTAGACTATCAGTATGACGAAATATTGGAATTTGTTTCTGAATTAAGGCGGGACGAATTGCACAAGATATTTGAAACTATAGAAAATGTACATAGTGGAGGGCATATATAATGGGTGATAACAAATGTTTTGTATTTACAAATGGAAGATGGGAGTTTGGTTTAATAATTGAGGATAGGATTTCTTCTGGATATGATGGGCATATAGTAGAGGTGGAAGATAACAATTTTGGGTTTATGCAGGAATGGTCAAATTGCAATCAGAAGTGGTTACTGAACTTAAATATATAGAAAATAAAATATTTCAGCTTCAGCAAAGACACAAGAAAATTATTTTAAATTATTGCAACTTATACGTGGATGAAGATATTATAAGGAATAAAAAATGATAAGAAACATAGAAGAAGATGACATTGTAGCTGTAAATTTCAATGGGGCACAATTTACATTGACTCATAGGGCAAAAGTATTATCTACTCCATGTGCAACGGGAGATAGTTGGTATTTTGAAGATATTGCTACAGGAATAATTTATGCTGTTTCAGAAGGATGCACAATCACTAAATTAGACAAGAAAAAGATACAAGATGAAGACGACAACCCCCCATTTTAAGGAGAAAAGAAAATGATATATAATATATTAGAAGAAAGAAAGAAAGAGGATGCTCGTATAAGTAAGATATCCAATGATATTGTTGTTTGGCTTAATAAGTATTTGAATTCAAGTGGTTGTGAAGGATTCGTAGTAGGCATTTCTGGGGGAATAGATTCAGCAGTGGTGGCAAGTCTTTGTGCCCGAACACACCAAACAGTAAACTTGTTGAGTCTGCCTTATGGGGAAGAGTGTAGTCGTGTCTCCAAGTTAGATAATTACTTATTTCAACGGTCTCCTAATGTGGAGGGTGTAACTAAAATTCAAATAGACCAAATATACAATATCTTTTCATTAACTTGGAGAGTTGCGTTTGGAAAGGACTTCAGCGGTTTAACAAAGGCAAACCTTTTGGCTAGAATTCGGATGATATTGTTATATGCTTATGCAAACCAAAATAACAGTTTAGTCGTTGGCACTGGTAACAAAATAGAAGATTTAGGGGTTGGATTCTTTACTAAATATGGAGATGGTGGAGTTGACCTTAGCCCAGCAGGAAGTTTATACAAATCAGAGATGTATAAGATAGGGATTCAAGAAGGGCTCCCACAATCAATCATTACTGCTTCTCCTACAGATGACCTTTGGGATGATGGAAGGACGGATGAGGACCAGCTTGAAGCGACCTATCCAGAACTAGAAAAAGCGATGAGGACAGTAGAAAATTCAGAATTGCCAAAAACAAATAGAGAAAGAGAAGTAGTAGATATTTTTTTGTCTCGGAAGCGACGAAACTTACACAAAATGCTAATGCCTCCTGTATTTGAGGTGAAACGATGAGGTTATTAGGGATAGAAAAAATAGCCGAAACTAAATTTCTCACATTTTTAAAAAGGAAGTATTTGTCTGGAGGAGAGGAGAAAGAGTGGATTTATGCGACGAGGAGAAATTCTTGTGGAACTAAATTGTCAAAGAAAAATAATGCAGTAGTAATTATGGGGGTAACAAAAGGTGGCTATGCAGTCCTTATAAAAGAACCTCGGATTCCCTTGTCAGAGCCAGATAGCGATAAAGTCATTTATGAGCTAGGGCTCCCCGCTGGTTTGATTGACGAGGGAGAAACGGCAGAAGAAGCGGCTAAAAGAGAAATGCTAGAAGAGACGGGATACAGGATAATAGAGATTATGTCTTCATCTCCGTTGTTGGCCAGTTCTCCAGGGCTTACTGATGAATGTTCAACTATTATAGTTTGTGCTGTGGAAAAAACAGATAAATTGCCAGAGGAAGAAATAGAAGTAGTCTTGGCAAGGAGTCTAAATGATATAGAGATTACCGATGACATGGTATGGGGTGCGAAGGCGTATTTGTGCATGAATATATTAGGACTAGCGAATGTAATGGAGGAGTGGATGTAAAATGATTATAACCCGTAAAAAGTAATATTATGGATAGAATCGGCAGAATTTATTGCATAATAAACAAAATAAACAATAAGAAATACATAGGTCTCACTGTCAAGCATGCTAAACAGCGATTTTGGGAGCACGTAACAAAGTCTAATAATCCGACTTATAATTCTCTTTTGCATAGAGCTATCAAAAAATATGGAAAAGAAAATTTTGAAATAACAATATTAGAGGATGATATTCTTGAGAATATTCTTCCTGAAAAGGAAATAGAATATATTGAAAAATATAACACCTATAATGAGGGGTATAACCTTACTAGAGGTGGGGAGGGCAGGACAGGGGTTGTCGTTTCAGAAGAAACAAGGAGAAAATTATCAGAAGCAAGGGCTGGTTATTCATGGGGGAAACATACAGAAGAAACAAAACGAAAAATGTCTGATATACGTAAGGGCATGAAATTTACAGAGACTCATAAGAAGAATTTGAGCATAGCAAGACGGAAAAGAATAATAACAGAAGAAACAAGGCAGAAGATGAGTGATGCTTGGACTGATGAGATGAAAGAAAAGCAAGCTAATAGGAATAGGAAACCGATAATATGTAATGAGACTGGAGAAAAATATAGTTGTAGTCAATCTGCTGCGGAGAAGATGAATCTGTCTTGTTCTAGCATTTATCAAAATCTGCATGGACGGGTGAAAAGGGTTAAAGGTTTTTCTTTTAGATTCAAGCAAGATGGAGGATTAGTATGAAAATAATCAACAGTTTGCTAAATACTGATTTATATAAGCTGACTCAAGCCCAAGTTGTGTTCCACTCTCATAGTGATGTAGTTGCGGAGTATAAGTTCGTTTGCCGCACGCCAAACTTTGATTTCCGTCCATATTTTATAGAAATTGCATGTGAAATACATAAATTGAAAAGCTTATCATTTAAAAATGATGAAATTGAATATTTAGATTCATTAGGATATTTCAAGGAAGACTTCATTGAAATGTTGCATGGATTTAAGTTGGATACGAATTGTATATGTATGCGTGTAAATTATAAGGGTGAGTTAAACTTGAGGATTAAAGGAAATTGGCTAAATACAATTTTATTTGAAGTTCCAATATTGGCAATAATAAGTCAAGTGTGTATGGGGAAGGGGTTGGCTCCGGCAATTGCTACAGATAATATATTGGAGAAACTACAACTCGTAGAAGGGACTCAAGTGAATTTTGTTGACTTTGGGACCAGGAGGAGATATTCACAAAGCTGGCATGATGCCGTTATAAGATTTTGCAGAGAATCCCCAAATTTCATTGGGACTAGCAATGTTTATTTTGCAAAGATGTATGATGTCCCTGTAATCGGAACTGTTGCACATGAGATTGGGATGGCTTATCAGGTATTGTCTAAGGATGTATTAACATTTCAATCGGAAGCATTGCAAGCATGGGCAGATGAATATAGGGGGCAACTTGGAATAGCCTTAACTGATGTAATCGGAATTGATTCATTTTTGAAAGATTTTGATTTATATTTTGCTAAATTATATGATGGGTTGAGGCAGGATTCTGGGGACCCAGTAAAAGTGGGGATGAAAATAGTTAAACATTATGAGAAGTTGGGTATAGACCCAAAAACAAAAAAATTAATATTTAGTGATGGATTAACTTTCCCTGAGATGATTAGGCTTGAATCTTTATTTGGTCACAAAATTCAAACATCATTTGGGATTGGAACTAATCTTACTAATGATTGTGGAGTTGAACCACTTTCAATGGTTATAAAATTAGTAAGCGTAAACAATAATCCTGTCTGCAAGATTAGCGATAGTTCGGGGAAGAATGTCTGTGAAGACCCTGAATATATAAAGTCAATTAAAGAATTATTTGATTGCTAAAATAATTATTGACAAATAGCTATATTATGATATAATGGTTTTAAATTATAAAGAATGGAGGGGATAATGAACGAGAAAGATATAGAAGAAATCAGGCTGTTAAATGAAGTTAGACATAAATGTAGCGAGCTTCCTGAATTCTTGTCTCATGTCTTGAGTGCAGGGATTAGTGGTATCGCAGAGAGGGAAAGGGAGCTGATGGAACGGGCATCTGATATGGAAACAATGGCAAGTGCGATGTGTTTCTTGGCGGGCAAAAAACGAGTTTCACAAAAATTGAAAGAGAAAATGAGTGAATTAGCTCTATCTAAGTTATCAAAATATATTGGGAAAACATTCCCAAAGTGGGATATGGTCTCGGGGATAAAAAATGACGAATAAAGAGCAAGGAAATAAAAAAGAGGCACTGTTAGTTGTGGATTTGGTAAACGACTTTGCTCAAGGAGGAAAATTGCCAGTTCCAGATATGGCAAATATAATTCCAGAAGTAATTATTCAAATAAAAAAGGCTCAAAGAAACAACGTCCCAATATTTTTTGTGTCAGATTGGCATGAAACTGATGATGTTGAGTTTAAAATTTGGCCCCCACATTGTATCAAAATGACTGAAGGGGCTAACCTGATTCCGGCAATCGAGAAGGTGGTTACTAATGACTCTAATAATACTTCCCCATTTAAGGAGTATATTATAGTTGACAAGACTACTTATGATGGATTTTATAATACTGATTTAGAGTTAATTTTGAATATGCGAGAAATAAAAAAACTTACTATTTATGTATGTTTTTTCCGTATTTGTATTTATTTAACTTTATCTTCAGTA
>SDBT01017766.1_pt1 | contig 11214 bp, 8 predicted proteins | sample 2277101 | NCBI WGS metagenome assembly SDBT01 (sample SAMN10404973, study PRJNA504765) | marine sediment metagenome | isolation source: marine sediment core GS10_PC15, 103 cmbsf | place: Arctic Ocean: Southern Knipovich Ridge | collected 2010 | reverse complement strand
ACATAGACTCTTTCCCCGGGGCTGGCTTTTGCTATCGACATTAAATACATTTTCAACCATTCCGTAAAGTAATTATTTATATGTGTGACAATCATGCGTTTATTATTGACCCCCCGAACATTAGACTATGTATCCCTTTTGACGATATTATAGGCAACGCTAAAATTCCTGGCCCGGACGGTGACGCTGATTCCGATGCGCTTTCAGAGGCTGATTCGCTTGCTGATTCTGAGGCTGATTCAGAAGCCGACTCTGATGCCGACTCAGAGACGCTTTCCGAGGCGGATTTGCTGGCGCTTTCTGACGCTGATTCACTGGCGCTTTCCGAAGCACTTGGTGAAATACTAGCTGACTCTGAAGCTGACTCGCTTGCGCTTTCTGAGACGGACGGACTTATAGAAGCTGACTCGCTGGCGGATTCTGATGCGCTTTCGCTGACACTGGGAGAAATTGAAGCTGACTCACTTGCGCTTTCTGATGCACTTTCTGAGACTGACTCGCTTGCGCTTTCGCTGGCTGATTCTGATGCGGAACCGGAGGCACTTTCTGAGGCGCTTTCTGAAACGCTCTCACTTGCACTGGGAGAAATTGAAGCGCTTTCACTAGCGCTTTCTGAGGCTGACTCACTGACACTTTCCGAGACACTTTCGCTGGCGCTTTCTGATGCTGATTCTGAGGCGGATTCTGAAGCGGATTCTGAAGCACTTTCTGAGGCTGACTCTGATACCGATTCACTTACTGACGGACTGATGCTGGCACTTTCTGATGCTGATTCCGAGGCACTTTCTGATGCTGATTCTGAGGCTGATTCACTGACTGATTCGCTTGCACTTTCTGAGACACTTGGGGAAATACTGGCACTTTCTGAGGCTGACTCTGATACCGATTCTGACGCTGAGGGGCTTATGGAAGCCGATTCCGAGATACTCTCCGAGACTGACTCTGAAGCTGATTCACTTACACTTTCGCTAGCTGATTCGCTAGCGCTTTCTGAGGCTGATTCTGACGCAGACTCTGATACACTGGGAGAAATGCTTGCACTTTCCGAGGCACTTTCGGAGGCTGACTCACTAACGCTAGGAGAAATTGAGGCGCTTTCTGATGTTGACTCTGATGCGCTGGGACTGATTGAAGCGCTTTCAGAGGCCGACTCACTAACGCTAGGACTTATGGAAGCGCTTTCCGAGGCGCTTTCACTGACTGATTCGCTTACACTTTCTGAGGCTGACGGGCTTATAGAGGCTGACTCACTGGCGCTTTCTGAGGCTGATTCTGAGGCTGATTCAGAAGCCGACTCCGAAACAGAACCAGAGGCACTTTCACTGGCCGACTCTGAAACCGATGGGCTTATGGAGGCTGACTCGCTTATGCTGGCAGATTCGGAAGCGCTTTCCGATTCACCCGTGTGGGGCAGTAATAACAACACTAAACAAGATCTGTAAGCATCACTACCTATGTTCGGAGTACTGCCATTTACATCAAGTACAGAGGCAGACGCTGAAGCGCTTTCACTGACACTTTCACTTGCCGATTCAGAGGCTGATTCGCTGGCACTTTCTGAAGCTGATTCTGATGCACTTTCTGAAGGTGAACCCTCAGGGGGAGGAACCAGAAACAATACAAAGCACGTCCTAAAATCGTTTCCACCGATATTCGGCGTGCTTCCCTCTACATCTAATATAGAGGCGGAAGCAGATGCGCTTTCACTGACGCTTTCACTGGCTGATTCGCTTGCTGATTCTGAGGCTGATGGTGATATACTTGCTGATTCGCTTGCACTTTCTGAAGCAGACTCAGACACACTGGGAGAAATTGAGGCAGATTCTGAGGCACTTTCTGAGGCTGATTCGCTGGCTGACTCTGAAACACTGGGGGAAATACTTGCACTTTCGCTGGCTGATTCAGAAACACTTTCTGAGACTGATTCACTTACGCTGGGACTTATAGAAGCACTTTCTGATGCGCTTTCGGAAGCACTTTCACTGACGCTGGGACTTATGCTGACACTTTCGCTGGCACTTTCTGATGCTGATCCACCGCTGGCTGAGGCTGATTCCGAAACGCTTTCAGACGCACTTTCCGAAACCGATTCGCTAGCGCTGGGAGAAATAGAAGCGCTTTCACTTGCGCTTTCTGAAACCGACGGGCTTATAGAGGCACTTTCCGAGACTGATTCTGAGGCACTTTCAGAAACTGAGGGACTTATTGAGGCAGATTCTGATGCGCTTTCTGATGCGCTTTCTGAGGCACTTTCTGAAGCCGACTCTGATACACTGGGAGAAATGCTTGCACTTTCTGATGCGCTTTCAGAAGCTGATTCGGAAACTGAAGGACTGATGGAAGCAGACTCACTGGCACTTTCTGATGCTGATTCTGATGCTGACTCGCTTGCACTTTCAGAAACCGACGGGCTTATTGAGGCTGATTCAGAAGCGGATTCGGAAGCCGATTCACTGGTTGACGGGCTTATAGATGCTGATTCGCTGGCGCTTTCTGAGGCACTTTCTGAGACTGATTCACTGGCACTTTCACTGGCTGATTCGCTTATTGACGGACTGATACTAGCACTTTCGGAGGCGCTTTCTGAGGCCGATTCCGAAACTGACGGGCTTATACTTGCAGATTCTGACGCTGATTCACTTGCTGACTCTGAAGCTGATTCGCTTGCGCTTTCAGAAACACTAGGAGAGATCGAGGCGCTTTCACTGGCTGACTCACTAGTACTTTCTGAAACGGACGGACTTATAGATGCTGATTCGCTAGCAGATTCGCTGGCTGATTCGGAGGCACTTTCCGAAGCGGATTCGCTTGCTGACGGACTTATTGATGCCGACTCTGATGCCGACTCACTTGCTGACTCGCTGACCGATGGGCTGATAGAGGCAGATTCTGATGCACTTTCGCTTACTGATTCTGATGCTGATTCGGAGACCGATGGGCTAATCGAGGCTGATTCGCTAGCGCTTTCTGAGGCTGACTCTGAGGCTGAAGGACTTATTGATGCCGATTCGGATGCTGATTCGCTGACGCTTTCAGAGGCGGACTCGCTGGCTGACTCAGACACACTAGGGGAAATTGAGGCAGATTCTGAGGCACTTTCCGAGGCTGATTCGGAGGCGGATTCTGAGACTGAAGGACTTATTGAGGCAGATTCTGATGCTGATTCTGAGACCGATTCACTGACACTTTCACTGGCTGACTCACTAGGTGATCCGGAAGCGCTTTCAGAGGCTGACTCGCTAACGCTTTCGGAGGCTGATTCGGAACCGCTTTCGCTTGCTGATTCGCTTTCCGACCCGCCTGCCGCAGCAGGAATGAATGCTAATGCTAAACAAGTTCTATAATCATTCCCTCCTATATTCGGGGTACTGCCATTAACGTCTCCCGCTGCTGCCTTCTCCTGTGTTTGAAGCTCAAAAGCACCGTTAGATCCAAAGTCGGTTGTCGACCAATCAACTTCAGCATAACCAACAGCATTGTCCATCGTAACATCATCTTCAATAATAGCAAACACACAGGCAAGCCTATTAGGATCCGTCGTTGTTATCGTGGGGACGTCTATGGTTGTGTCCTGGGCTATGCTTCCCTTGGTGGCATCTTCATAAGGGGTCCCCGTAGTTATACAGTTCGCAAACCGGTACATTATACCGGCAACCAATGTGCCCATTGTTAATAATGAGGTGAATGTCTCTGTCCCGCTTTCATCCCCAACCGCGCGCTTCCAATACCAGGCAGTGGATAGATTGTTATTGGCTGTGTATTCATCAATCTTTGCCCAACCAGCTGGAACATCAAAAGTGTCATTATCAGCGTCCATCAAACAAGCAATAAGTATATCGTCTTCATTAACTGTATCGGGATAAGGAACGTCAACAGCAGCATCCCCAGCAGCAGCAATAGCACCAATTTCTACACACACCGGTGTTGACGGTGTTCCATAAGCGTAATCTGCCCAGATACTCATTTTTCTATCAGTTGAACTCATAGCATCGGCTGGATCAACTATCTCGTTCCCATAAGTTCGTGAAAAAATATCGTAACCATCCCCGGATGAAGTTGTGTCATATTTTGTTGTAGTTGAAGAATCTTCCGGGATTTCTGCTACTGCATATTCTACACCAGCAGCTAATCGAGCACCAGTGCCTGGACTTGCTGTGCTGTTGTCATCACTAACAGAAACGCTTGTGAACTCTACTTGTTCAATTAATGGTTTACCCGATGGATCGCCGGCAATAGTATTGTATACACCCATTTTATAATTGTCATTAGCACCTACAACAGCTATTGCAGCATGATAGGTAGTTATTACACCACCATCCCCAACAGCACCACTATGAGTTGAACGAACTGTAGTGTTGCCTCCAAAAGTTGACGCACCTGCTGTACTGTATCCTATAGACGGATCTAATGTTATAGGATATTTGGCTGAATCAATAAATGATTGTGGTATTTCTATGGTTAATTTTTTATTAGTATAACTTAATAAACACCACCCCCACTGATTATTATCGTCAGTTATTTTTGGTCTGTATATATGACAGAACTTACCTGTCTTATATTGATTATTTTCTTTTTTCCAATACACAGCATAAGAGTTTATAACATTGTCCGGTCTGTTGGCCCCTTCATCTATTTCTTGCTGTGTCAATGGAGGTTGGAAATAAAAGGATAAACCATCGGGGAAATCTAAATCCAATTCTATTTTATTCGACGCTGGTTTTGCTTTTAAAACTATCTCGTATTCAAGATGTCCATTTCCATCTACATAATATCGATGAATATTGTTGCCGATTTCCAATTCTATCTTGTCATTAGAGAGTGTTTCTATTTCGGCATTGACCGTATCGGGATGATTAATATTAAGCCAGCATTCATTGTTCCACTTAGAGGCGTTAATATTCGGTACAAACTTGGCTGTCTCACCGCCTATCTTTATGGATGTGGTTTCCTCAAGTACCGCATCGTATTCTGTACCGTCTTTTGTAAAATCAGGCAATTATAGTATCCTTATATTCAAGCTCACGCACCCTCTTGGGTCTGGAGTATAAAAGCCGCACCGTCCCCGGTCGCATCCAGCACCTCAAACTGCTCAAAATAATTTGTCGCGGTGTCCATGGACACGTTATCCTCAATGGCGGCAAAGACGCAGGCCAGCCTGCTGAAGCCCTCCGCTGTGATTGTGGGGACGTCTATGGTCGTGTCCTGGATCAGGTCCCCCTTCGTAGCGTCCTCAATAGGTGAACCCGTAACTATGCAGTTGGAGAACCGGCTCATTATCCCCGCGATAGTGTTTCCTGTGGCTACCAGCGAGGTGAACGTCTCATTCCCGGTCTCAGTACCGTTCGCCCTCCTCCAGAACAATGCCGCGGACAGGTCATTATCGGTGGTGTATTCGTCGACCTTTGTCCATCCGGCAGGAGTGTTAAAACTATCGCTATCAGCGTCCATCACAATCACAATAAGTATATCATTCTCATTGACTGTGGCAGGATAGGGTACGTCTACGGAGGCAACCCCTGTTCCTGCTACTATTCCGCCGTTATCTTCATACACGGGGTATCCTGCTGACGGGCTTGGGCTGGCTGATTCTGAAACGGATTCGCTGGCGCTTTCTGAGGCACTCTCTGAGGCTGACGGGCTTATGGAGGCTGACTCTGAGGCACTTTCGCTGGCGGAACCGGAGGCACTTTCCGAGGCAGATTCAGAGGCTGAGGGGCTAATTGATGCTGATTCACTTGCTGATTCTGAGACCGATTCGCTGGCGCTGGGAGAAATGCTGGCGCTTTCGCTGGCTGATTCGCTTGCACTTTCTGAAGCGGACGGACTTATACTAGCACTTTCGCTGGCACTTTCTGAGGCTGACTCCGACGCACTTGGAGAAATTGAAGCTGATTCTGAGGCGCTTTCTGATGCTGACTCCGACGCACTTTCTGAAACACTTGAAGAAATACTTGCGCTCTCTGAAGCTGACTCGCTGACACTCTCAGAAGCAGATTCTGAGGCGCTTTCAGAAGGAGATCCACCCGTTGCTGTATATTCTATATAAAAACTCGGTTCTCTACTAACACTAGCCAGTGAACCCGGAGCAGGATTGTCCATTACCCCATTATAGGTATGTGGAGAATCATATTCCGTATCATTGTAAAATTCTGTACCTGTATCAAAATTAAGCACGTGTAGCCCACCGCTCGAACTAACTTCTATGGCTATCCAATAATCAGTAGTGCCAGCTATATTTATCCATGTGATAGCACTTTCATCCCAATACGAAGCACCTGCACTAACGTTAGGAAATGAAGCATCAGAAGTAGACAGCAGATCCTGTCCCGCAGGAGTGCCCGAGTTGTCTTCATACACCCCTCCAACCATATCCAGAGTTCCATCTGCATGACAGAAAACCTTCATAATACCAGGATTCGCATTGCCAGCACTTGGGGAAATGTATCTTCCAAATATTAGATTATTCTGCATTGGTCCTTCTGTCCCACCCTCAGTAATATAACCAATATCTGGATCAAGTACTGCTGGGTATTTAGCATTATCTAAAAACGTTTGAGGAATAGTTATTTTTAATATTGCAGGAGTAACTTTTTCATTTATTTCCAATGTCGCCCATTCTTCAATCCCATTATCATCTATACATAGAGGTCTATAAATGTGACAGAGCTTACCTGTAAAATAATTGATAATAGTACTATCTGTATCATTTTTAAGATGACCTTTAATTCCCTCATTGTAAACAGCATAAGAACCCACAACCTTGTCTGATCTATTATGGTTTGTTAAATACTCCGTTAAATTGTTACAACCCATAACCGGATTCTGTCCATTGTTACTTTCACGAATCCAATCATTTTCTAATGTGTCTTGATAAAGAAACCTTATACCATTACTATTTGTTATTTCCCATTCAAATACATTAGTTGACGGTTTTTTATCAAATCTGATATTCCATTTTAGTTTGCCGTCAACTATTTTCCAAATGTCAGTGTTATCACCAATCTTTATTCCCAACTCACCGTCTGAAAAAGTCTCTTTTTCCATATTAACGGTAACACTTTTTCTATTCAAATTGAGAAAGTACTTTTCACCTCCAGAGAAACATTCCCATGAGATGTTACTATTCGGTACAACTTTGTTTCCTACAGTTGCGTCTTTGCCCCCAATAAGGACGTTTGCCTCCACTTCACCAACTTTGATTATATTGTATTCTGATCTTCCTGTTGTTTTAATTATCTCTGCCATTAATAAATCCTTAAATTCTCCGAAGAATAAATTATAGCTCTAATACTTCCTGTGTTTGAAGAACTAAAGCACCACCATCTCCAATCCCTGTTAACAACTCATATTGTTCAGTATAATCTGTAGCCGTATCCATCGAAATGTTATCCTCAATAGCAGCAAATATACAAGCCAGTCTGTCCCAATCTGTCGCTGTCACTGTAGGAACGTCTATAGTTGTATCTTGAATTAAATTCCCTTTTGTAGCATCCTCATAAGGGACACCGATTTTTATGCAGTTTGAGAACCGGGCCATAACGCCAGCAATCAGATTTCCGTTCGGAGAGAATGATGAGAACACTTCTGTTCCGCTTTCAGTTCCGTTTGCGCGTTTCCAAAACCAAGCAACAGACAAATTATCGTTAGCAATATATTCATCAATTTTACCCCATCCAGCAGGTGTATTAAAAGTATCACTATCCGCATCCATCACTGTAACAATTAATATATCAAATTCATTAACTGTTGATGGAAACAATACACCAATTGAAGTACCCTGACCCGCTGTGAAGCCGCCATTGCCCTCATATATCGGAACACCAAATGGCCCTGGGCTTGGACTTGCGCTTTCACTAACTGACTCTGAAACTGATTCTGAAACTGATTCTGACACTGATGGGCTAATGGAGGCACTTTCAGAAGCACTTTCTGAGGCTGATTCTGACGCTGACTCTGAAGCCGACTCTGAGGCCGATTCTGAGGCTGATTCGCTAGCTGATTCTGAGGCTGACGGAGAAATACTTGCGCTCTCTGAGGCTGACTCGCTAGCTGAAGGGCTTATAGAAGCACTTTCCGATGCTGATTCTGAGGCTGACTCTGACACGGATTCACTAGCAGATTCTGAGGCGCTCTCTGAGGCTGACTCTGAGGCCGATTCTGAAGCACTTTCCGAGGTTGACGGGGAAATACTTGCGCTCTCTGAGACTGACTCTGAGGCGCTTTCTGAGGCTGATTCACTGACACTTGGAGAAATACTAGCACTTTCGCTAGCCGACTCTGAGGCCGATTCACTAGCACTTTCTGAAGCCGATTCGGATGCTGATTCACTTGCTGAAGGACTTATCGATGCTGATTCTGAGGCGCTTTCTGAAGCACTTGGGGAAATACTTGCGCTTTCTGAGGCGCTTTCACTGGCTGACTCTGACACACTCTCTGACACACTCTCTGAGGCGCTTTCTGATGCCGATTCTGAGGCACTTGGAGAAATGCTAGCTGACTCTGAGGCGCTTTCTGAGGCTGATTCTGAGGCTGACGGACTAACGGATGCTGACTCGCTTGCTGACTCTGAGGCTGACGGACTAATAGATACACTTTCTGAGGCGCTTTCTGACACGGATTCTGAAGCGGATTCTGAGGCTGATTCTGAGGCCGACTCGCTAGCGCTCTCTGAGGCCGACTCTGAGGCGCTTGGGGAAACACTTGCACTTTCTGATGCAGACTCTGAGGCTGACTCTGATACCGACGGACTAATAGAGGCTGACTCTGAGGCGCTCTCTGAGGCTGACTCACTGACTGATTCGGATGCTGACTCTGATGGGGAGCCACCTATATACTCTTGATCAGCTCGTATATCGTCTAAATAAATATATTCTCCAATTGTTGTATAATTTGTAGCCCATAAACAACCTGTTATTATCGATTCAATTTCATAATTATCATTTGTAAATCCTACAGCCTCAGCTTTCAACTCTTCATCTAACCACACCCTTGCAATCGCATTCCCCGTACCAATTGTTCCATACATAGTAATACGATGCCAGGTGTCATAAGTTAACACTTCACCAATATCAATAGCGTTAAATTCTACTGCATTTGATGCATAGTATAATCTATATACTCGCACATCGGTTGAATTACCCCGCATTTCCAATGACATAATAGATACAGTTTCTACATCATCATATATATGTGCAAGAACCCAGCTTCTCTCAGTCACCTGATTATACATAGGATAACTATTTGAAGGTATATATACATAAAATTGTAGAGCTATTGTATTCACACTAGTAATAAGTTTTTTTCCAAAGCAATAATCACCAGCAGTGCCACTCATTGCAACCTTAAATCCATAAGAGCCACTTCTTTTTGCCACTGTCTCTGCCGTGAATTCATTACCTTCACTTGTTACCACACTATCCCATTGGGAAGTATCCCCCGTTTCAGCATCTATTATAAAAATATTACCCGGTTCTTCCGAGGGTGAAGCACTTTCGCTCACAGACTCACTAGCCGATGGGCTTATGGAGGCAGATTCGCTAGCTGACTCACTAACGCTAGGAGAAATCGAAGCACTTTCCGAAGCCGACTCGCTTGCTGATTCGCTTGCTGATTCACTAACTGACTCACTAGCTGAGGGGCTTATGCTTGCTGACTCGGAAGCTGATTCTGAAACGGAGGGACTTATGGAAGCACTTTCTGAAGCAGACTCACTTGCTGAGGGAGAAATGCTTGCGGACTCGCTGACGGATTCGCTGGCTGAGGGGGAAATACTTGCACTTTCTGATGCAGACTCTGAGGCTGATTCACTAGCTGATTCGCTAGCTGATTCACTTACTGACGGGCTTATGGAAGCTGACTCGCTGGCTGATTCACTGGCTGAGGGGGAAATACTTGCACTCTCTGAGACGCTTTCAGATGCACTTTCTGAGACACTTTCCGAGGCTGATTCGGAAGCACTAGGAGAAATTGAAGCTGACTCACTAGCGCTTTCAGATACTGAAGGGCTTATACTTGCTGATTCACTTGCACTCTCTGAAGGAGAGCCTCCGGGGGCTTGATATACATATGCACCTATGTCCCATTGACCTGTTCTTGTAGTTGTTTCAGGGTTGGGAAAAGTACAACCGGGTACAAGTGCTTCAGCATACTTTGAATCAATTCCACTTAAATCTTGTCCATTACCTATACAAGGTGATCCTGCTTGTAAAGTTAAATCTTCATTTTCAGGATCGGTAAACTTAGGGTTAGCTTCAACTGAATTATCATCTTCCCCGGTATCACTCTGAAATGTACTTAACCCACGAAAATACGAAGATGCTGGAGTCATAAAAAGGGGAAAGGAATTAGTATCGTCATAATATACATTTCTATCACCAGTATAAGTACCATTCGTATACTCACAACCATAACAAAAACTACTATTATGAATATGAAAAGCATTATTTCTAGAATCAACAACCATAGCTTCTTTAATCCATAAAGCCCTACCATTATCCCAACAGTAAAAAGAATTATTATACACTTTAACATTTGTAATTGGTAATACAGTCCTCCATCTCCCATTGATTAAATTTCCAGCTTTGCAAGCAAAGGCATTGCTCCAAATTGAACCAGTCGTACCTCTATCATATTGCCCAGTAGCAAAAAATATTCCCTGATCTAATGGATCACCAGTAAGTAAATTACAGTAAACATCAATATCATAACTATCACTTGCAAATATATGGTCTTCGTGATGTTCTGCTACTTCTTTCCATGCATCTTCAAGTAGATTATATCTTACAATTGCGGTATCCACATCTTGAAGAACTACTCCGACACCATTATGATGTATATAATTTCCCTCTACAGTAATATCAGAACTATGTTCGAAACTTATACCCCGTGCTTGAGTATAATCTAAATATTGATGATAGCTGATTTCATTATCTTTAACTAAAGAATTTGAAGAATATACTAAATGAATACCCCTAGAATTATTATTATGTATATAGCAATCTCTAATTGTTATATAACTATTAGCTGATAAAGAATAAATGCCCGAATCATTCCGATTAGTAGTATGACTACTACCTGTCATTTCAAGATATTTTATTGTTATATAGTTTTGACCATTAATATTAAAAAAATAATTAGCTGGTGGGTCTATTACAGCTCTCCCAGAACCCCAGGTTTCAGCAGAATTACCATCGTAAGTAATTACATTTCCTGAAG
>SDBT01017765.1_pt1 | contig 11214 bp, 11 predicted proteins | sample 2277101 | NCBI WGS metagenome assembly SDBT01 (sample SAMN10404973, study PRJNA504765) | marine sediment metagenome | isolation source: marine sediment core GS10_PC15, 103 cmbsf | place: Arctic Ocean: Southern Knipovich Ridge | collected 2010 | reverse complement strand
CTTCAAAATACCTCACCACATTGTCAGTCTCCACTTCGAACGGAACACTAAGATTTTTATTGAAGCGTGATATTGAATAACAATCCGCTACTTCTGTAGTAACAACCAAATCAGCCGTAAGATTTCTATTAACCGCAGTCTGAATCTGTTCGTCTTCTTGGAATGGTATATGTGCATCCCCAAGATAAAGAATTTTCAATGTTGGTTTAATATATACAAACTGCTGATCAACTTCAAAAATCTTAGGTAATCCTGCATCTTTTGCCTCAATTATATCTCTATACTTATTATAATACGGCATTATATCTGTTCTTGGTCTATCAATAAGGGAACGTAGCTCCAAACGAGATATTTTGTTATGAACAGCGTCCCTAGAGAACTCTTCATCAAATTCCTCACTCATAATATGAGCAATTTGACTCTCCGAATATTTATTTGGGTCACATATCAACTCTGTTAAACGTTTTACTTTATCTATAATCCAATCTACCATATTTTTCTCCTAAAGAAATGACTCATTTGGTATTACATCTTGAAGGCGATACGCAAAGCGATTCATTCTGTCAATATCTTCTTTATCCCACTCAAAAAGAGTATTTGGATTCGCTATTGTATAAATAGCTTCTATAAGAAACTTCGCCATCTGGGTTAACTCCCAAGCATCATCACCATCAAAAGTAATTGATGTTTGTCTATCAATCTTTATCATCAAACACGTCTCCGTTTACCGTTTTATCTAAACAACTAAGTATTCCCTTCCAACCATGAAACCTAAAACAATCCTCTAGTCTACCCTGATCAATTAGAACATCATTAATAAATACTCTATAATCATAATTTCCAATCATACAATATGGTTCCTCATTAGGAGGATAAGCTATATTTTCTGGAACTTTATTAGCTGTGCCATCATTAACAATTTCTATTCTTAACATTCAATACCTCTCTTACGATAGAACTCTTTTAAAGTATTATCTAGAAACTTTTCCTCCCTAGGTTCTGGAAAAATGGGGTCTCTATCTACAAGAGCATTCTCATCTAATCCTACCGCCATTTTGGCTACCTCATACTGAAAATCATACAAATGTAATCCCTTACTAATCGCAAGTATCTCCCCATCACCAACATTCAAAGCAGAAGCTAATTGTTCTTTCAATAATTGTATTCCACCTAGATTGACGGGAAATCCAGAATTACCAGTAAGAAATATTTTACCATTCCTACGAGCAAAGTAGTTACCAGTAGGTACTGTTACACTCCACACCCAACCAACATACGGAACTCTTTCTATAACAGAATCATATTCTTTTCTGAGCTGAGTAGATTTTCTACTATTAACCCCTACCGATATTCTACCAGCATTTTCAGAAGTGGCGAATCCCAAAGATAAACATAATAAACGAAACCAATCCCTAGTAGCAGAATCTTTCTGCCAAAATATATTACCTCTGCGTGAACCATCCCCCTTCATCAAAGAATTAAACAAAGCTATCCTTTCCTGCCAAATTAATTCTAGTAATTCAATTGTTGGTTTTTTGTTTGGAATAATTCTTCTTATCATTTTGGTAAATTCACCAGCTTTAATATAAAACTCTATCCCATCGGAATATCCACCTTTTTTGCTAGTTCTACGAGAATAGGATATATCCAAATTATCTAGTATATTATTAATTTCTGTTACATACTGCTCATTGCTCATTGATTGATATATACTAATACCTGAACTACTTATATTATACGAACCAAAATTACCTTCGGATATAATCCATCCTACAAGCTTTGCCAACTCTACCCCAATTGTCTTACTACCAATATAAAGCCCACCAGCCAATGGAAGGTTAATACCTCTACCAATAGACAAGTTACCAGCCTCTTTATAATGAAACGGTGTTAATTTATACTTACTACCAGAGTGTCCTACCTGCTGTAACAATACACGATGGTTAGGAGTAACTAATTGATCTGTACGTTTATTTCTTATTGATACCATATCATCATTATACTTGTAACGATGGATACCAACATTTGGTATGTACACCATATTTCCAGTATTAAAATCTACACTACCAATATAATCACTTTCATCAATTGTTTCAATATTTTTCCATCCATTCTTAGTTAATATTTCCGTATCTTCGCTAACACAAAATAAATCCCAAGAACGAAAATAAACCACAAAATGAAGTTTACCATATCTAATTCTAGTATCTATCAATCTCAAACACTGAGAATGTTCGTAATATATTGATTCTTTAGAACCAACAGTAATACACGCAGTATTTGTTTCAAATCCTTTAGAGTAATTATCTAATACTCCTTGCAATTGATATCCTATGTCTTCTCCATAAGTATAAATTTCATTTACCTTCTTATCCTCGCAAAGTAGATAATTTTTATAGTACTCTTCAACTTGACTCAAAGACGCTGGTGGAGGAACTCCATCTGGAACATCGGGAACTATTGGTTTGGAGCCAGGATTCTCAATTCGTGCAACAAACAAATCAAATTCTTTTCTTTTATGCCCTTCAAAAGAGCCCTTCTCAATAGTATACTCATAAACATCAGGTTCCAAACATTTTCTAATAGCCAAGAACCATGCTTCTGGTAAATCTCTCGCAGTAATTGTAACAATATCCACTATTTATTTCCTGCCACTTTCTTCTTTAGTCTACTATTCTCACCCTGCAACTTTTTATAATCTTTTTTCAATTCTTCAAGCTCAAGATAAGTATCATCCATATGTTTTAGAATCTTCTCCATCACTGGAAAAGGTATTAGAACAAACTTACTTATACCATTTTCCGCCGTAAACTTAAACTTCATAGCAAAAGCAGGATAAAAGTTCATAGCTTGTGCCTGAGCTAAATGTTTATCAAACCAATCACGTTTAAGTCTTAATGATTTTCTTTCCTCTCCTTTATCACTATACCCGTGTTTACATTCAAGAGCTATTATGTTATCGTCCAACCACGGTAGTAACCAAACCGCATCTCCAGCCAATCTACCAATACCAGTAATTGTTCCTATTGCTCCACTATGAGGAACCCTTTTACCATACTTACCTGCTAATGCGGCTGTTTCGCCTTCAAATTTCTTACCCTTCCTCTGGGTCATAGTCCTCCTCTTTTTCTGGATCAGATGTATAAGTGTTATCTATTCCACTCACAGGTGGTGGAGAAACCTCTTCGAACTTAAGATATTCATCAAAATATTTTAACTCAATTGCATCAGTAGTAGATCCTTGCCTATTTTTAGCAATCTTATAATAACCCTTTGTCTTCTCACTTATGTTAGTAAGACTGTGCCTACGTAACAATATAACACAATCTGAAAAATTTTCAATGTCTCCACTTTCTTTAAGATCATTTAATTCTGGGTCTGCTTTATCAGTTCTTCTTAATTGAGAGGCAATTATTAAAGCAATATTATTATCCTTAGCAAAAGCGTAAAGATTACCCATAACATCAGTTATAGCTTTTCTAGTATCAGTCCCATAATACTTAAGCTTTTGAAGATAATCCACTACCACAACATCAACTGGGTGGTTAAGCATATGTCTACGAATACTACTAAGAATAAATCCATAAGTCTGAGTACCTCTATCTTCTATAAATAATTTATTACCTTTTAACAGAAACTCATGCTCTGCTTTACCTATTTTTATAGTCTCCTCCGAATTAATACGAACTTCTTTCCATGCGTCTAAAGAGACCCCCGCTCTAGAACAAAGCATTCTATCAATATACTCATCTTTATCTAACTCAGGAGTAAATAGTAGAACATATTTATCATCAAGAATCATTTCAGTAATCATGTTAGACAACATTACTGTCTTACCATGACTGGTTTTCGCTCCAACTACAGTGGTACGTTTCTTAGCCACAGCACGATATTTATCCATATACCAAAACCCTGTTTTTAATCCCAAATGCAACTGAGGATTATTTTTTCTATCGGCATATCGGCCAATAGCATCAACTACTAACGAATCTATACCAACCAACCCATATTTCTTAAGGGAGTCATCAGCCAAAACATTCTGCATTGCAGCGATTTTATCTACTATTTTTACTTCGTCAAAAGCTTTCACATTAGCTAACCATCTTGCTGTTTTCTTTATCTCCGATAATCTAAACTGTTCGAATATGATACTAATATAACTGTCTGCTATTTTAAAATCAGTTGGCCCACAAGCTTGACACATATTATGTATTGTTGCTATTCCACCTATAAAGTCAAGAACAGATTGTCCTGTACTGGGAATAACTTGTTTCTCACATTCATCAATAACTAAATCTGAGTTTATAGTCCCTCTAACAGATCTAACATTCAATAAGATGGGGTACAAAAACCTATTCTTACGTTTCAAAAAATGAGTGTCTCTCAATCCACTTTGAGAAATATGAACGGCAGTCTCTTCATCCATTATAAATATTCCTAATAATTGCTCTTCAGCCCTTTTACTTGAGAACGTCAAATCTTCAACTTCAAGAATTTCCGTTTCTTCTTCCATAACTCTTTACCCCTTCTTCTTTTATAAAATCACCAACACACTTAGCACAATCTATCACCCGTTGAAATGACTTTGCCCCCCGTGTTATTAAATAAGTATCAACGTCCACCTTTTCCTCTCCTTTTCTCATTAACATAGTAGCAACTTTAAGATTAGGAAGATAATAACTAAGCATTTTAGCCTGCAAATAAGCAGGTGTCCTACGCTTTTCTACTATTTCAGTATCTGGTACTAAAATAACTTCTCTATCCCTCAATAAATTTGTCCACTCATCAGTCCATCTATATATCCCTGGTGTTGCTATCATAGGAAACCCATACTGAACAGCCACTAAAGCTTTAATTTCCCCTTCTGTTAGAAGTATAGTATGGTTTTGGCTAATTACATCATGATTGAAAAAATAAGTTGCGCCTCTTGATTCATAGTTTCCAGCAAGACTAAGATATTTTGGTGTATTGTTTTTATAATTAAATGAGTCAATTACTCTTCCACGCAAATCAGTAATACAATCATTAACTATATACGGAAATATAACTCTATTAGATAAAATTGAATACCCTTGATAAATAACTCCCGCATCTTCTGCAATTTTATTATCATATTCATTATAAAAATCAGGAGCACAATATCCTAATTTAAATTTATCAATCGTATCATCAGTTAAACCTCTACTATATAAAAATTCTTTAACTGACATAGACAAAGTAGAATGAAAACTATCTGCTAATGATTTATAAAAGTCCCTAATTTTCGGAACATCGAGAACAGGTACAACTTCTTCCTTAATCTCATACCCTTCGGTTGGATAAATTAAACCGCTACTATCACAATGCCAACATCTCCATACTAATTTAGCAGTATTAAAATTAGCATCATCACAACCACACACTGGGCATATCCCTAATACTTCGTGTTCTCTCCTCTTTCTTATTGACAAGTCATCTAGAACTTCAAGACTAATGTTCACTTTTCCCATTCCTTATACCCAATCTTTGACAATCTCTACAAAGACCTTTCATGTTATCTTTTCTCACTACATGATAACAGTTTGAACAACGCTTAGCAAAAGGATCAAGATTTTTCATATCTTTATTGGAAGTTATTTTCCTCGGTTTACCACGCTGTGGTGGTTCCTTATGATACTCTATAGGAACACCATATTTAGCACGATATTCAGCATACACTAACCTATTAAGATAAGCAATAAGACCACGTTCATTAGTTTTATCAGGTAATCCACTTATCCGAATAATAGCATCAAGAATGGTCATAGCATTAGTTATGCAAAGAAGATTAATCAAGTTAGCAGGTGGAATATTTATATTAGCAAGTATATTACCTGCTCTTCTCAACCAAACTAAGATTTCCTCTTTTTCTTTGTTTGATGCCGACTTCCAATCCTTATTTATCGCTTTAATAATTTTATCAAGATAATCAGAATCATCCTCTAAACTAAAATTACTGCTACTCATACATCCTTTATAACATCAAAGTAATCATCACCATTAAGAATTCTCATAACAGAATGACTATCTAGCGGTGCAGAAGCTTCTTTGATATCGTACTTTCTAGACTCCCAATCTTCGCCCAAAACCTTATCAAAATCTATAGAATGCTTTTGCTTAGGGATACATATAGTTGAAATTTGATCTTTGCCTCTAGTATCCATTATAATATCATATTCAGTTACTGGGCCTAAATCAGGATTCAACTCAAATTCCTCAAGCTGATTATAAATCGTAACACCTTTTTGCATTAGTAAAATCTTATTTCGTGGTCTTGGTACTGTATCTAATAATGTAATACCACATTTACATGTGTCTTGAAACCCTTGACCCCGTATGTCATATACCTCTGCACCACATTCACAAGTTAACACTTGTGTTCTATCAATAATATTGAACGTATACAATCTTCTTGACCGCAGCAAATCTTTGCTATTAAGGTCTTGTTCCCTCTGGTTTTTATTCCACTCACATATAGGACATGTACTAAACCCAGAACAAAAAAGGCCTATACCTTTACCAGCATTAGCATTGGGAAAAGCATGATGATTAGATGGGATCCAATGATTCCAGCAACTTTCTGGTGTGGAATCAAATATTCTAATAGTTGTTCTATGATAAGTAGTTAATCGCACGAAATCTTCACCAGTTAAAATTCTCATTCTTCCTCCTGTTTACCTTCTATAGATAGTATAACATATCTTACTGATGAAGTCAAGCCCTAAGTTATACCTTTTCGAACAAATTAAATAAATCGTTCATTACTCCAAAATAAAAAATCTTTGATAGCTTTGTCTTAAGTATACCACACTTTTTAAAAAAAGCAAGCCCCAAAACGCTATCAAAGATAATTTATATTCACATTAAGATAGTTCCTATTAATCAATCACGGTAATTGGAGTAGATGCGTCTATTTCCTTAGACGATGCCTGCTTTTCCTCTTCCGCAATCAATTTGTCAAGAAGTTCTATCTGCCCCTGCCTCTTGGCAATCTCCCTATTAGCAGCCATCATAATATTCTCTATCTCCTGAGTAAGTTTCTTCTTTTCTTCTTCCTTATTCACAATTCCTCCTTAATCCATTCCTAAGTCTGGGTCTTCTACCATCTTTTCCATTGCTCTATATCGCCTCACAGTATGCTTAATCTCATTGATAATCTCTTGCTTAAACTCGGTTGGTGTAGCAATTTGGCCAAGTTTGCCTATGCCTCTCATTTTGGTAAAAGCTTCCAAAATCAAATTAATCTTATTGTTTGGGATATTGATATTAAGCTGTGCCATAAATATCCTCCTCTCTAATTGCTCCTGTTTTCGTCTATTAGCATTATTCCTTCTCTAGCTTTGTCACCTTGTTCTTTAGTTCATCCAACTCTGCGAGAACATCCCGCCTTGATATCCCCAACCTCTGATAGGGAAGTACAAAATCCAATTTCTTCAGGTCTGATTCTAACGGATTATTCTCAAACTCTATCTCTACTCCCTTTTTGGTTACAGGAATAATACTGGTTGTACCATCGGGATTTTCTATTTCCCGCATTTCACCAGTAGGAATTTGACCTACCTTCACCACATTAACTTTGGCAGAAACAACTTCTTTAATCTTTTGCGCCGTTATTTCTTCCTCAAACCATACAACTTTCATTAGCCCTCCTACTGCCACGTCTTGCCAACACTCAGGAACCATGCCTGCTTATCGACATTCTCGTTAGTCAGAATATACATATAGAAAAAACAATTCCATGCAGTTGGTAAGTTAGTGGTATGCGTGGCCACTAGGGTCTCATTGAGATAGAACTTGATTCCACTTCCCGTTCCTTCGATATGAAAGGTATAGGTAACAGTCGCAACAATATCCACCCCCGTATCGGTCTGTGTCCCCGCTGCACCAGTACCATTGGATGCCCATAGACGAGCGTTTACGATTTTGAATCCTGCGTGATCGCTGGTATCCGTACCAGGAAGCCCAGAGCCAGTTTGCATGACATAGATTCTGGCTTCCTGAGCTGCTACCGATCTCACTAGTCCCTGCCAACTTGTGTGATAACCCAATTGTGAAGGGTTGATAATCGCTATTGCACCTGTGTACGCACTGGCATATTGACCACTGGTTCCCCCAGTAGCCAATCGGTAATCGCCCCAAGCATTCCATGAGACCGAACCACCATTGACCGTAGTGCTCCACATATCAATGGTGTCGAAGCAACTCCAAGAGGCTTTGTTCTTCATCAGCAATTCGTCTATCGCCATCTCATCGGAACCAAGCCATTCATGTATAGCATTATGGTCGGAAACGTCCACGCCGTCTACTGTCTCGCCAGAATCGAGATTTATGCTGCCATCTACCCAGAGATTCCCCACACCATCAAGGGTCATAACAAGGTTATCTGCCCCACCATTCATCAGGTGCCAGTTATATACCGCATCCTCTTCGTCAACAGTAACATTAGTAGCCTTACATTCGATTATGCCAGCCTGAAAATATGCAGGAGTGGTGTTATTGGTGTAGTAAACAATCCGTCCCGCAAGATCATTGTTGGCTGGACTGCTGGTATCATTGTGAAAAGAAAATACGCTCCCTAGAGGTCCGTTGGCTCTGCTTAGAAGCTGCAATCCCTGACCATCCGTAGGGGTTATCAAGTGCAAAGAAACATCGGCGGCTAATTCAAACGCTGCCCTAGCGTTACCATCCCAAGTCACTCCCCACCACTTCGTACCAGCGGCATCAACAACAAATATACCAGGACTTGTCCTACCATTGAACCAAGTAAGATTGGCGTTCAAAATACTCTGGTCGCCAATAACAAAAAGAGGTACATCAGTCCCACCACCATCGGGGAGAGCCAAGATTAAAGCGTTGGCATTAGCATCGGCGGTCTCATAGCCTAATCTAGCAACCCCGCCGAACAAGAGGAACTTATCATCATTGATGGTTACATCGCCGTCTACGGATACACCTGCAATAGTACCGCCATTGATATCAAAATTGGAGCCCTCGATCTCACTAGCTCCCGCCGTAAGCTTGCCAGACAGAGTAAAGGCTCCAATACTGGCTATGGTCAAAGCTCCAACTTTATCCCAACTGTAAAGGGTAGCTCCAGCCAGATACTTGATCGTGGTAATTGAAGGCGAGCCAACAGTGCCAGTGCGAGTACGGGTTATTTTAATCCATCGACCTTCTTCACCACTACCACCAGCAGGGTCGCCAGAATCGTTCCATGCCGTAAAGTCGCCTGATTCCCAGATGATACTACCCGACCACTGGAAGCCCTCGGTATCATCCTGCGGAAAGAACTCCACCCAGGCATTGCTATCGTTCCAATAGTGGAAAGTAAGCTCGCAGTCCTTGCTTGCGGCCACATTCATTATAACCTGTAGATCGCCATAGACTCCAGCATCGCTACAGAACCAGATAGCATCGTTGTCGGCCAGGAATACCGCTTGCCCGTCTACACCGCCGCTGTAGGTAGGGCCGCTGGTTACTATGAGAGCTTCGGCATCAGCACCAGCTTGGTCAAATAAAGTCCAAGTTCCTATATGCTGGTGGATAGGGTCTATGTCTTGACCTACGGCAAGACCCGCCAGCAACCCAACAGTAGCACCTACTGCCCTACAGTCGATCATGTGAGTCTCGGAGTTGGCATGCTGGCTCCTTGCATCTGCTACAAGTTCGTGCATTACATCAAGAGAAGCAGCCGCCGTCCTGGTAGTGTAGTTGTGTAGGAAACTGCCTTCTGCTAGATGCAAGGCATGGAAGAAATGAGCGGTGGTTGTCCTGACTGGCATGGTTATCTCGATACCATCCATGTGCGGAGACTTGGTAAGGGATACACCGCTGAAGTCAAAGTGGATGCCATGAAGCTCAACGCCTTCCTCGCTTGGGTCAAGGGCATCGGCAATTAGCTTAAAGCCATCCCACTCCGCATTGGCTGTGGTGATTGCAGCGGAAGGGGTAAGCGTGATAGCTACACCTGTATCCGTAAGGCTAGAATTTACAACTAGCTCACCAGATATAGTGAGATCATCTATGCCTGTAAGACTCTGATTGTTCCAATCAAAGGCGGCTTCAGCAGCCCCAGATAGACTAGCCAGTACTTGCGCCGCTGTCCTATAGGATAGGTCTGTGCCATCCGAACCCAAGAATGTATTGACAGCTCCGAGTACTAGTTCATCCCATTTGGGAGTGGTGTTACCGTATATAATAGATCCTCTGGTCACTCCATCGGCAACAGAATCAGTGTGAACAGAACCATCCAAGATTGCGTGAGCATCGGCTGCCCCGACAGTATCATCAACATACTTCTTAGTAGCTACCTGTTGGTCTGTAGTAGGGTCAACTACTCCACCTACTTTTTGAGTGTTGAATAGGAATTCTGCTCCAGCTTGCCCAGAAAGTCCAGCGAGGGCGGCGGCAGCATCGGCATAACCTAACCATGTTCTGCCAAAGGCTGTTAAATCAGTAGCCACATGGACATTATCTCCGCTGGTATAATACATCTTGTTGGCAGCCATAGACACACCAGCTAGGTTCTGGATACCAACATCGTAAGCGAGAACGTTTGTACCAATAACTAATCCTAGGGTAGTACGCTGCGCTCCAGCGTTAGCATCGTCTATAAGAGCTTTACCCGCTGCGGTTATAGCTATAACTTGGGCAGTTCCGCTACCAGTAAACTCTATAAGCTTGCCATCAGCGGAGGTTAGACCAGCAATGGCAGCAAGTTCAGCATCGTATGCTTGGACATTGGTGCCGATAACCAAACCCAGATTCGTTCTGGCATCTCCAGCATTTGAAGCACCAGTACCACCATCACCTACGGCTAAATCGGTGATGCCAGTTATCACACCTGAGTCGATATTGACATTAGTTAAGGCTTGGTTTCCCATATCCCAAGCACCAGTAAGAGCACGAGAACCATCAAGAAGCAAAGCCCAATCGTGGCCAGCGGAATCACCAAGACCATCAAGGTCGCCGTGATCTGAAACTCCACTCTGAGCAACAAACTCAAGACCATCTTCAGTAAGCTTAACAGCAACCACCATTTCGGCTTCACCAGAATATGTTGCTGGAGTATCAGTTAAATCAAGAAAACTTGGAGATAATCTGGAATCGTCTGACTGTACTGCTAAACCAGCCGATGACTCCCCATCTTCGGCAAGTTCAACTGTCCCACGTTCCGATACAGTGGCTGTTCTAATC
>SDBT01017764.1_pt1 | contig 11215 bp, 11 predicted proteins | sample 2277101 | NCBI WGS metagenome assembly SDBT01 (sample SAMN10404973, study PRJNA504765) | marine sediment metagenome | isolation source: marine sediment core GS10_PC15, 103 cmbsf | place: Arctic Ocean: Southern Knipovich Ridge | collected 2010 | reverse complement strand
TTTACATGGGCATATTCATGAATCACCTCAAATCAGTGGAACCTGGAAAACAGCATTAGGGGACACTTTGTGTATTCAACCGGGACAACTTTCTCCTTTGACGTATGTAGCGATTGATTTAATATCAATGGAGATTGAGAGGCATATAGAATCACGTCAATATCCTATTTGAAGACAAAAGGAGCAACAAGGCGCTGCACCGGACGGCAATTCCGCTGCGCTCCATAGCCGCCGGCGCGTGGATCTGGCTACATTTCGCGGTGCGGGATCTCCGCGGGTGGCCTGGGAAAAGGAAGTAAATACCAAAGGAGGTGATAATTAACAAATAAACATTTTGTACATCTCTTGAACCATTTGCACCTCGAGATCACTAATATTGCAGCTAGAATGATCTTAAATCTGTAATTTTAGAAGGAGGATTGTAAAATGAAGAGAAGAACGCTGATATTTACTTTGATCATATTGTTATTTGGAATACATGCTGTCCTTGGGAATGCTGACGATTATGACTGGCCGAAGTGGCGCGGGCCAAATGGCGATGGCATATCATTGGAAACAGACTGGGATCCGGAAGCGCTGGCTGAGGGCCCTAAAATACTGTGGATAGTGGATGTAGGACTGGGCTATTCAAATGCCACTATTAAAGACGACCGCCTCTATATAATGGGGATACAAGCAGTGTATTGCCTCAATGCTGAAACAGGTGATGAGATCTGGCGATACGTATTCGAGCGTCCTGTAGAATTTCAGTCAGCGCCAACTATTGATGGGAAGTATGTTTACGCATTGAGCAAAGATGGGCGACTGCTCTGTTTGAAGGCAAAAAATGGAAAGGTTCGGTGGGAGAGGAATCTCGTTAGAGAATTCAAAACAGAAAAACTTCCCTATGGATATGCTCAATCTCCTGTTATAGAGGGGAATCTTCTTCTTCTAAATATTAACACCTCTGGAATCGCAGTAAACAAAAAGACAGGGGAGAAGGTCTGGGCCAGCGACATTCATACTATCACCCAACCAGAGGGATACTATGCAACTCCCGTACTTTATGATTATGAAGGGAAGCGATGTGCGCTAATGTTTAGCGGTACTGGTCTTTTCTCAGTGGATGTACAGACAGGAAACACCATGTGGTTCTACGAGTGGAGTCACCGGGAGGCTACAAATGTTGCTGATCCCATCATGTTTGAAAATGGGATTTTCATTTCATCTTGTTGGGGGATAGAGAGGGGCGCTCTCTTAGAGATATCGGGAAATGAACCGAAATTAATATGGCAGAATGAGAATATGAAAAACTATTTCAGCACAAGTGTGCTGGTAGATGGTTATCTTTACGGTATCGATGGAACAGAAAGGGAGGCTACATTGCGGTGCGTAGATTGGGAAACTGGCTATTTGATGTGGAAAAAAGAGATAAAAATGGCATCATTAATTTCCGCAGATGGAAAACTCATAATGCTTGAGGAAGATGGCACTCTTCGTATCGCCGAGGCAACACCATCAGCATATAAGGAAATATCCAGTGGTGATGTACTTGAGGGTGAGAGAAAGTTAAGACAGTTCTGGACACCGCCTGTTTTGTGTAATGGGAAGATATACTGTAGAAATTTTGCCGGTGATCTGATTTGTATAGATGTTAGCGAATAAGTATTTATCAGAATATTCCGGAAGTTTTACGCGGTGCTAATAAATCTAAAAATCAAATCTATTATCGCTAGTAGAATGTCTTAATCTATGGGGTAAGATAATTTCAAGTAGCAATGTGGCAGGGATACAATATTAAACATTTATTAGCTAAAGTATAAAGAAGTGATGTAAGATACACGGTAAAAAATTATTTCAAAGAGCATACGGAATATAGCAAGAGCACACTCTCATAATATTTGAATATTCGATGTATTGATTGGGTTGACATTATAAAAATGGAAGTTGGCTGCACCTGTAAGGTTTAAAAAAGTATCAATTTGGGAAGGCTATTTAAAAGATATGGTTGAAGGGAGTAGAAAACTGTATCAAAGAAAAATGCACAAAAGAGTATAAAAACGGTGATGTCAGATTAATATTTCATATACGAGATGGTAAAGTGGAGTGGATTGAGAAGATAAATAGGACCACGGAAAAACCTGTTAAAAATCCTTCCAAAAAATACAACTGCATTCTTCAAATAACATCTTGACAAAACAATAATGAATATAGTATTATTTCAATAAATATCATGTAAAAAAAAGAGATAAGTTGCTTCATAATTTACTAAAACATTGAGTTTTTGACGTATAGTATCCCTTTTTCGATGGATATACTGCAATAATGTAATTTTTTATGACACTATACTTTAGTTTTGTAGTTCACTCATTCTTTATGTGTAAGGTGAAAAATGAGAAATGGACTAATATATGTTGTGATTGATTGGATACTTGAGAAACTCAAATATCTCAACTTGGTAGAGTTATTCAAATACATAGCGAAAAAGCTGTATAGAAAAGATAAAATTCTTGCTTCCAGAGCAGGTGTTGACCTTTTTATCCTTTTCAAATGGATGGCAATAATTGTAATATGGTCTTGTGGTATTAAAAATGAATTAGTAAATATCTTCATTTGGTATTTGATAATCACGAACATTTATACTTACTTTTATTACCATACTTGGACAAAAGATTTAAGTAGAGCCTATTTTGACCTTGATAGAATAAAAAGACGATTTCTAAATCTTGTGCTTGCAATAGGATTTAATGTTATTTGTTTTGCATATTTTTTTGCTCAACCTTTTTCTTCAAATTTTCAATGGAAAGACCAAATCTCGTCAACAAAAGATGCAATTCTATTTAGTTTGGCAAATTCACTTACTGCTAACTATGATTCGGTTCACTCACTAACACAAGTTGGACAAACGTTAACATTAATGGAAACGTTTATTTCTTTTGTTTTCCTGGTAATAATTTTAAGCAACTCTATTCCACAAACAAAGGAGAGTTAAAATGGCATATAAAAACAAAACCTACGTCTGTTTTGATGCAGACACCGACATCAAGTATTATTACTTAATGGAAGCTTGGAAAGAAAACAATAATATTGCGTTTGATTTTCACAATGCTCATGAAATAAATAATCTACAAGATGGGAGTAGTGAGGAACAGATTAAAAAGAAACTTAGAGAGAGACTAAATAACACCAAGGTGCTAGTCATATTAATCGGTAATAATACAAAGAATTTATTTAAATATATTCGTTGGGAAATTGAGTTTGCAATTGAAAAGGACATACCAATTATTGCAGTAAATCTTAACAAAAAAAGGTCTAAAGATGATTTATGCCCACCAATATTGAGAGATGAACTTGCCATTTACATACCATTTGGACAAAAAATAATTGATCATGCCCTAAATAAATGGCCTACAAGTCACTCGTCCCATAAATCTAATGGAGAATCTGGAGCATATTATTATCAAGATTCTGTATATAAAAAACTTGGACTTGAATAATAAACTGCTGGCAACAAATGCTATAAGTAATACGCCTTTAACACTCTGCACCACGTATAGCTAAACCGTTGACAATAAGAAATTAAGGGAACACATAATGAAAAGTTGATAGAAAAATTGGATATTAAAAATTATTTTTAATAACATTTTATTTTTAATAACATTGTTGACAAATAAGAAAGAGTGTATTAGGATAATTTACAACAGATAAATATTGATTGGTCAATCGCTGACCGAGTAACGAAGGCGAGCAATCGATTGCATGGCAAATGTCGTGTGGTCGGTTTCTCGCCTTTTTTTATAGCTGAATTATTTGTCGAAATATTAGTGATTCTTGATATCACTATGTGGGTACAAAATTGTATTTAAATGGAGAGATTGTGAAATTGAGCACATCTTCATCATAAGTATAAGGAACATCCATTAACTCACTGACTACTTTGCCAATGATATGGTAAAATAAATTTTATTGACATATCAGCATTATTATGGATAATAGAGAGTAAGATTTCAGAGCAGGTATAATATATCTGAGGGCAACATAACAATAATAAACTTATTATTACACAAGTAAAAAAAGGAGGCAGTAAAATGAAGACAAGAACCTTGGTATCAACTTTGATTCTCGTTTTAGCTGTATTGATTATTATTGGTGGATGTGCAACAACAGCTAGAATAACAGAACCCACTAGTTCGGGTAGTACGCTGTTAATAGGGCGAATCAAGGTAACTTGTACAGGATTTCCAAACAAATTGTATGCAAATGGAGACCACGCAAATGGAGTAATAGTAAAGCTGAGAGATGTTTCAAATGAAATTATTTCAATTCGAGCCAGAGGAGCCGATGGATTGTTATATTTAGTAGATCCGAGTATTGATCGGTATACAATTGTACAAATATACTTAGAAACAGGATCATCACGGACTAGATTAAAACTGGAGCATAGAACTAATGATTCTATCTATATTAAAGGGAACTCTGTAAATAACTTAGGAGATATATTGTTGCGATATGATTATGTATCTAAGAAAGCTGAAGAATACATTAAAAGTGGTACTCACACTGAGATAAAGGTTAATCGCTCGCTCGAGTATAAGGGTAATTATGACGAAGTTAAAGCCTGGTTTGAAGAAACATATCCTGAGAGTGCCTGGAATAATAAGAATTGGGTGAATTCCAGTAGAATGTATTAATTTATTGGTAAGATGAGGATTATTAAGAACATACCGAAAACTGCACGATCTATTTTTTAGCTAATGTTTGTGAGTGAAATATTAAGGGGGGATACATGAAAAAAGTTACAATAATTATTATTGTATTTTCAAGTATAATTTTCTTTTTCAGTTGCACAAAGTTAGAAATAACTAATAACACTTCATTCGATTTAGATTTAATAAGTTGGATTGATGAAGACGGGGACACCGAGTGGTTCGGAACTGATAGGGTTTATGATTATGTACTTTATGAATATCTTGATGGAATGCGTCCTGGAGGTTCCGACGAAAATGATGTGGACCCAGGTAACAGTCCTATTTATTTTTGGGCAGCAGCTGGGGGACCTGAGTGGAGAACAGTAGATTACATAGAAGTTGAAAAATGGAAATCTGAGAGTTATACGATTCGAGATAGTACATTGGTTTATGAACTGGGGATATCAAGTGTAAAAACTTATAAACTTAGTAATGTTGTAAAATCATCACAAATGATGACTACTAAAGATGATCAAAATAAAAGAATAGATACATATATGCAGATGAAAGGGAAATAATGGAGGGGTGTTATAAAAAAAGTTATTTACTCCTTCCTTCTGATAATGTTTATCACTCCTTATTATGGGAGAGGTAATGCGAAAAATAGCAATAGCAAACCGCAAGGGCGGAGTAGGTAAAACGACAGCCACGGTAAACATCTCCGCAGGGCAAACCCATAAATGAATATGAAAAAACTAAAACAATTTTTCAATCATTCCTATGTCAGTGGTAGCATATTTACAATTGCAGGCTTCATAATAGCAGGATTCCTTAATAAAAAATATGAATGGTTAACCGTCAAAGAGATACTTGGTTATATAAAAACTGTATTCATCTATAAAATTAATATGCCCCCTTTGTTAGTTAATTTTTCATTAATTATTAATATAATTTGTATTGTAATAATAATAATTATATTACTTAGAAATATTAATCTATTATTTTTGAGGAAAGAATCTCAATCGAAACTATCTAGGCAAATTTTAAATGATATTCTTAAACAAAACATATATTCAATTGATATTGGAAAGCGTATTTCATCTGTAAATCGTAAAGAGCAGAATTACATAATTAATAACATATTCAACAATCTTGGGAAAAAAGAGTTCGCATATTCTATCACAAAATTTTGTAATGTTGCCCGTGGTTTGTTAAGGAAGAGAATAGTTTTAAATAAATTGATTGAAAATTTAATTGCTGTAGGAGATGTTTATTCACTTGGAAAGTTTTTAAATGCCATAGATGAAAAAAGATTAAAGAATTGCAATCAAAAGAAAAGAAACAATTTTATTGAGGCGATAATAAAAAATTTAGAACGTATGGTTTATAAAGAAGTAGATAAAATAATTCCATCTGTTGACAAACTAAATAATTTTATACCAAATACATTAGTGGAATCTTATATAGATTCACTATTTGAAATAGCACATTCTCGGGAATATAATAAGGATAATGCTGATGACAGCCTTTTCGAATTGCCAGACAAGCTAATAAAGAAATCGTTTTCATTATTTACTATAGAATATCTATGTGATATAGGTAGTGCAAGATTGAAAATGGTAAGAAAATATATCGAGTATAATAAACATTTATGGTGTAAACGTGATAAACGCATTTTTGGAGATTTAGTTTCATTATCAATAAGCGATTTTCGTCAAAAACATTGTAGTGAAAATATCGCTTAACTTTAATATTCTGATAATATAAGACAAGACTTTTGATATGTGTAGATGAAATATCTGTGACTTTTAAAAGCAGGAGCAGTTGGGTAATTGACTGTTCTACCGTGATGTCGAAAGACTATAACTTTAATAATCAGCTATTCTTGGATGGTAAAAATTATATTCTATACTATAGGTAAAAGAAATGAATATAGAAACAATCATTGATGAATCATTATGGAAATCCATAAAGACTAATTATGAAAATCGTTACTATTCGGGAGCAATATTAGATACGATTCATTTTCTTAGTGATCTAATAAGAGAAAAGACTGATTTGCAAGGAGATGGGGTTAACTTAGTTGGACAAGCATTCGGTGGAAGACAACCTAAAATTAAAATTACAAAAATGCAAAGCCAATCTGAAAAAGATATTCAAAAGGGTACTGAACAAATCCTTAGGGGAATATATCTATCAATTAGAAATCCACGAAGTCATGAAAAATATGATGATGAAGAAAAAGATGCTGATGTAATAATATTATTTGTTGATTATTTATTAAGAATTATTGGTAAATCTAAGACCCAATTCTCAGAAAATGAATTTATCAGAAAGGTATTTGATCCAGATTTTGTAGAAAAAGAAAGATACGCAGAATTAATCGTAAATAAAATACCAAATAAGAAAAGACTCAATTTATTAATTACCATTTTTAGTAAAAAAGAAACAGGTAATGGTGAAAAGCTCAAATACTTCTTTGAGACAATGCTAAGTAAATTAAATAATGAAGAATCAAAACAGTTTTTTGATATAGTTTCTGAAGAATTACAAGTAACAGATTCTATTAAATCTATCCGCTTAGTGTTACAAATAATTCCTGCTCAATACTGGCCAGAAATTGATGAAGCTGCTCGCTTAAGAATTGAGAATAAACTAATTAATTCAGTTAAAGATGGCCGTTATATATCGACAAATGATACTTATAAGTATGGTGGATTAGGGACTTGGATCACCGATATTATAGAGACATCTACTTTAAAACATGATTTACTTAAAATCCTTATGCATAAATTAGACTCAAATGATATCACAGAACAAGATTATGTATTTAAAAGCTTATTTTATGTCTTACCAGATTTAAGAGATAAACCACCTAAAAAATTGATTGAAATCATTAATAATGGTTTAAGAAGTGGCGACATTAGATTTTATGAAGCAATAGCTCAGCTAATATTTTTTGCATCGAACAACTGGATAGAACCTTTTAAAAAAGAATATGAAGAATTCAAAAAATCTGAACCATCTAAAGAAAAGGTATTAGACCACCATTTATCTGAATTGGATGATGATGAGATACCTTTTTAGTATTGAAATCCGTTTACCTTAGAAATGATAATAACTAAATACAAGATTTTTGATACTTGTACATCAAAAAAGGGAGAATTCCAAATTTGTTGAAAAAGCTATCCAGAGTGGTAGTACTTTTCATTCTTTTAATTTTTCCTATACAGTTACTTGCAGACACCATCTCCATTGCAACCTTCAACATTCGTATTTTTTCCAATAACTCACGTGATGATAGCGAACTATATCAAATCTGCAATCTATTAAAAGAGTTTGATTTTATAGCAATCCAAGAAGTTAGAGATACGGAAATATTAGACAGAACTGTCTCAATGTTGAAAAATCAATTCAACTTAGATTACAAATATTTAGCTTCTCCAAAGGTAGGAAGAGGTGTAAAGGAGATTTATGCATTTCTTTATAGAACAGACAAAGTTAAATATTTGGATGAATCCTATACCGTTAGTGATGAGAAAGATTTATTTATCAGAGAGCCGTTTTTTGCAAAGTTTAAGGCAGGAAATTTTGACTTCTATGTTATCAGCATACATACCATCTGGTGTGATAGTATCACAGAGAGAAGAGCAGAAGCACTACTCTTAGATGATATATTTTTATCTGTTCAAAATATGGATGCTGAGAATGATGTTCTTTTGATGGGGGATTTTAATTTAGGTCCAGATGATAAAGGATTTCTTGAATTATTAGAGATTCCTGATATAATGTACGTGAATGGAAAAATACCAACTTCTATAAAAGATAGGCTTTATGATAATATTTGGTTTCAATCAAATTATACAAAAGTGTTTACAGGCAAATATGGAGTTATGAAATTTGATGAGCAGCTATTTGGTAATGATGACAAGAAGGCGAGTTTGATGGTTTCAGACCATCGACCATTGTGGGCAGAATTTGATGTGAGTGTGGATGATGATTAGAAATTATCTTCATTAAAATATAAATCCGTTATCAAAAGGCAGTTCAATAGATGTTAAAAGATATTTATCGAAGGCTAGGTCTTGAAACTGAAGAATAGCAACAAGGATAAGACTGAGTGCCTTAAGATAAAGCACAAAAAAAGGAGATAAATCCATGAAAACCGCAATAAAAGTTTTAGTGATTATTGGGATAATCATTGGAATCATTTGGAGCTTCTTAGGATTTTTCGGTTCTGCCATTTTCGCTGTAATTGACCAAGATAAGGAAGCCAAATATGAAAACGTAGGGGTCAAGTCAGCACTTGCGTTGGTAGCAATTATTCTTGGATTGGTATTCGGAATCATTGCGAGCGGAAAAACCGCTGGAAAGGGTACAACGATTGTCATGGGTGTTTTGTTAGGTGGTAGTGGTTTAATAGCAACAATTCTTTATTCTTATGTGGCTGGCCCCATCTATATTTTAGGTGGTTTTTTAGCGATTATTGCTGGACTTGTACAAAAACAAAAATTGGCTTGATGTAATACAATCTTCAAAAAATTACATCGTGAGGGGAGCTTGAGAAAAATTGCAATCACAAGCAGAAAGGGCGGAGTAGTCAAGACCACGACCGCAGTTAATGTGGCTTCTGGATTTAATATTAAAGCTATTGAGCAAACTTTTTAAATCGGGTAGGATGAAATAAAAAGGGGGGGTAAAAAAATGGGGAAAGATTCTATTATGGGATATCAGGCAGTCATATTTATTTTAATCATTGTTATAATCGCTGTTATTGTGGTTTCAAGAGGTATTATCAAAGAAGAAAGGTCAAATCAAGAACTAAAGGAATATTCAAAAGAATCAGATATACCATATGAAGAGTTAAAGGATGGGGAATCTATGTTAAAATATGGGGATTGAAATATGGAATTATCAAATGATATCAATAATATAATCACCAGAATTCTTGAGAGTGAAAATCGCTGGAAAGCTCTATATATGAGTACATGGGGTTATTCTTATATTGTAAAGGTCCAATTTGAAAATACAGAAAATTGGGATAAGCCAATCTCTTTTGGCTTACCAGCATCAAGGAATAAGCAATATATATATAAACCAAGTTATCTTCATAAGATTCTAACATCTAAAGATGGAGAATTTACAATTGGTCATTTACAGACTCTTTTCTCTTTGTTTGAAGAACTCCTAAATGAAAGTTCAAAAGTACTTTTTAATCAGGAATTTGATAGCGGAAAATGGGTTAATATAAAGTCTTTTTTTGAAAGGAATAATTTGAAAGATATAACTACTGAACAAGAATTAAAAGAGTTAAAATTAGCTAAAGAAACAAGAAATTGTTTCATTCATAATGGAAACAAAATTGATCAAAAATGGTTAAATGCTTATGAAGATGCAATAGGCAAACCATTGGCAAAAGAGGGAGATAATTTACAGAATAGTTTTAGTAATACATTTCATCAAATAGAAGATTGGCATCATTTGATTGTAGAATTAACTAAAAGGATCAGAGAAAAAATTATAAGTATTAATTAACAATAAATTAAGAAATAGTTCAAAAACTTCGCATAATAGTGCGAAATTAATTCGGGCAGTTCATAATCATTTAAAAAAATAGTGATGAAAATGTTGTAAGTTATTATACATGACTTATGGCTATTATCCATTTACTTGATTTAATAAGATACAATTAGTAAGCAAATAAATTATGATTTATATGGATTAACAGAAGAAGACATTAAAATTATAGAAAGTAATGTATAAATAATTCTTTATCTTCTTGTACTTTGATAATTCAACCTTGAATTAAATGTAACAGTACATAGTTAATATTTAAAAAATATTAACGAATAAGCAAAGGACAGACCTTACTTTGAAATAATTGATAGTTCGAAATCAAATAATATCTACACTCAAGAAATTTTATAAAGGAGTGTAATATTGCATGGATTTAATAGGTAATTTATTGCGGTGTAGGATGATTTCATGATTAAGAAAGATGGAAATGGTAACAATTTAAAGAATGGTGATAAACGGAAATATTATACCTATCGTTATATCAGATTACTAGTTTATTTGATATTAGCAGTTATTATAACGGTTGTCCCATTTATAGGAATCAATAGAACTTTGACAGAAGTAAAAATACGGTCAATGGCAATGAATATATATAAAGAGATTGTTAATGAAGAAGATACATATAATAAGCTTGATTTATTGAAATATTTGGAAGCTTTTGAGCCAAATAATAAAGCAATAAGTGATGCCATAGAACGAGTTGAAGCAAGAATAAAAACGAAACAAGAAAATGTTGACCAATTGCAGGATGATTTAGTTAAAACTAGACTTAAACTAAATGAAATAAAAACATCAAAAACGGCTTCTGAAGGAAAAATATTGGAGTACGAGGACCGTCTTGAAAAATTAACAAAGGAGATAAAAAGAGTAGAGTCAAGTTTATATACACAAAAAGAAATTAATGAATTGATATTGTCTTACATTGATGAATTGGAAGTAAAAATAAGTAAATTAGCTATTCCAGATACTAG
>SDBT01017763.1_pt1 | contig 11216 bp, 9 predicted proteins | sample 2277101 | NCBI WGS metagenome assembly SDBT01 (sample SAMN10404973, study PRJNA504765) | marine sediment metagenome | isolation source: marine sediment core GS10_PC15, 103 cmbsf | place: Arctic Ocean: Southern Knipovich Ridge | collected 2010 | reverse complement strand
CAAGCCATGTCGGTTGCTAAAGGAGGTTCTCAAGAAGCCTTTGGAGTCGATTTAAATCGCCTCCAGTTGGAATAACTCACCAAAAACTAGTTAATTAACTCAAGCGACCCACCACAATACCTATGCATTTTCGTCGCAACTCACTACATAGCGTATCTTATGTGGTGAATACTCGCCCTCTCCCTACTTCAGCAGCAGCATCTTGATGGAGTTAGTGTACTTTGGCGTTGCTAGGCGGCCAGTGTAGATGCCGGCGGGGAATCGAGTCCAAATACTAACTTAAGATCGGGGCAGATTTTAGGGGCAAGGTCAAGCCAGAAATCCTAACTTTAGGTGTAGTCCAAAGAATGGGGGCAGGTCACCGGCCAGACTATTGTCTTATCCATACCATAGATCTCACTTCCTGCTCAGGTTCTGCAGGGTCTGTTCTGTTCATGCGTGCATAATTGGGAATGGCAAGGAAGGGGGTTCCATCTTCCCAGTTCCCTTTTATGGTCATTATGCCTTCCAGCAAATCCTCATCCCATTCCAGTGTCAGGGGACCGGATCCCAGGGATTTTTCAATATCCTGGTCAATACTCTCAACATTATAGATCAGGGGTCCATAACGCAGTGCTACCCTGCCTCTATTTTCCTCGATCCTTTCGTCAGCTGTGATTCGCTGAATCTCCATGGGAATCCGGAACTCTATCCTGTCGCCCGGTTCCCAGGCACGGGTGATGGCAGCATACCCGAGATTTGTTTCCGTCCCAAGAGGCTCCCCGTTTACAGCCAGGGATTCAAGTCCCGCTACACTGGGATCATGTTTATACAGCACACTTGTTGTGCGGTCTGGAACGCGGATATAAACTGTAAACTCCTTTTTTTCTTCAGGATTCACCGTGATGGAAACATCACCCTTCCAGGGATAGTCCGTCTCCTGTATCATCTCCACGTCAGTGCCTGCTATATTTTCCACCTTTATTGTACTGCCTATATAAAGATTCACATAGATACCCTCCGGGCCCTTCACATAGGTCCATGTCGGTACCATCAACAATGTCCGGGGTATATTCCCAACGCAGCAGGGGCATACATGCCAGTCATAACGGGGCTGATTTGTGACCAAGGGATTTGTGTAATAGAAATTCCTGGCTTCGAGGTCCAGCGATCCCAGCAGGGCATTGTACATTGTTTCCTCATAGAGGTCGGCATATTTGGCATTATGATAGGCCAGATTCATCTTATACTGGAAAAATATCAACCCGCAACTCGAACATGATTCGATATATGCACGGTTCGGGAGAGAATAATTGTGACCGAATCCCTCGGATGTTTCGCCACTGCCAACGCCCCCGGTCACATAATACTTCTTATTCACAATGTTATTCCAGAGGGACATTACCGCACTCTGGTAATCTGGGTCGGCCGTCTCTGCTGCAACGTCGGCCATACCGGAATAGCTGTATACAGCCCGAACAGCATGTCCCACTGCTTCGTACTGCTCCTGAACGCATACATGGCTCTGGTCATACTCACGGCCCTCGTCACGGTTATCAAGAAGGAATTTGGCCAGCGCAATATAGCTGTCTCCTCTCCCGTTTCCTTCCATGTCATTCACAAAACGGCCAAAACGTACAAGGGCTTGTTCCATTTCCTGGTGGCCGTCATACCATTCTATTTTGCCGGGACCGATATTATCCACCCAGCAATCCGCCAGTTTCTTAGCCGCATCATAAAGTCTCAGGTCCTGTCCTTCGGTCAGGGTGTAATGGTTTATAGCTGATTCGATGAAATAACCGGCCACATAACCTTCATGGGTGGAGCGGTTTTCAGGGGACCACCGTTGTTTCCAGCGTGTAGTATCCCTGAGTGTGTATGCAGTATGCAGATATCCGTCCGGCTCCTGGGCCGCCAGGATCTTGGGTATCCAGTCCTCCAGTGTTGCCTTCATCTTCTCCTTCGCTTCGATTATCTCAGGGTCTCCCTTCGGATCAACCATGAGTGCAATGCACATGGACTCAATCGTCTGGTGCACCCATGCATTGGAAAATACATATCCCAGGTGCGATCCATGTGGTTCACCCCTTAAGGCCTTGGCCGCTTCAATGAAATTATCAATACCGCCTTGTCCCTTTTCCAGGTCAGTCCGGTTGATCTGATCAATACAATGGGGGATCCAGTTTACGATAATTGCCTTTACCCTTTGATTCCAAAGCGGGTTGTCGATACTATACCGCTTTGTATAGACCACGTCGAGCCTTTCTTCCTGTGGGGGTTCGTGGACCAGGACTTTGATGGAAGATGTAGACTTCTGTTTACCTGAAGTGGCCGTTAATGCCAATATATATTCACCCGTTTCCGAGAATCCGGCTGTACCTTCCAGTGAACCGGGATCTTCGAATTTTACCTTGCCTGGGCCCGACTCCTTGTGCCATAATGTCTTATCCAGTGAGCCAATGGTCTTGACATTGCCGGAAAGGTAGGTTTTACCGCTCAGCATAACATCACGGTCTCCTCCGGCAGAAACCACCATCGGATAATCTGGTGAATTCTCTGCCTGGTAGACTTTCCATTCCAGCACATTGGCCATAAACGATACTGCCGAGTCAACCTCCAGCCGGATACGGCTGGTCTCTATTTCATCAAAACTTACGGTATTGAACTGTTTATTCTCGGTCTCCAGCGCTGATGCATTCGGCACCGGAATGAAGTTTTTACCATCCCAGTACATTATACTATAGGTTGCCGGCATGGGAAGAGATTCGTAATAATCCCAAAAGTAAATATCCATCTTAGATGTTCGAACCGGCTGTACCCAGTCGTACTGTATCCACTGGTTCGGCCGCCACCGCGTGGATCTGGTCCTGTATGGCAGAGAATCTGCAGGTGTGAGCCCGTCGTTCAGTCCCTCGGTCCACTGTCCAGTACTTCTTGATCCGGAAGGTGTGGCCAGATTTGCCAGGTTTCTTTCTGCCTCAGGGTAATTAGTTTGCCGGCATGCCGGGGAATGAACCTCACATACACTACCAGTCAATAAACCCTGTGAAAGTATAATTATGGAGCAGTATAAATAGATATATCTCTTTAGTATCATGGCATCCAATCCTTTCTGGTAAGCAGATAATGTACGTGTATATTGTCAAAGCAATGTGAGCTATTCTTGCGTAAAACTAAGAGACACATATTGCGTTTCCAAGGTTTAGTTCACGCCTCATCTGAAGCGTCTTTCGCTTGATCAGCACCCCCTACTCCAGCAACACCCCCGCTTCCTGCCCCGCCTCTGGCGGGACTGATGGCGGGGCAAAGGCATCTTGATGGACTTGGTGGACTCTGGCGTTACTTGGCTGGCCTAGTCCCTCTGGCCAAGCGAGCGGCTTGAGAATTCCGTCGAGAATATGGGAATCAGCCGGAGCTGCCGATCAGCTGCCCGGCTACTCGACGCGCTTGAATACCAGTGATCGGGTGCCATCGGGTTGGCTGCTTGAACCTTCAATAGTTGAGGGATCGGTCAACTTACCATTATAAGAATAACCAGCCTCTTCGATTTCCCAACGCACGACGTCATTTTCAAAGTCGAAAACAAGTGGAATGTCATAAGCATCCATGCCGGGGACATCCATAGTAGCACTCAGGATTCCCCCGGTTGATTGTCTGATGTGCATAGTGACTTCAAAATCACCCTCCGGTATCTGGACGCTGGCTTGCCAGTTGCCCGTAATGTCTACGGCGGGGGCATTTTTCGAGGTAGCACACGCTGAACCCAGCCAGATCAATAGAGCTAATTGTAGCAATAATGCCAAGGTATGTTTGGAGTGTCTTTTCATTGTTATTCCTCTTGGTTGATAGAATAAACGGGAGACTGCTGTGCCTTTGCCCGGATTTGAACCGGGCATTCTTTTCCTAGAAGTTTAGTGGTGTTCCCTTGAGTGAATCAAGTGCGTATCCGGTCCGTATCCGGCAAAATGACTTTTGTTGTGGCTTTTCGTCCTACTTCAGCAGCACCCCCGCATCCTGCGGGACAAAGGCATCTTGATGGGCTTGGTGTACTCCGGTGTCACTAGTCTAGCGATGTAGATACCGGAAGGCATAATGTGACCAGACTGATCCTTAGCAGCCCACTGAGCATGACAGCACAATCTAAATCGAGGAATGCCTTTGCGAGACCGTAGCCGATACCACGAGTGCCGCCGGTGATGACAATGTTTTTCATTATGGTACTTTTGGTGATAGCTGTAGCCACTGTCGAATCATCTCGATAACGGGCAGTGAAACTAAGCGGCGCCTCCTGCAATTCCAAGAAATGTGGTAAATATGCGCCGAGTACAATAAACAATTGGGCACCGCTTGCACTGGAAGATTAACTTTTCGACCGAACGGTCATATCTCGACCATAAGTTTGAACGGTATGGGTACCGAAAAACGCCACCTAAGAGAAAAGCAGGAACGCATCGCCGCTATCCTCGCCGCCGCCAAACGGCTGTTCGCCCGCAGAGGATTTCAGGAAACGAGCATGTCGGATATTGCCGAGGCTTGTGAACTGGGTAAGGCTACCCTGTATTATTACTTCCCGTCCAAGGAAGAAATCTATCAGGAAATAATCCTTTCGAGCATTCGGGAATACCACCGGTCCCTGGAGGAGAGTATCATAGGACTTCAAACTCCGGTTGAACTGATCGAATATCTGGCGAGGGAACATCTGAGGCAGGCGTACCTCGACCTGGATTTCATCCGGCTGCTCTTCCCCGTCGGCAAAAGCGCCCCCGGCCATCTTCTCCAGCATGGATCTGTTGCCCGGGAACTACAGGCCATGCGCACACCAATCCAGCAGAAGATGCAAGAGCTGCTGGTCAAAAGTGATACAGAAGTGGATACCGAAACGTTCTCCAGCCTGTTGTGGAGCTACATCTCCGGCCTGTGCCATAAGATCGTTCAGGGCTATCCCCCGGAAGACCTCCAGCAAGAGGTCCAACTATTCATTCACATTATCACGGCCTATCTAAAAAGGGAATAAGGAACATCATGATCAGGTTTACCCAACATGTGATCAAACATCCATGGCTGTATGTGGGATTGACGATGGCAATTACCCTGGTGCTTGGATATCAGCTGCAGAATATGCGCATGGATCCGGACGTCACCGACGCGCTGCCGCAGAAGATTCTCGCCAAGCGCCTGTATGACAAGATGGGTGAGATCTTCCCTACCAAGGAGTTTATCTTCCTGGGTGTGGAAGGTGATGACATCTTTTCCAAGGAGCACATCAGGGAAGTTTGGGAGATCACTTCCTGGCTGGAAGCGCTCCCTGAAGTCTACGATGTGATGTCGCCCACCAATGTATCCCTCATTACCGGCACCGAGGAGGGCATGGACGTCAGGGACATCCTGGAAGCGCCTCCCCGAACGCCGGCGGAAATCGAAGCCTTCATGGAGAACCTGTTCAGCAGCGATCTGGCCCTGGGCAACCTGGTGTCAAAGGATTCCACCATGCTGGGCATCATGATCCTGCTGAAGAATACCGCCGATCCCAACGACTTCGTGGAGACCTTCATTCCCCAGCTGGAAACGATGGATGACGGCACCGAGCTGAACCTAATCCTGGCCGGAAAATCTGTCGCCAGCCATTACGTAAGTGAAGGAATGCAACGGGACATGTCCACCTTTTTCATGGTTGGTCTCCTCCTGATCTTTGTCCTCCTGCTGGTGATCTTCCGCACCCTGCGAGGAATCCTCATCCCCCTGGGTGTGGTCATCATGTCTGTCATCTGGACCCTGGGGGCCATGGTGCTGCTGGGTTTTCCCATCTCCCACGCCACGGAAATCATGCCGATCCTGATCATGTCCGTCGCCGTGGCCGACAGCATCCACATCATCGCTCACTATTATACTAACGCCCGCAAGGAGCAAGATCGGAAGAACTTGGTCCGGCAGACAATGAAGCACATGAACTCGCCGGTGATCATGACTTCCCTCACCACCATGGCGGGCTTTTCCGCCCTGGGAGTATCCGGTTTCGAGGAATCGGCTAAGCTGGGATTTTTCACTGCCCTGGGCGTGCTGTGCGCCATGGTCATCAGCATCAGTTTTGTCCCGGCGGTCCTGTCCATGCTCCGCATTCCCGGCATTCTCGTCAAGCGAACGCAGCGCCAGCCCCTGGACGCCAGACTAGCCGTGGGCTGGGGCAACCTGTTGGTCAAATACAGCAAGGGGCTATACCCCCTGCTGGGTCTGGTGGTGGTGATGTCAGCCTGGGGTATCAGCCGGCTGGACCACTCCTACTCCGCCATTAAGAACTTTCCTGAGGATCACCCGGTACGGGTGGCGTACGACCTGGTGAACGCACATTTCGCCGGCACCACTGCCTTCCAGATCATGATCGAGGGTGATGCGCCCGACATGATCAAGGAACCCCGTCTCCTGAAGGACATGGATGACCTGAAGGCAGAAGCACTGACCTACGACTATGTTGGCGACGTGGTTTCCCTGGCCGATTTCGTGAAGCGCATCAACAAGGTGCTCAACGGTGACCGGGATGAGTATTATACCATTCCGCCGGATAGGGCCGTCGTGACGTACATGGATTGGGAGGAACGGAGCGGCCAATGGGTTGAAGTTGAGAAGACGGATACCGTCTCCGGAAAGGATCTGGTGGCACAGTATCTGGCGCTGTACGAGATGTCTGGGAAGCCGGAGGACCTGGCCAACCTGGTGGACTACAACTACCAGAACGCCAAGGTCTCGATCTTCATGGACACGGATGACATGGCCACGGCTCGCGAATTGGATAGTAGCCTGACCGCCTTTATTGATAACCACTTTGAAGGTGCAGAGGTTGCCATCACCGGCATGGCAAAGCTGTTCCTGGTGGTGGACGGATTAATCGTATCGGGCCAGATCATCAGTATCTCCCTATCACTGTTCCTGGTGTGGTTGATCACCACTTTCATGTTCCGCTCACCACTGATTGGAATTTTCAACACCATACCGCTTTTCTTCGCGCTGCTGCTCAACTTCACCATCATGGGTTTGTCGAACATCCACGTGAACCTGGAAACCATGATGACGTCCAGCATTGCCATCGGTGTCGGTGTCGACTATGCCATCCACTTCATCTACACCTATCGGAGGAAGCTGCGACAGAATGGAGCGTATGATGCCGCCGTCCCGGCCACCATGGAAGACTCGGGCGTGGCCATCGCCTATAATTCCTTCGTGGTGGCGGCAGGATTTTCCATCATCACTCTGTCCCAGTTCGTATCCATTGTCCACATGGGCCTGCTCATCACCCTGACCATGCTCACCGCCGCATTCGGGGCCCTGACCATCCTGCCGCTGATCTTCGCCAACCTGAAGCCTAAGGCGCTGCGGCTCCCGGACGGACAAGAACAGTAAGGCGGCTTGGAATTGATGGCAGGCAACCAAACACGAGGATTCACATGCAAAACAGTAGACTAGGTTACTTGGCAGCCAGTTTCCTGCTTATCCTGGCCCTCGGGTATGCTCAGGCCCCGGACGCTACCGAGATCATGACCGCCGCCCTTACCCGCTCGGCCTGGAAAGACATGCAGGCCGATATGAAACTGATCCTCCGCACCGGCCGGGGCGAGGAACGGGTGCGGGAAGTCGCCTTCTTTTCCAAGGACTCTGAGGATGGCCTCTCACGTATGCTCATGCGCTTCCTGGCGCCAGCCGATGTGAAAGGCACCGGGTTCCTGACCCTCGAGACTCCCTCTGGAGATGACGAGCGCTACCTCTACCTCCCCGCCCTGCGGCGGGTGAAAAAGATCGCCGCCTCGGGCAGCGGCGGTAACTTCATGTCCAGCGACTTCACCTACTACGACATCGGCGAACCCAAGTTGGAGGATTGGAACTATACCCTCGTGGGCGAGGAATCCCGGGACGGCAGGACCTATTACATGATCGAGTGCCTCCCCGCCACCGAAGATATCCTGAAAGACACGGGCTACGGTAAGATCGTACGCTGGGTGGACCAGGAAATCCTCAACATCCCCTATAGCGAGATTTACGATCGCGGGCTGAACAAATGGAAGGTGCTCGACGTCTTGGGATTTGAACGGATCGGAGAGGTGGATTTTGCCACTGATATGGTCGTGCGGGATCGGCAGACCGGCCACTCCAGCGAGATCCAGTTCAGCAACATCAAAGTGGACCAGGGCATTCCCGACGTCTACTTCACCGTCCGGTACCTCCAGCGGGTCCGTTGACGGTGAAACCCACCTGTTCCCTGCTGCTCACACTCCTGTTGGCGGCTTCCGGGACGGCCCAATTACAGACCAACGGCTACCTCAAGGGACTGGCCTACGTCAACCCCCACAGCGGATCGTATGAGCGGTTGGGCACCCGGCTGCAGACCCGCTTCACAGCCGACTGGCAGGACCGGATGGGCTTCTTCGCCGGGATCAACTATGAGATAGACCTTGCCGGATCACCGTCCGATACCTCGGAGCAGTCTCCCAGCGATCGCATTGAGATCAAGGGCAACTATCTGCTGATCTACCCTGTGGAATTCTACCTCGACCTGCACACCTCATTCATGGACCTGCGCTTCGGACAACAGTACATCTTCTGGGGCTCCACCGACTGGATCAACCCCACCGATGTGATCAATCCCTGGGATTATGAGAACCTGTCCAGTGAGATTGAGGACTACCGTCTCTCGGTGCTTGCGCTAAGGTCCGATATGTACGTGGGGGACCTAGCCATCCAGGCCGTACTGGTGCCTCGATTCACGCCGGCCGCCATACCACTGCCACCCGGGACCATCAAGCACGACCGTCTGCTTAAGGTCGATCAAGCCCAGTACGGATTGCGTCTGACCTCCTATCACGGCGCCACGGATGTCTCACTGAGCTATTTCAACGGCTACGATCCCAATCCCACCATCACTGCCGGTTATGATCCCTCTGCCCTGTCGCCGATGAACATGGAAGCCACTTATGAGCCCTACACGATGGCGGGCTGGGATTTCGTCCGCTCGATCAACGCATTCGCCATCAAGGGCGAAGGGGCCTGGTACGGGCGAACCGATAGTGGCGGCGACGACCCTTTTATCCGGAATTCAAGCATTAAAACGGTCCTGGGCCTGGATTATATCCCCTCGGATCGGCTGTCCTTCAATTTACAGGCGGTACATGAAGGACTGCTGAACTACGATGAGGATGAGGAGCAGGCCCGCCTGCTCGACCTGGATCTTGATCGGATGATGACCGCTCCCAATAAAGCGACCTATTCCCTGTCGGGGCTGGTGTCTTGGCAGTCCACCAAATACGTGACCGGCCAGGTTGTGGCCGTCTACAATTTTAAGGACGGCGACGCGTTGGTTATGGGCTTCCTGTTGTGGGAGATTGCCGACGCCCTGAATCTCACCTTAGGGGGGGTGTTCTTTCAGGGACCAGGCGGGTCGCCGTTCGGCCGGCTTGACGAAGAGGACAAGCTCTTTATAGAGCTGAAAGCGGCGTTTTAACAGGGCAGCCCCCACTTCAGCAGCACCCCCGCCTGCGGCGGGACAAAAGCAGCTTGATGGACTTGCTGTACTCGGGCGTCACAAGCCGGGCGATGTAGATGCCGGAGGGTAATCCAGCCGAAATCCTAACTTAAGACTTGGGCCAGTTTTTGGGGGCAAGGTCACCTTCTGAAAAGTACTGGACCTGTGATCAAGTCCTCCCAGGGGGACTAATTTGGTAAATCAGGTTCTTTACCCATCGTTTTATATTCAGCAAGCCAGGCCATAGTTGCTTGTAACCCCGGCTTGTAACCAGCGGGACCACGGCCGGCAGCGACGCCCAATATGCCGTCCTTTCGAACCAAGAATACTCTGGTAGGGTGTCCTAGATAGGCGTTGTTGACAGCGTTGTCCATGTTGTCGATGACGCAGGGTATGGTGATATCATTCTCCGCCATCATCACCTCGGCCGTCGTGCACCTCTCACCATAGTCCTTATGCTCGGTGATGCCCTTTTCTTTTGCAAATGTTAATGGCCAATCACTGTCTGCGGCGTGAGCTTCCCTTATATATACAATGCGAAATTCTGCTACTTCATTGTACGTCTCGTACATTTCTTTCATTGCGCCCAACTGGGCGCGAAATGGCGGTCAGGTATAGCTGCCAAAAAAGAGAACCACCGGCTTCTTGCCTCTAAAACTGCCCAGATCGAATTCGCTTTCGCCGTCAAGGGACTTGAGTTTGAATGTTGGTGCTATCTCTCCGACTGTTGGAGCTCCGTCGTCTCTGTTCATATTGCCTCGCATTCCTCGCGCAACCCCCTGCTGTGCAAAAACATTTACTATTATCATTGCGTGAATAAGCAGTAAACATACTGTTGCTTTTAATATCCTCATTATTGCACCTTAATTATGTATGTTCTCATAACAATGTGTGAGCTTCCCCCAATTCCTGGACAGATTTTACCCTGAAATAAGATGGTTTTCAAGGGCCTTAGAATAGAGGCCAACCTAAGGCGCCACGTGACGGGTACGCCCAAGGTCAGCGGGCCAACCCCATCGAAGGCCGCCGGGCGCATTCTCTTTCCCCCTCTATTTGTAAGAGAGGGGCCTCGGCGCAGCCGCCACGGCGAGCCGGCATCCGGTAGCTGCCGGGAAGGGGGTGAGGTCAGTCGCCTGTCACGAGCCGCATAGGCCTGCCCGTTCCGCCGTTTCGCTGGAGGACGATCTCCGACATGATACTGAGGGCGATCTCTTCGGGGGTTTTGGCCTTCAGGTCGAGGCCGGCGGGTGCGTGGAAGCGTTCCAGGTCCTGCTTGTCAGCACCACTCTTAAGGAGATCCTTAATGATCAGCCCACCCCTTTTCTTGCTGGCTACTACCGCCACGTACGGGATACCCAGCTTGAGCGCCTTCAAAGCGTCCAGGTTATCGTTGGGGTGGTGGGCCGCCAGCACCAGGTAGTCGGGTGTAAGCTGGAGCTGATCGATATCCCGGTTTTCGGTGATTACCTCGTGGGCGTGGGGATGGCGGGCAGCCTCTTCCTCAGGAGTCTGCACCACCACCCGGAAATCGAGCAGGCTGCCTATCTGACTCAGCACCTCCACCAGACGGCCGGTGCCGCGTACAAGCAGGATCGGGGATCGCTGTTGGGGTTCAACCATGACGGTAATTTCTCCTCCGCAGGGGACGCTCAAAAGCAGGTCGTCGCCCTTCAGGTCGATATGCACCGAGTGGGGCATTCCATCGGCCAAGGCTTCCCTGACTGTCTCGCCG